>ERZ795049.3617-NODE-3617-length-16196-cov-5.049191_pt1 | contig 16196 bp, 26 predicted proteins | sample MGYA00375133_ERZ795049 | MGnify/ENA primary metagenome ERZ795049 (study PRJEB30178, sample SAMN05720147) | activated sludge metagenome | isolation source: anaerobic digester from wastewater treatment plant | place: Japan | collected 2015-04-20 ...
TATCGGAAATCTTTCGACCTGTTTTTTGCTTTTCTTATTCCTGTTAAATTTTCTAGTTTTATCCCACAATTATTATCTATGGTTTATTTTGATTTTGTATAGATATAATCCTTTCATATGCTGATTATATTATACCATATCTGATAATATATTAAACATTTATTTTTAATAATATTTCAATTCATTCCACAAGCTAAAGCATGGGGCTTTCTTGACATCGTATCAGTAAATTCTTCAAACATACTATTTTTCCTCTACATACTCTATATTTACAACTTCGCTCTCCATAGCGAAATCTTTAATTCTTTTCTCAGATGTTATATTAGCTTTTTGTTTTAAAATTTGATAAATAACATCTTGAACGCATTCATTATTTTTAAAATTCATGCCCTCAACTTCTATTTGTCCATCTTTTATTTTAATCTTCCATTTACTTTCCATATTTAGCTCCCTAAGCTGATATTGTAATAATAATTTCTTCTTGACTATTTGTTGAAAGAAGATCTCCAGAAACAACCTCTAGTTTTTTTCTATTGGCTTTAGCATAGTCTTTTAATGTCTCTGTAGCATAGACATTTTTAATGGTTGTTAAGATTTTCTTATCATAATGATCTATAATGATGTTATATTTCTTTTCTTTTTCATTATAGATAAATCCGAGGTCTCCATAATCCCCGCAGTTAAATTTTCTTAGTTCTTGTTTCCTAACAACTATATCTGCATTTCTTTTTACATTATAGCCATTAGCTACTACATTTTCTTCATATTTTAAATTCATAGCTTCCAGAGTTTTCTTTAAAATAGAAAGATTGTTAATTTCTAGAGTGCATTCTATATAAGATGACATTTTATTTCTCCTTTAATAATTCTCTATCCATAAAATCAATATTAGATTCTATAGATAAAGAGTTTAATATATTATTAATAATAGTTTGGCTTTTAAACCTTTCTGCTATAATAATAGATGAGCTCCCAGTTAAATTGTTTTTAATGCAAGCGTTTATAAAAGATTTACTTGGGTCTAGAAGAAAATTTTCTTCTAATATGAACTGTTTTAATAGGTCCTTTATTTTTTCATCTTTAATTTGGTTTAACTCTCCAGAAACTTTTAATTTTACAATATTTTCATTATCCATTTTCAACATCAAACCCTCTTCCAATCGGATTTATATAAGAAATATCTGGATGTACTATAATTTTATTACATACTGGGCATAAAAACAAGTTATCTGAAACAGGATTAACGGAGTCATCTGAAGACAAAGATTTCATTTTTATAGCCTTTATGTTTTTTATCATAACATCATTATTTTCTTTTCTTATATTTTTATCATTATGGCATAAAGAACAGCCTATAATACTTACCTGTTTATCTTCTATATTATACGCTATTTCATATTCTCCAGCAGAAACAAAAGTTGCTGATGGGTTTTTTTTCGTTATTTCTTCTCTAAATTTAGTCATCTTTTTCTTGTTCAAAGTCAAAATCTATAAGACTAGATTTATTTTCTTTTGTTATTTTCCCTCGACCTAGTTTAACATTATTAATATCTTTCTTTAATATAGTATCACCGAAATCAAAATTAACGTCTACATCATATTTATTAGCAATCCATTTCATTGCATTAATATTACTTAAAATCAAATCATCTAATGCTTCAAGGGCAATTTTTTCTGCTGTGCTTAATGTATTAAAACTTAAATCTAAAATCTCTACAAGTTTAACATTTCTATAAACACTATGTTTCAACTGTTCTATCATTTCTTTAGGATCTAAAGAGTTAATAAAGTTTTCTTCTTCAGCAATATTTTCTTTATATTTTTTATTTTGTTGGTTAATCATATCCATAATTGCTTCTTTTGAGATAAATTTATCTTGCATTTAATTACTCCTTTTAATATTTTCTAATGCTTTCTTACCTTTATTTGTTATTTTTCTGCCAGATCTAGTGGGCATAACATATTCTCTACTAACTAAATATCTTTCCCATAGTTTATAATTTTCTACATCAACTGCGTCAATCATTTCTGTTAAAGTGTCTGCTCCAACAGTTTCATATTCATTCAATATTTCTAAGATTCTTATATCTTTATCTGTTAATCCATTTTCATTAATCCCTCTTAATTCTGTTGCTTTAATTGCATCTTGTATTGTTATTTGTTTATCTTTTTTAATCATTAATAACATATCAATGTTTTGAGTGATATTTCTTGGGTTGTCCCTGCTTCTATCTATTAATACATCTAATGCATCTTGATTAATTGTATAGTTAAATGAATTGATATAATATAATATGATTTCGCCAATTTCTTTTTGAGAGTAAGGCTCTAAATTTATAATTAATTTAAATCTTTCTAGGAATGGTCTGAATATCCTACCTTCATGTGTTGTTGCTCCCATTAAAGTAAAGCCATAATGATCTATAATTTCACCTGAAATATCGCTATGATATTTTTGTTCTGACATAATTCTCAAGAAATATTCATGAAGTTTCTTAGGAATTGTTTGGAATTCATCAATAAACAAAACGCCTTGTATTTGCAAATAATACAGATAATGGTCTAATTCTTGGAATGTTTTCAAATCTTTCCCTTCAATAGAAGAGAAAAAATAAGGGGCATCTGGAAGCCCTCCATTCCATTGAAAAATATTCTCTTTGTTTTTCAAAACCCAAATAGGCCATCGGTTTTTCTGGGATAATTTTAAAATTTCTGAGGCATATATCTGAGCAAGTCTTGTTTTACCGTATCCGGGAGGACCAACTATAAGAACTGATGGAGGATAAAACATTGACGCTTTCTTCTTGTCTTTTTTGATAAGATCGTTAATTTGTCTTTCCATACTATCTAGGACAGTCTTCAAAGTCTCTTTTGCTTTTGTTTGACCAATATAACTATCAAAATTATTTGGATATGCTTCCTCGATCATTGAATCACCTTAGTTCTTTTAGAATTATTTTAATGTTTTTTGTTTCGCCATTTAAAATTCGACCATTAGCACCCTTTCTACAGTTAGTATCGTCAATTCCAATCTTATAAGAACTATTTATATTTGGGTTTTTCCTCCAAAAATAAATTTTTGTGTTGAGATCTTTTCTTATTTTATCTTCACTATCACTAATCCCAAATTTTTTCATATTCTCTAAGCAATCATTTATAATTGTTTGGTATGTAGCTTGGTTGTTGTTATTTATTAATGTTAAAAAATAAGAATAATTTCTAGATCCTGGAGTAAATGGATTGTCTTGAATTATTTTTACGTTATCAAAAATAGGATATTTTTTTGGTTTGAAATTTCTGTTTTTCATCCACTCCTCTATTTTATCTAAACTAATTCTATTATCCTCATCAGGATTTATCTTTTTATTTTTTATATCATTTCTTATTGTAGATTCACTAATATTATATTTTTCTGAAATTTGTCTTATTGTTAATGAATCTTTTTCATTTTCAACAGGAGCCTGTTTGTTTTTTTCAAGCCATTCCATAGCATTCTCATAATCTATTAAATATCTATTTCCTCTACCATTTTTACTACTTGTATTAAATGCTATTAAATCTTCTTTTTTTATTGCATCTAATATTTTTTTAGAAGAGCAATGAGCCATTATAGATAGCTCTTTAGGAGTAATTTTCTTGCCTTTGGAATAAACACTTTTCTTTTTATTTTGAAAGTCAATTTGTTTTTTTGTCCTATCTTCTATCTTTTTTTCTCTATTGATTCTTTGTTCTGTTCTTCCAGCAGCTTCAAAATCTTTATGGTTTAAATTGATATGAGTAATCATATCATTGAAATAGCCGCCTTTTCTGACTAAAGAGATATAATTTTCTTCAAAGTTTATATCCTTAATCAACCATCTAGCGTTTTTATTGTTTTTTTGGATTATTGTGTCTCCAATCTTAAAATCTTTTAAATCCATATGCTAAACCTCTATGCTATATTATATGACATGGCCACGTTGTTGTCAAGGGCTATATTGGCATCTCAATTTCATTAGGCTCAATTCTATATTTTACAACATTATGACCTTTTGGAAGAAGTCTCATTGTTAAATGCCCAATATGATTTTCATCAACTTCTAAAACAGAATTGCTGTCCATTATTTTCCCGCCAAAAGTATTAAATTCTGCGTCAAGATCTACAATTTGATCTGTTAAATTAGTAAAAATATTGATAAATAAATTATCATCTATTTTCCTTTCAATTTTAATAATTTCTTCAGCGTCTCCAATTTCAAACTCAATTTCTTCATCTGGAAGATATAAGCTAAAATTATCTTGGCCTAAAAGATGTAAATGTCCCTCTCCATCTTTAAAATGAACTGAAGTTGTTCCTGGCATTAAAATGCTTCCAAGACTATTTTCTTTGCTGTTGGTAAAAAATATACATTCTTTTACTATATCACTATCATATCTTGCTAATAGTTTTTTCTCCACTGGGATTTTTAAAGAAATAAAACTTATTGTTCTTTCCGGAGAATTTATATTATATCTGCCATCTATAGAAAATATAATATTTTGATTTTTGTAATTATGAACTAACTGCAAATCAACATTTTCAAAGTTAAATAGTTTATGATTTTTAATTTTTATCCATCCATCCATTAAAATATTATTTTCTGATGGCAAATATAAAAAATTATAAAAATTTTCAAACTGGATGTCTAAAACTTTATATGAAAAATCAACCTCACACTTATTATAGTCTTCTGCAGAATAAATTTCCAATAATAGTTCTTTTGTTTTATCTTGGTTGAGTTCATCTTTGCTATTAGGATTAAAACTATAGCTTTTAATAGAAATATCATCATTATTTAAAAAATTTAAAATAATACTTTTTTCATCAGTTGTCTCTGGAATTTTATTTATTTTAATAGTATTATAACCTTTTTTTAGTTCAAATTTTAAAGGGATATTTACCAATGCAAAATTTTGAGGGTATAGCGTCATTTTCATATATTTTTCTCCTAAGGATAGTTAATTTCACAAAAATTCAAAATAATATTTAAAGGTAAAGATATAGATAATTCTTTACATAGATATAAACTGTTAATATCTAATGAAAAATTTTGAATTGTTTTAGAGATACTATTTAAAACAGGAATATATACTAAATTATCTTTATTTATGCCTATAATATTATATTCACTTTGGTTTTTTCTACTAAATAATTTATAATTAGATAAATTTTCTAAATCTATAATACATTTAATTTCTATAAAATATTTTTCTAAATTCTCTACTGGGGCATTGTCTAAAAGATTGACAGCCGCATTATATATAGAAGTCCCCAAATCTTGGCCTTTTTTAAATTCTATTTTAGAATAAAAAGTTTTATTTTCATTTATATCATTTATACAAATACATGAACAACCTTCATAATCTAAAAGAATAGGCTCTTTATTAGTTATAGAATTAATTAAAACTCTCCAAATTTTTTTTCTATTATTTATATCATAAATATTAAAATCATAATAGGTTTTATTTTTACTTAAACCAAAAGCTTTCTGTTCAAAAACATCGTCTTTTAAATTATACCTTCCTTTGCTTATTTGATGAATTGGTGTTTTAAAATAATGAGCTAAATATTCCAATAACAAAAAACTAGCGTCGTTTAATAAATTAAAAGATGCTTCTGGTAAAAAAGAATTAACAATAGAATCTAAATATTTTTCGCCATACCCTCCAATTTTATATTGAAGAGACTGGCTGTTGATAATAACGGACTTCCCGTTTTTTTTAATTAAATCTTTTAAAAATAATGATAATTTTTGAGAGTTTATTTTTTTACCAATAAAAATTGGAGTGCAGAAAGGCGTCCCTCTTTTTCTTATTCTCGCAGCCTCAATAACTATTGGGATATTTGAAAGATAAGAAGGATTCTCCATAAAAATTTTATCATTTGTTTGCACATTATCTATTTTATTATAAATATCATCTATAATTTGGTTATCTATAAAGGATTCATTTGATGAGTTAGTATACCCATTAATTTTTATAGATGTATTTTTACTTGGAGTGATAATATCCTCACCCTCATTTAATTCTGATAAAAAAATTATTGAATTATCTGCAAAATTTAAATATGAAATAGCTTCTCCAGAAATATGACCAGTTTTACTCCAATCTCCAAACGGTGTAATAATAACATGTTTGTCTGGAGAAGGAAGCCTAGTATTTTGAAGGTATAAGTATTTTAATATTTGAGAGTATATCCCCTCATTATTCTGGATGATGTTGGCATTCACATTCGCAATTATCTGTGTGTTCATTGGCTTCTTTATTCTCAACTATATCTTTAGTGAAATCATAAAACATATTTTTTAAATCTTTATCTTGCTGAATTAATGAGTTTTTATTAATTTTATTGAATGGATATTTCTTATTTTCTATATTATTAATATCAAACTGTTTTAATTGTACTTTCATTTTTTTCTTTGATAAATTTTTAATAGTTTCTGGACCATCATAGAAAAAATAATACACGCCTATTTCATTATCTAAATCTCTCATAGTTGCCCTATGATCTATTATAATAATGAAAAAACTATCAGTTCTAAGTTTTGTTGAAATTGGATTGTTTTTATTTTTTGGCTGCTCAACCTCTGAAGCTACAGATAAAATAAAATTAGATGCGAATTCTTTAGGTTGAACTGGACCTTGAATTGTTCCTCCGTAATAACACGGGAGTTTTGTATTACACCAATTATCTTCATAAAGAAGTTCATGAAGGTGTTTTTTCTCTAAAAGAATATTTTTTAATGTGTTTATTAGTTTTGACATTGCTACTCCTTTTTTTTTAAATATTATACAAAGAATAGAGGTTTTAAACAACCCCGCAATTAAACTTATATAGGAAGGTGGTTAAATATGCAATATATCTATTCTATTTGTAATTCTCTTATAAAATGGGCTAATAAAAGTCATAGTTCTACAATTATAGTGCCTGCTGTTAGAGATCTATTTATTTATCTAGAAAGTAGTTTATTGCAAGAAGCTATGATTAAAACAGCAAATGAAAAAGAAAATTTAAATATTAAAGATCTTATGGACTCTTTAAAAGAAACCGATAGAGATATTCAAAGTATTATAAATAATATTGAATATTTAAGAGATAATTTAGGAATGCCAGTTAATGACGAACAGGAATATAAAACTGCTTGTTTAGTTGCTGATAGATTATCACAATTAAGAGATGAAGCAGTTGTTGTCAAAGATTATCCTCTAGCAAAAGAAATAGATGATATTTTTGAAAATATTTTTTAAATCAAGCATATTTTAACACAGGTTGCTTTTTTATTGTCACTCGGATCTAATTCAAAATCCACTATTTGACCATTTGGAATGGTTTTAAAACCTTTCATTTTAATTGATGAATAATGAAAAAATACTTCTTTTCCATCATCTTCTGAAATTATAAATCCATATCCTTTTTTTTCATTAAACCATTTTACTTTTCCTCTTTTACTCTCTTGAGGTTTTATTAAGTTAAACAATACGACCACTCCTATTAAAAAACAAAAAGGCCCATTAAATATGAATGGGCCTTTTTTTTTATTTTTTATTTAGATTTTATTTAAGTTGATGGCTTTATAGCCCTTGCCGTCTTGAGCTAATTCATACTCGACTTTATCTTTCTCTTTCAATGTTTTGAAACCATTGATCCCTTTAATCTCGGAATAATGAATAAAAACATCAATGTTTTCATCTCCGTCTTGGGAAATAAAACCATACCCTCTGATATCATTAAACCATTTTACTACACCTGTTTTTCTCATTTTTAAATCTCCTATTTTTTATTATTTTTTCAAAATCCCAACCTGGACTTGGTGTTTGAAACGTCTTTTGTTCTCCAGTCTCATCATCGACTATTAAGATTTTAGAAATTACTTGAATTACTGGATCTCTCTTGTTAAAGTTTCTAAAAATTCTATATTCATTTTTACCAACTTTTACCACTGTTGGCGAGTTATTTATAAAACTTTCCATATTTACCTACCCTTTTTAATTAAAAAATTTACATTTTGAAAACCTCTCTTACTTTATGATTACATATAACCTCCCCATTAAAACCAATTAGATAGTTTAGTTCCCTTAGTTTGTTGCATAGATCACTATCCCATCCATACAGTTTATTATATTTCATTTCTGGTTGTAAAGGAAAGCATTTTTTCAATGCACTATTCAGCCATAAAGAACATCCACCTCCAATAAACCCAACCTCTTTTTTTATATTGATCATTTCATTATAGGTCGGTATTTCTTTCCATTCTTTCATATTGGTAGATAAAGCTGCCAATGTCTTATTTGATGGAGATTGATATAATCCTGAAATTCCAGCAAAAATCTTATTATCATTAATATTAACATGTCGTGGTTGAAACATACTAAAAAGACCAGTCATTATATTTTTCGGGACTATTACATCATCTTCAATAGTTAATATAAAATCCGTGTTTATTGTAGGAATGATATAATTATACAAGTTCGCTACTACTTTATGTTTATCTAATAGACTATATATATCCTTTTTTTCGTAAGGACTTTTTATAATATTCACACTATTAAAACAATCAAAACTATATATTTCTTTTAATCTATTGTTAAATTGTTTATTATGACTATCATCTAAAATAATAAAATCTATATATTTAGGTAAATCTATTTGTTTTATAGCGTTAATCCATTCTTCATAAATATCATCTCTTCCAGATAATAATGAAACGATACTAAAATCATAAGAATTAAATAAAGAATTATTGATTTTGTCTTTATTTGAAGCCCATCTTCCTATATGATCTGAATTATGCTCGGAATATGGCAAGTTATTTGAAAATTTTCCTTTCCAGCCAACTCTACTTAATCTTAATATTAAATTATAGTCATCTTCATTATCTATGTTTTCATCCCATCCACCAATATTTATAATAGAGTCTTTTCTCCAAACTGAAGAGGTATCTATATAATTAGCCTCTCTTAAAAACCAATAATCCCACTCTCTACAAAATGGATTTTTCAACTCTGTATTTTTATTTCTAATTAATATATTTTTATAAATAACAGATATATTATCATCTACAACTAAATCAAAAGAAGATAAATAATCGGCTGGCATCATATTATCTGCATCAAAAAATATAATCCATTTTGAATTAGTTTTACTCATACCAAAATTTCTAGATTTATTAGGATGGCCAAAATTAACATAATATATATCCCAGCCAGAAAAATTTATATTTTCCTCAGAACATCTATCCAACACTATAATTTTATCTTTTAATTCAATATTTTGATTATCTATACTTTTAACACAGTCTGGAAGATATTCTAAATATTTATCATGACAAGTCAAAACTATAGATAGATCTATCTTTTCTTTAATTTCTTCATTTATTTCAACATCAACAAAGTCAATTAATTCTATATTTTTAAATATCTTTTCTACTTTCCCACTAAAATTAATAACAAATAGACCTGAATTACAAGATATAAAAAATTTACCATCGTTAATTTTTATAGATTTCACTTCATCGATATCTATATTAATATAATTGAAAACCTTCATTGTTTTTATATTAAATGAAAATATTCTTTTAGAATGATAATAGTATATTATTCCATTATCATAATATAAAGCATTAGAATAAAAAGGAAACTCTATAATATTATTAGATACTAAAAACAACTTATGATTTGAACTATATATTAAGTTTTTATCATCGCAATATAAAACAATAGATTTTTGAGGAATTATATGCTTGTTTATCTCTTTAAAATCTTTATTAAGAATAGATATAATATTATTTTTAATTAAAACAACATAGTCTTTTTCTTTAATAATATCATCAATGCCATCTGAAAACAAAAAACTTTTATTATTTTCATAAATATTTAATTTTTTGTCTTTTAATATAATATGTTTATTATTAAATATAAAAAATTTATCTGCTTCTATGTCAATTTTTTGTTTAGTATAATTTTCTGTGTTGAAAAATAGAAAATTATCATTTTTAACTAATATTGTATCTCTCATTTTATATGATCGCAAATAACATCCCCATGTAAATATATATTATATCCATTTTCTTTTATTTTAAGAGAAAAATTATTATCCCATCCAGTTAACCCGCCGAATTTATTAAATGACACTACTGCTGGAAGAATTTTTTTAATTACTGAATTACTCCATAAAGTAAACCCGCCACCAATAAAATTAACTTTTATTGGTGATTTAGGTATATTTTTTAATGGAATGTTATTTTGCCAAACTCCTTCATCTAAAGAAGCCGTTGTTTCATTTTTGTTTATTGGAGAAGCATAAACTCCTCCTATAGCCCCTGTTTTTGTTGGCAAACTGATTTCGTCAAATAATTTTTTAACTCCATCTAATGGAGGAATAACATCATCCTCGACAGTTAATATAAAATCTTCATTTATTTTTGGAATAATTTCATTATATAAATTTGCAACATGTTGGTGCTTTTCTTTCTTGAAATAATTTTCATTACTTTCTTTTTGATAATGATAGTTTATTCTGTTAATATAGAGACCAGATACGTTATAATCTAAATTATTAATAATATTAGAAAATGATATATTAGATGAATTATCTATTAAATAAAGAAATGTATTTTTGGGCAAGTCTGAGTTATTTATGAAATTGTGCCATTTACCTATTAGTTCTTTTTTACCAGAAAAAAGAGTCACTATAGCCAAAGATCTAATATTATAGAGACTTTGTTTCATTTTCCCGGAATTTATTGCGGACAAACATCTACCATCACTTTTTCTTCTCTTATTGATAATAGAGTTGGTTTTTTTTGCCTGCCACCCATTTTTAGATAATTTCATTATTAAGTAATAATCATCTAAATTATCATTTGGATTAGTCCATCCGCCAATGCTTAATAATACATCTTTCCTCCAAATTGAAGATGTATCAACAAAATTATAATCTCTTAATTTCCAATAGTCCCACTCAGGGGTATTGAAAATTTCATATTCGCCATCATTTTCAATATATTTAATATTGGGGTATAAACATGCTATTTTATGAGGAATATCTTGTTTTAAGCAGGAGAAATAATTATCATCCAAAAAATCATCGGCATCCAGAAATATAACCCACTTTGAATTTACTCTATTTAATCCCTCATTTCTTGCTGGATTTGGGTTTCCCCAAGAACCATATATAACATCCCACCCTTTCATATTGTCTAAAGGCGGCATATTATCACAAACAATAATTTTATTTAAAAAATTAAAATCTTGTTTTTCTACTGATTGAATAGCAATAGGTAATAAATTTCTATATTTTTCGTGACAGGTAATGACAACCGATACATCCATGAAAAATATTATACAGCATAATGAGAACCAACAATTATGAATTCGTTTGCTTTATTACCACTAGTAGTTGGCCGAGCATCTTTTTTTCTATCTAGTGGGAAAATAGACCATTTATAGATAGTATCCAGAAATGGGTGTTCTTTTTTGCCTGTTTTAGATTCTATAGATAAATAATTAGTCATAAACCAAGCGATTCCTTGATTTTCTAATTTATCTATATATTCAAACATCTTCTTTTCTTCATCTATATTCCATGTTTTATCATAAACTTCTGTTCTGAGCAAATAAGGAGGATCTAAATAAACTAAAACGTCTTTATTATCTAATTTTAAAACATCATTTAAAACATCTTCTGCTTTATTATATAAGCAAGTATTATAAGAAATATTTTTAAAATACTGAATCACTTCATTATTAAAATAAGAAGAAATATCAGGGACTTTTCTTCCTTTACCCCAGGTTTGGTTGTATCCTCCTTTTTTATTAAATCTTGCCAAGTTATTTGTTGATTGATAAATCAAAACCCATAATAGGGCTGAAGTTTCAGTTTTTTGGGGATTAGAAATTTTTCTAAAATTATAATCTTCTCTCATTTGAAGAAAAACCTCTTTATCTTGAGAAGCATCTTTATACAGATCTTTAAAATATTGCATCCTCTCTATTAAATCTTCTGTTTTATACAAAAGATTCCTCCACCAATTATATAAATCTTTATTCTTCTCAGCCCAAAAGAACTTTTTATTTGAATCTTGTTGTAAGGAAAAAGCTGCTCCCCCAAGGTAAGGTTCACAAATAGTATTATAGTTATCTGTTTTGATAATATTTAAAATGTCATCTATTTGTCTAAATTTTGTTCCTGGCCATGATAAAATTCTATTTTTAATTTTTACCACTCCTAATATTCATCATAACAAATTTTAGCAACCATATAGTATAATTGATATATTTTTTTATCTTCAGGATCATGAATTCTTCTATTCATATTTTTCTTGTCATTATCGAAAAGAACGGAAGTATTGAAAACACTTTTTTCTCGAAGAAAAGAAAAAATAAATATATATTTTCCCTTTAAAAATACTCTTATTTGAGGGCTTGAGTATTCAGGCTTATCTAAAAAAGGGAAATATATAAAATTGTTTTTTATAGTTTTCGCTTAATATATTTACAGATTCTATTTCAAGAAAGCCCCACGTTTTAGCTTGTGGGATGAGTTGTGGATTAAAAATGGATCGAGATTTAAATGCGTCATTAAATATATTAAGGCTTGTACCAAGCCTTAATTCATAAGAATTGGAAGCCCTGATGCTTCAGCGGAAGGGTAGTTCACGATAATCATTATTCTGTTTTATGCAATCATTAAATATTTTTAATAAAATCTTTTCTCTAGGATCCATATTTTTTACTAGGCCCTCTATTTCTCATCAAAATAAATTTTAGAAATAATATAATATAATTTAAATTTATTGCCAAAATTAATATTTCTTTTAAAATAATTTTTTTCAATTTCTTCGATTGTTAAAGTATGGCTAACACTACTTTTGCTTAAGTAACAAAAAATAAAAATCTTATTTTTTGGCAAAAAGACTCTTATTTGAGGGTTCTTATAACAATTTTCTAGAAATGAAAAATAGATTAAATTATTTTCAATTAGTTTCTCTTGAATGTATTCACGATAATCTTTTTTTTGATTTCTACAATCATTAAGTATTTTTAATAAAAAATCAAAATCCATGTTTTACTAGGCCCTCTATTTTTCTTCAAAAATATTTAAAAATAAAAGTTGTTTAATCTAATAATCTAAATACTCTAATCCGTTTTTATTTTTCATTTTCAATATCGCTCTAATTTTATATTTTGAATACTCTTTAATAAAATTTATTTCCTCTTTCTGAAATACTCACCACGATAAAACTGCGGGATTTCTTACAAGTCTATGCTCACAGGACTCATATTTTTCTAAATATATTTTTAAAAAAATGTCAATTCATCCACATGCTAAAGCATCGTGGTTTTCTTGACATTTTTCTATAATCATGAGTTTTATTATCTAAAAAAATATATTATTATCAATCAATTTTCTAATTAAACAGCTTTATTTTCCATTTTTACTTCTCAAAACCAAAAATTTTAGAAATTTGAAAATCAATATAAATAAATTTTATATGTCTTTGCTGTTTATACAAGTAAATGCTTTTTAATAAACCGTTAAAAAGATAATCTATTGTATAAATACCATAATTAAAGATATAACCCGAATGAATGTCTACTTCAACAACCTCTCCATCTATATAAAAATATAAAAACCCCATATTATTTATATAGAAAAGCAAATCTCTTTCAGTTAACTCATTAATCAAACAACGAGAATCCTTTGATAAACGAGCTTTTATAAATAATCTCAACTCTTCTAGTTTATTTTTCATAATATATATTAACTATTTGATTATAAAACATATTAACATCAAGCTGAAAGTTAAAAAGTTTCATGTCATAACAATGGACAGAAGGAGTAACAAAAAACATATCCCCATTGTAAAAAACTACAATGCGATGCTTTTTATATTCAAATCCTCCGTCTTTTTTAAAATTGAAAAAAAACAAAGATTTCTCTACGCATTTTTCTTTAAAAAATGGCATAAGTCGCCATATTTGAAATCTTTTAACATCCATTTAAATCTTTATACCAAGAAAGTAAAGATAACCATTCATAATTCTGTTTAGATGTTCGAGCCCAAACAGAACATGGATGGTTTAAATATCCTGGCTTCTTTTCTAGAAAACTTGACCAATGTGCGTTTGAAAGTATTTGAACAGATTCTAAAATCATCTTTCTTACATGAGAATCTACATGGAATTCTGCACATTTTACAACATCTAAGTCTAATACAAAAATATTCAATATATCACGCTCCTAATTATTATCTGAATCTGAGAGCATAGGCAACCCGCCATCATGATGTGAACTTTCATTATTTTTCAAATGCTATATTTAATAAACTATAATATTTTATAAAATATTTTTTATAATTTTTCTGATTAAAACCACTCCAAGAAAAAACTCTGAGGCTAATTCTGAATAACCTTTATAGTTTTTTGTTGATTTATGTGAATTTTTAAGAAAAACATTATGATATTTTATCTATTAATCTTTCTATTTTTATTACCAGCTTCTCTTCACATTTATGATAACGACCACCTAAAGCAGTTCTACTTTCTACACCAATTAATTCAGCGGCGTCATTGAAAACAGAGCTTAATTCATTTAATGCAACGTGAAGCATCTCATGTTTTATTGACTTTTTAATCTCATCTTCTGGTAAATCAACAGCAATAATAATATTAACGCTCATGGACTCTTCACAAATATAACATTGTGCTAGTTCACCACAATCTGAAACTGTGGAATTTTTAATTGGTTGGACAAGGAAAATCCAATCATGGAGACTAAGAAGCTCTTTCCACTTCTCGACTTCCTTGATGATATTTTTATCTGTCATATAAAACAACTCCTAATAGTTAGTATAGTTTATTTAAGAGTTATTTTATATTAAACCTTGTTTTTAAAAAGGAAGTTTTACATCATACTTCCCAGGTTTTACATAATCTTCTTCCTGTGTATCTACTTCAGAAAGAGATGAAAATTTTGCCAACCTGCCTTCTTTGTCAACAAAATAATCAATTTTGGTTAGCGGAGATTCTCTTACTCCAATATCCCAGTCTGAATCACCAGAAGAAAAATCATCTAAATATTCTTGATCCAATGCATCATAAACATCATCTTCAGAATCTGCATAGACAACAATTTGAAAAGTTTCTGTTTTTTCTGCATGAACCTTAAAACATTTTTTAGGCATATTTTTCTCCTATTAATTATTTGTTGTTGCCTTGCTGTCATTCACATAAAACCCAGGCCCTCTAAACTGAATTAGTGGAGGAGAAAAAACTCTCTCACATGAATTTTTACAATCATGGCATTTAATATTTTTAGGAGCTTTGCCTATTTTAAAATCTTTTTCAATTATTTTTTCGCATTTTTTACATTTATACTCGTAAATCATTTATAACCTCGCTCTATTCATCTTAGTATCACAACCTGCTGTCATGATGCTATTTTTAGAAAAAACTGAATTTTTTAGGAGTTTTTGCCTGCTCAGAATCTCTTCTATAAGCATTTTCACTTTCAATCTGTTTTTCTGCTGCAATTAAACATCTTTGACAATATTTACTAAACTTGTAAACTATTTCGTCTAAAGGCATTTTTGTTCCAACTTTTTTCATATGAGGATTTTTAGACCTAGAACTATAGGTTGCAGATCCACATAAACTTTTGCAATCATCAATTCCGATAGAAATATGATTAATCCCATTTTTTTTATTTTTAAACAAAAAAGCGTCTAACATAATATATCACCTACATTTTATTTTTATTTCTCCCTTTTATGGATGTATTTATCCATTCTCAAGATTGTACAACTGGAATTTGCAAAGCTCTTTCATGATCTAAATCAACATCGCTTAAATGAACTGCTTGAGGAGATTGCAGCCATTTATAGATATTTCTAAAGAAAAGCTTTCTGACATAACATTCCTTTTCTAAATGTCTGTGATCATTTCTCCAAGTTGTATTTTTTTGTCTGATTGAATTTATATCTAAATCATAAAAACATACAACTGGCTTCCATCGTTCAGACCTGAAAACGATGTCGCCTCCACAAGCTACCATATTCCCGCCGTCAAAGACTAGCATGTTCTGCCTTGACGCCGGGGAGAAGCAACCCACATATCTTCACAAATACTGACATACTCCCCGCGATAAATCAGCGGGGGTTCTGGGGCTGATTTTATTA
>ERZ795049.3622-NODE-3622-length-16181-cov-5.172764_pt1 | contig 16181 bp, 10 predicted proteins | sample MGYA00375133_ERZ795049 | MGnify/ENA primary metagenome ERZ795049 (study PRJEB30178, sample SAMN05720147) | activated sludge metagenome | isolation source: anaerobic digester from wastewater treatment plant | place: Japan | collected 2015-04-20 ...
TGAAGCGCCCGCCCGGTTCGACGTAGGGAAACTTGACCCAGTTCATCAGGACGCCGACGGGGGCGCCGGGTTCGATCTCCTCGGGGCGGGGCCAGTTGTCGCCGGCCGTGTTGTGGGCGACGCCGGGGTGCATTTCGAGGCGCATGACGCCGAAGCGCGCGATCGTCTCGTGCAGGGCGAAATAGAGGCCGCGCTTGCGGCGCGGATTGTAGAAATCGACCCAGGCCATCGGCATCTGGCCGGGATAACTTAGATGAAACTCGGGGTAGGTGTTGCCGCTGCCGCCGCCGATGCCCATCGATTCGGGGAAATTCTGGAAGATCTGGGCTTCGTAGGTCGATCCCGCGCATGGGATGAAGCTGCGCGTCTCCCGGCGCTCGCCGTAACCGGTGAGGCCGCCGACCATCGGATACCAGACCTCGGCGAGCGTCAGATCCGACCGGTTTTCCACGTCGATCCGGCAATGGATCGCCTCCTCGATCAGTTCATAATGGACCGACACGCCCATGGTATAGACGCGGCCCAATTCGCTGGTGAGCGGCCCCTCCCAGCGGAAATGGGCGGCGGTTCGGGTCTTCTCGGCCGCGGGCGCGGCCTGGTCCCGTCCGTAGATGTAGTTGGCCTCCTGTTCAGGGAGGGGGAGCAGGAGGCGGAAGGGTTCGGCGATGCGGGGGTCGGCGATGAGATCGAGATCGGCGCGCTTGTCGCGGATCTGGCGGATTGTGCCGCGCTTGGGGTCGAGGTCGAGGCGGTAGAGGGCATTTTCGAGTTTCATGACGGTCCTTCGGGCGATGGGTTGCAACCGGAGATGGGTTAGCGCGCGCCGGCGGATGCGGGATCTCCGATGATCGATCATGCATTATTTCATGTCAAAGCAAAACGCCGCCGGCGCCGCGCCGTCCACCAGCACGCGCGACGGCCCCCTCTCAGACCATCATCGCCGAGGGTTCGCCGATCTTCTCGATGTTTTTGCCGGTCGATTCCAGGTGCGACCGGACCGCCCGGGCGGCCTTCTCGCCGTCCCCTTCACGGTAGGCCTTGAGGATGGCCTCGTGCTCGGTGCGCACGCGCGACTGGTTGATCTGCTTGCCGATGTAGAGGTAAAGCCGGCTGAACTGGTTCAGCGAGCGCAGGTCTTCGTAGATCTGGATCAGCACTTCGTTCTCGGCGCTGCGGATCAACAGGCCATGGAAGCGAATATCCCACTCCAGATAGCCCCGGAAATCGCGATAGCGGGTCCCGAGCGAATGGGAGTCCATCCCGGCGAGCGCTTCCTCCAGCTCCCGGATGATCGTCTCGGAGCGCCGCGGCGCCCCGATCCGCACGGCGTGGCACTCGAGCAGGATGCGGGTGCTGACCATGTCGATGAAGTACTTCTTCGAGGGGAGCTGGGCCACGACGTAGCCGGAATACGGTTTGAACTCAACGAGCCGTTCGGCGAGGAGCCGGGCGAGCGTTTCGCGGACGGGTGAGATGCTGACGCCCATGTCGCGGGCCAGGGCGTCGATCGTCAGACGGTCGCCCGGCTTGAGGCGCATGTCGAGGATTTCGCCCTTGATCGATTCATAAACCTGTTGCGTCAGGGCTTCATACCGGACTTTTTTCCGGCCGTTATTGATGAGTTTTCCCAATGGAGGAGCCATCCCTTTGCCCGCGGCGCGGGCCAACGATTTTTCCGGCTAAATTTCAGCAAAAGGGCGTCACGGCGTCAAGGCGTCTCACGTTGATGTCGCCCCTCGTCTTCGTCCCACGTCCTCGTGATCGTGATTGATTTGGGCAGTTCTAACGTCTCTGACGGGACTGGCCCGCTGATCGGTCCGGCAAGGCCCTGGCCTCATGAATCGGCCATTCACGGCACCGTCTTCTGTCCCTCGTTGTAAACCGCCGGTTCATGAGCGAAGGGACACAAAGGACGTAATGGACGTAAGAGACACAGCGGCCGTTCCGTTAACCCCCCTGTTCCTCGGAATCGGTCGTGGCGAAAGCCGGCTGGTCGAGCCGGTAGAACCGGCGGGCGTTGCCGGCGAGAAACTGCTCACGCTCTTCCGGACTGAGCGGGCCGATCGCCTGGAGCGCGCTGTCGAGCGTCGCGCGATAGTCGGCCGCTTTCAGGCAGACCGGCCAGTCGCTGCCCCACATCAGCCGGTCGATGCCGAAGCACTCGCGGGCGAACTGCACATTGGGCTTCAAATCGTCCAGTCGCCAGCGGTGGTGATCAGCCTCGGTGACGAGGCCCGAGATCTTGCAATAGATGTTGGGGAACTGCGCGATCCGGCGCAGGCGGGGCGCCCAGGCAGCAAACCCCCCATGGGCGATGTCGGGCTTGCCCAGATGATCGAGCACCATGCGCAGTTCGGGCGCCCGTTCGGCCAGGATGGGGATCGCGTCGAGATGGCGCGGAAAGACGATCAGATCGAAGGGGAGGCCGGCGGCGGCAAGCGCGCGCAGGCCGCGGATCGAAGCCTCGCGCGCCAGCCATGCGTCGTCGGGGCTGGACTCGACCTGATGGCGCACGCCGACCAGCCGCCGGTGCGCCGTGGCGGCCTCGATCTCCCGTTCCACGCCGGGGGATTGGAGATCAACCCACCCGACAACGCCGGCGATCAATGGATGCCGGTCGGCCAGATCCAGCAGATATCGCGTTTCCTCCCGTGTGTTCTGGGCTTCGACCAGGATCGTGGACGCGACGCCGCACGCGCGCAGCTGCGGCAACAAGTCCGCCGGCAGGTAGTTGCGCCGCAGGATCGACGGGCCGGGCGGCATCCACGGGTAGCTGAACCGCGCGATGTCCCAGAAATGCTGGTGGCTGTCGATGATTGCGAGGGGCGCGCCCGCCGGGGCATCCAACGCGGTCATGCTCCGGCCTCCACGGCCGCGACCTCCGCCAGCAGCGCGCGGCGCAGATCGCGGTAGGCGCGGTGCAGCATCAGCGTGTCGACGCCGTAGGCGACAAAGCGCACGCCGATATCGCGATAGGCGCGGGCCTGATCGAGCGTGACGGCGAAGTTGCCGACGGCGACCGAGCGGGCGTCGGCCCGCTGGACGATCCCGCGGATGGCCTCCAGCACGCGATCGTCGGTGACCTTGCCCGGAATGCCGAGCGACTGCGACAGGTCGAACGGACCGATGAAGATGCCGTCGAGGTGATCGACCTCGAGGATCTGATCCAGGTTGGAGATGCCTTCGACCCCCTCGATCTGGAGGATGACGCAGGTGTCGCGGTTGGCGCGGGAGTAGAAATCGGGATCCTCGTCGGCCGCATTGAAACCGCCGCAGCGGGTGAAGGGGCAGACGCCGCGCTGGCCGAGGGGGTGGAATTTGGCGGCCTTGATCACCTGCTCGGCCTGGGCGCGCGAGGTCAGGTTGGGGACCATCACGGCGGAGGCGCCGAAATCGAGAGCCTGGCCAATGCGGTGATGATCGAGCCGGGGGACGCGGAAGACGCTGGCCATGCCGGCGGTGTCGCAGCCGCGCACCAGATCGATGGCGGAATCGGCGCCAAAGGTGCCATGTTCGGTGTCGACAATGCCGAAGTCCATGCCGGCGTGGCCCGCGATCTCGGCGGAGTCGGCCGCCGGGATCTGGAGAAACGTCCCCAGCAGGAATTTCTTTTCGGCGAGCGCCTGTCTGAAGGTTTTCATGGCGTTTCCTCTCTACACATGCTGTCGCGTCTTGCGCCCGGCGATGAACCGCTCCAGATCGTCGAAGGCCTTGACGAAGGAGGCCTGGAACTCGCGAACCGGTCGGAACCGTGTGAATTCGGCGGGCGAGAGCGCGTCCGGGTCCGCGGCCTTCACGAAATCGGGCAGATGCGCGCGCAGCGCGGCGACCGTTTCCGCGGCGGCGTGCCGGTCGATCCGGGGGGCCGGCGCCTCATGCTGGAGCGCCTCGGTCAGGTTCCAGCCGATCGTGATGGCCAGGTCGCCGCCGGCGAGTTCGGAGAAATGATGCGGCCCGCGGGCGCCGCCGCCCATCAGGCGCGCCGTGAACCCGCGCCGGCGATACTCCTCATAGGCGATGCGCGTCCCCTCGCAGCCGGCGGCGCGCAGTGCGGCCTCGTCGAGCGGCAGGTGCTGTTCGCGCGCCTCGGCCGCCAGCACCTCGTCGAGAATCCCCGCGATGTAAGTCACGTAGCAGCGGGGGGACTTGCCGGCGGCGGCGCGCGCGCGCTCATAGGCCTCGGCCATGTAGACGGCCTGGGCGACCGAAAAGCCGAGCGTGGCAATGGTCGGGATGTTCTCGCGGACGAGGGCCTGCATCGCCGCCGCGCCGGCGGGGGTGGCAGGCACTTTGACGATGATGTTTTCGGCCAGCGCCGCCAGCGCGAGCCCCTCGCGGATCATGAACTCGGCGTCGTCGTTGCGGCGCGGGTTCCCCTGGATCGCAACCAGCCCGTGGCGACCGCCCGAGGCTTCGAACAGCGGCCGGAAGATCGAAGCCAGGCGCAGGACCGACCCCTGATAAACCTCCATGATCGCGGCTTCGGGCGCGACGTCCCGGTCGATCAGCTCATCCAGGCGGGCGAGGAGTTCCTCGTCGTCGGGCGCGATCTTCGCCAGATAGGTCGGGTTCGTCGTGGCCCCGACGGCGCCCAGTTCCATGGCCTGGCGGGCCTGCGCGGGGGTGGCGTTGTTGATCCAGAACTCCGTCGGCGTGGACTGGGCGACCCTGCTGAAATACGCGCCGCTCATCGGACGTTCCTCCTGGCCGGGGAAAGAGCCGGCCGGCAATCAGGCATTGTTATTTGAGGCCGTAGCCGCATTCCGAACCGCCCGAGACGGGGATGACGGCGCCGGTGAGGAAGCTGGCCGCCGGCGAAGCGACAAACACGATCACCCGCGCAATCTCCTCGGGCGTCGCCGTGTAGCCCAGCTGATTGATCCGGCGGCGATATTCCACGATCGCCTCGGCGTTCGGCTGGCGCCGGATCATGGCGTCGGTGGCCGGCGTCAATACGCTGGACGGGCAGACCGAGTTGCAGCGAATGCCGTCGCGGCCGTAGTCGATCGCCATCGCGCGGGTCAGGGCGTCGAGCCCCCCCTTGGCGGCGCAGTAGGCGGCATGGCTCGCCTCGCCGGCGACCCCCGCCATCGACGAGACGTTGACAATCGAGCCCCGCGCGGCGCGCAGGTGGGGATGGGCATACTTGCAGCACAGGAACGGCCCCCGCAGGTTGACCGCGATCAGGCGGTCGAAATCCGCCTCCGGCGTCTCGTGCACGGGCAGCATCGGCTCGATCAGCGCGGCATTGTTGACCAGGACGTCGATCCGGCCAAAGGCGTCGACGGCCGCGGCGATCATCGCCTGGATGCTCTGGCTCGCGGCCAGGTCGGTTGGGTGAAAGACGACGGCCGGCGCGTGGCGCTCGGCGATGGCCGCGCCCGCCGGGTCGATGTCGGCCGCCAGCACGTTCGCGCCCTCCCGGCGGAAGGCCTCCACGCAGGCGCGGCCGATCCCGCCGGCGGCGCCCGTCAGCACCACGGTCTTGCCTTCGAAGTCGAGGTTCATCCGCGGATCGACAGCTCCTCCACGAAGCGGTCGGCGAGTTCCTCGTCGAACGGGTAAATCGCCGCCGGAATGCGCTTGAATTTCAGCATCCGCATGTCGCAGGGCGTGGGCCCCGGAATATCCAATAGAAAATAGCCGCGCATCACGTCGCGGTAGCCGAAGCGGAAATTCATCATGTTCTTGACGCCGATGAATTTCGCCTGGCGCGGGTCCAGCCCGACGGTTCGCAGCTTCTCGTCGCCCCAATCGTAGGTCGCCACCGACATGATGACCAGCTCGATCGGCGGATGGCTGAAGACCGCCGTCAGGCCCAGGCTGACCGTCTGACCGCCGAGGATGCCGCCGTCGTAAGTGAAGCGGCCATCGCAGATTCGCTTGACCGCGCCGTCCAGGGTGAGGGGCTCGCCCCAGCGCGGATCGATGGCGTGACCCACCTGCAAAGTCAATCGGGCGCCGACGCCCGCCTCGGCGCAGCGGCGCGCCGCCGCGGGGTCGACCACGGTGGCGTAGCACGGCTCGGTGACGCCGAGGCGGAGCAGTTCGCGCACGAGGCCGATGCCGTCGCCCGCGCCGCCGCCGCCGGTCGTGTCCGCCGTATCGAGCAGCAGGATCGGCTGACCGTCGATCGCGCGGCCGCGCTCGACCGCTTCGGCGACGCTGAGCGGAACGACGTGGAACGCTTCGCGCAGCGACCAATAATACTCCGCCAGCTCGCGGGCTGCGCGATCCGCTTTCTCCTGGTTGGCGTCGGCGACGACGACCACGCTGCAGCCGATTTCCTCCACGTCGATATAGGAGCCGACGAAGAAGACCGAGGCCGTGAGGATTTCCGGATCTTCCTCGAGCGCGGCCGCCCGCTGGACGAGGCGGGCGAAGGGCCCGTCATCCTTCGTCGTCGCGTTGAAGGCGGTCAGCAGCATCGGCAGCGGCGCATAGCCCACGCGCGTCCGGATGCCCTCGGCGAGGATCTTGAGCAGCAGCCGCGCCGCGCGCTGGCCCACCTCGAACGTGTCGTCGTGCGGGTACTGCCGGTAGGCGACGAGCGCATCGAGTTCGGTCACCATCCGGCGCGTGACGTTGGCGTGAAGATCCAGCGTCATGATCACCGGCACGTCGCGGCCGACCGCCGCGCGGACCGCCGCGGCGAGATCGCCCTCCGGATCGTCGATATCCTCGATGACCATCGAACCATGACAGGAGAGGAGCACGCCATCGACGGCTCGCCCGTTCCGCAGGTTCTCCAACATGCTGCGTTTGAGCTGCCGGTAGCAGTCGCCGGCGATCAGGCCGGTCGAATTGCCCCGCGCGGCCAGCAGCGGCAGCACGTCCACGCCGGCCGGCGCCAGCGCGTCGAGCATGCCGGCGACTTCGCCGTGGCCGCCGCGCAGCCCGAACAGTTCGTCGCCGCCGAGCAGGTAGCCTGTTTCACGAAAATGATCCAAGCCACTGACGGTCGAGACGAAACTATTGGATTCAAGCGACAGTTGGCCGATGGCGATACAGGGCCGAGCCATGGGAATTACCTTTCGGAGCCGGGGGCGAGGTCTGATGGGGCGCGCGGGAGATCAACCGGCGTACGGCGGCGCTTCGTAGGCATACTCCGGCTGGTAGATCAGGTCGGAGTAATTGCCCGGCGGAATCGTCTGCCCGCGCGGGAGCGTGAGGCGCGCCAGCGCGGCGGGATCGACTTCCACGCCCAACCCCGGCCGGTCGCCCAGGAGGAGCTGACCGTCGCGAATCGTCAGCGGCTCGCAGAGCAATTCCTCGATGAATGGATTGCCGGTCTGGTCCACCTCGACGGTCAGGCCGAGCGGGGTCGAGGCGGCCAGATGGGCATTGGCGACGAGGGCGACCGCGTCGCTCCAGGTGTGCGGGGCGAACTTGAGCTGGTGTTCGGCGGCCATGGCGATGATCCGGCGCAGTTCGGTGATGCCGCCGGCGCGGCAGGCATCGGCCTGCACGATGTCGACGGCGCCGGCGCGCATCAGCTCGCGAAAGCCCTGCAGGCCGAAATCATTCTCGCCGGCCGCCAGGGGCGTCTTGAGGCGCGGGCGCAGCGCCGCGTAGCGGTCGAGCTCCTCGGGGGGGAACGGCTCCTCGAACCAGAAGACATCATGCTCGGCAAGCACGTCGTCGAAGCGGACGGCCGTTTCCAGATCGTAGCGATGCGAACCATCGACCAGGAGCCGGCCCCAGGGGGCGATCGCTGCCGAGACGCGGCGCACGGCGGACGTGTCGTAGTCCCAGTTCTTGCCCAGGCGCGTCTTGAAGCGGCTGAAACCCCGCTCGCGCAGCCGCAGCGCCTCCTCGACGAGTTCCTCGGGCCGCGCCTTCCAGAAGAGGGCGCTGGCGTAGGCCGGCGCCTGGCCCCGTTCGCCGCCGAGAAGTTGCCACAGCGGGCGGCCTTCCCGTTTGCCGCGGAGATCCCAGAGGGCGATGTCGATGCCCCCCAGGGCCGAGATCGCCACGCCCTTGCGGCCGTACCAGCGCGTCAGGCCATACATCAGATCCCAGATCGATTCGATGGCGCCGGCGTCGCGGCCGATCAGGTGGGGCGCCAGATGATCCTCGATGATCACGCGGGCCAGATCGGGATGGGCGTAGGTGGCGCCCCAGCCGGTCAAGCCGGATTCAGTGCCGACTTCGACCAGCGTGGTGACGCGGCCGGTGACCCGGCCGCCGGCGTAGAGGTAGCCGTTGCGGCCGGGGTATTCGAAGCAGAGGTTGTGGGTGCGGATGGCCTGGATTTTCATGGTTTATCGATGATGCATGATTTTGGGTCGCGCCGCAAGCGCTTCCGGGTTACGCTCCGGTCCAGCGGCGCGCGAGCTGCGCGCCCGCTGCCGCCGCAGGCCAAGCCCCGGCCAGTCTCCCCCGAAGAACGGCCGAATCGGAGTTGCTCATGAACCCGCGGGTCAGAGCGAGGGAGAAGCATTGGGGGCGGGTCATTGGGGGTGATCACGAGAACGCGAGATGAAGAGACGAATTCTACAGCCGACGGGAAGGGCAGAGGAATTACCCCTCTGCCCTTCGCATCAGGGCCACAACATGCTGGGGGGTTACTCCAGCGTGAACTCCGACAATTCGGTCGGCACCCAGGTGAACGGTCCGCTCGTTCCGAGCACGCAGACGAAGTCGATGTTCATGAAGCCGTTGGCGTCATTGTCGGTAAAGCGGACGTAAACCTCGGTTCCCGGGGTGACGCCGGCCAGACTCAACTCCTGCCAGTACCAGACCCCGCCGATTTGTCGCGGCGTCGGCGGCCCGACGATCACCGAGTCATTCGCAGCGTCGTGCAGCGTCACGGTCAGGTTGTCGAAGTTGCCGCTCGAGGTGGCCTGCGAGATGAAGTAGCCGACACAGATGTCGCCCGCCAGCACGGTGAACGGCTGACTTTGCAGAATACCGACACCGGCGTTGCCGACGGCGTCGTGGCGCGTGGAAGCCGCTCCTTCGCCATGAGCCGGCACCGGATCGGGATAGGCCCCGGTCGGCGCGTCGGTCACGTCCCAGTCGCCGGCCTGCGAAGTATCCCATGCTTCGGGATGCAGGAATCCGATCGATTGAAACGGATCGATCAGCAAGCGGATGGGAACCGTACGGAAGTTGTCGCCCATCAGGTAGTCCGGGGTGTCCGGGTCGTTCCCGTAGATATTGACCAGTTCTCCCATGTGAGGCCAGCCGATCAGCGCGCCCGTCGTCCAACTGGGGCTGCCAAAGGCCAGCGCGACGACCTCGTGCAAGACCGCGCTATCGCTGGCGCGGCGCAGGGCCCACTTGGTGGTGTTGCCTGACGAATAGGCGTTGAACAGGATGACCTGCGGTTCATCGGGCAGTGTGAAATCGGGCGACGTCGCGGAGCCGGCCGGCCCGTCGGGGGAGCCGGCGAACGTCGTCACATAATTGCTGCCGCTGACGGCGCCGCCGAAAATCGCCGCCCCGTCGGTCTTGAGCTGCATGCCGCCGGTCAGCGTCCACGCCGGCGACGCGTCCTCCAGGTTCCCGTTGGTCACATAGTTGATCGGCGGGGGCGTCGTCTCGGGGACCATCGCGACAAAATCCCCGCTGCCCAGCACGCAGACGAAATCGACCACCATGAACCCAAGCGTATCGTTATCGTTGAAGCGGACGTAAACCTCGGTGCCGGCCGCGACGCCGGTCAGGTCGAACTCCTGCCAGTACCAGATGCCGCCGGCCTGGAGAACGGCCTGCGGTCCGGCCAGGACAGAGTCATCGGCGGCATCGTGCAACGTGACGGTCAGGTTGTCGAAGTTGAGGGCGGCGGTTGCCGTCGAGAGATAGTAGCCGAGCGCGGTGTCGCCGACCTCGACCGTGACCGGTTTGCTCTGGAGGACGCCGACGCTGTTGTTGTCGCTGCCGGAGTATTTGGTCGATGCACAGAACGACCCCTGCACGGCCGCGGCGGCCGGCCAGGGGCCGATCGGAATGGCAGTGGCTAGCCACATCCCGAGACCCCCCTGTTCCCAGGCGCTTTCGGGCAGTTGACCGGACTCGAAATCGTCGACAAGGACGCGGATCGGGACCTCCCGGAAGTTGTCGCCCATCAGGTAGTCCGAGGCAGTCTGGTCGGCGCCGAAGATTTGGAGCTCCTGCTCCATGAACGGATAGGCCACCAGCGCGTTTTCCCATCCGGGGGCGGGAACACCATAGGGCAGTGCGATCTTGCTCTGGATCAGGTAATTGTCGGCGGTGCGCAGCAACTGCCAGCCCAGACCGCCGGCCGCGGAGTAACTGCTGTAGCGGATGATGCTGGGCTGACTCGATGCCGTAAAGGGGTCAGACTTGGCCGTGCCGAGTAACGTCGCTCCCCCGTTGAAGGTGGAGATGTAATTGGTCCCATCGACCGCGCCGCCGAAGATGGCGGCGCCGTCGGTCTTGAGCTCCATGCCGTCGGTCAGGGTCCATTCCAACGGTGAGGCCGTTTCAAAATTGCCATTGGGCACATCGGCGAGGCCGAGGCCCGCCCCGCCCATCGCGATCACGAAGGCGAGCAAAAGTCGTGGTCCATTCATTGCCGTCCCTCCTCTCTTGATAACCGTCTGGTTCAGCAAGGAAACTTGCAAAGGGATGATAGGCGCGCCGCGCCACCGCCGGACGAGGGTACCGCCGATGGCGGCGAGGCATGGTCGGGACGGGGCGTGAAGAGCGCTGGCGGCCTCCACACCCACGGCTGCAGGCTCCTTTCAATACAGGCTCCAGACGCGAGCGGAGTTCACCCCGCCGTCCTCATCGTTCAGGTCGCGGAAGAATCCGGAATCCAGGACGCAGACGAAGTCGATCGCAATCCAGCCGTCGGTACGGTTATCTTCGAACTCCAGATAAACATCCGTGCCCGCGGGAACCGAACTCAGCGGAATTTCCTGCCAGTTCCATAGCCCCGCATTGCTGGCGGTCGTCACCGTCGAACCGATCTGCGTATTGGTGGCGGCGTTGAAGAGTCTGGCGCTCAAGCCGGTGAAATTATTGTTCGACGACGCCGAGGCGATGTAGAAGCCGACCATCAGGTCGCCGTCCTGGACGGTGAAATCGACCGACCGCAGCACGCCCGTGCCGGAGTTATCCCCGAGCGCGCCATGCCGGGTTCCGGCGCAGGCCGCCCCTTGCGCGGCGACTGGCTCCGGAACGACGCCGCCAATGCTCTCGGTGGCCTGCCAGTCGCCCGCGCCGCCGGCCCACGCCGTGGCGGCAAGGCCGCGCGATTGCGCGAAATCGTCGATCAGCAACCGGATCGGCAGAGTGCGGAAATTGTCGCCATACAGGTAGTCCTCGACGTCCTGATCCTCGCCGAACACATAGATCGGCGCGTTGGTCAACGGCCAGGGGACCAGCGCGGCATTGGAGGAGGGCGAACCGAACGGCAGGGCCTTGACGACCGGCGGGACCAGCTCCGACCCATCGCCGTTGCGCAGTTCCCAGCCAATCTGGCCGATCTGGGTGTAGGCCTGATAGCGGATGATCTGCGGCTGCGCCGGCAGTTGGAATGTCGCCGAGCGGGCGGTTCCCACGCGGTCATGGGGCGGTCCCCCAAAGAACGTGCTGAGATAGGCGGCGCCATCGGTGGCCGCACCGAACGTGGCGTCGGTCTGACGGATGAAGCCGTCGGTCAGCGTCCATTGCAGCGGGCTGGCGGTTTCGACACTGCCGTTGGGGATCAGGTTGATCGGCTCGGCCTGCAGGCCGGGCACCAGTGACTCAAATGCGCCGCTGCCCAGGACGCAGACGAAATCGATGTGCATGAATCCGCCGGCGTCATTGTCGGTAAACTCGAGGTAGACCTGGGTTCCGGGGGCAAGCGCCGAAACATCGAATTCATTCCAGAACCACATCCCGCCGCCTTGTTGAATGGTCGCGGGGCCGGCAAGGATTGCATCATCCGCGGCGTTGCGCAGCGTGGCGGTCAGATTCGTAAAATCGGGGGAAATGGTCGCGACGGACATATAGTGCCCGATTGCCTCGTCGCCCGCCGCAATCGTGATCGGCTGCGTGCGCAGGACCCCGAGCCCGTCGTTATCCTGCCCATTGTATTTGGTTCCGGCGGTGTGCGTTCCTTCGGCCGGGCGCGAATCAGGCCATGGACCGACCACGGCACTCGTGGACTGCCAGACCCCGGCCGTGCTCAGATCCCAAACGCTGGGGCTCAGCCCGCCCGGACTGAAATTGTCGATCAACAGGCGGATCGGTCGCTCCTGAAAGTTGTCGGCGAACAGATAGTCCGAGCCGCTGTTGTCGTTGCCGACAATCTGAATGTCGGTATCCTGGTAGGGATACGAGATCAGGGCCTGGAGTCCGACGGGGCTTCCAAGGGGGGTTGGCCTGGAGCGCGCAATCTGTTTGTTGTCCTGGGGGCGAATCAGGCTGAAGAGCAAGCCGTTGCCGAGGGTGTAGCCGGTGTAGGTAATGACGGCGGGGGTGTCGAGCTGAAATTCGTCGGAGGTGGCGGTGCCGATGCCCGCGCCAGGGGTATCGACCTTGTACGACGAGATATAGTTGTTGCCGGTGACGGCCGGGCCGAATGTGGCGGAGCCGTCTGTGCCCAGCGTGAAATCGCCGGTCAACGTCAACTGCAGGGGTGAAGCCGTCTCAAAACCGCCGTTGGGCACCTGGGCCCGGGGTTGGGCGGTCAGCAAGACGGCGCCGAGCCAGAGCGGCAGGCAAAATCGAGGGCGCATCGTCGGGTTCTCCTTTTGGTTTGGGATTGAAGCCATCGGACTGCGGGGCGACCGGGTCGAGGGCGCTTGTGGGTGTGAAAGATCCTGAAGCGAACGGATCGCAGTGGAACCCGCGGGAGATGAAGGTCGGCGCGAGGAAGTGGTCAGACGGCGCCCGGGTCCCCGCCGATTTCAACGATCATGCATGATCGTTTATTTAGCGCGGCCGCTCCTCCCCCGTCAAGCATCTTTTTCACTCTGCCGCGGAATTCGTGCTTCCTTGAGATAGCTCGTGCTATAGCAATCAGACGGAAGGGGACATGCGTGACTGGAAGACTGGGCTACGATCTTCGCGGAGAACCGACGGCCCGGCTAGAACATCGTCCAGGCCTTCAGCGCGGTTTTTGGCGCTGGGTCGGGCAGGCGATGGATCTCCAATTCGGCGATGGCCATGACGCCGCCGGCCTGACCCGCGCCATTGGGCCGGACGGCGACCAGGCGGACGAAACGGGTGGCAATCGGATCCAAACCAAACGTTTGACGCCCGCCGACTGAGTTGTTCACCTCGCGCAGAACCTGCCACGACGCGCCGTCGAGGGACGCTTCGATGCGGTAGCGCGTGGCGTGGAGCGTCTGATCGTTCCGCGGCGCGACCGGAAAATCGACGACGATCCGGTCGATCGTCTCGACGCGCCGCAGATCGACCTTGAGATCCCAAAGGTAATCCACCGTGGGCCTGGCATAGGAGGTTGGGTCGCCGTCGACAGCCCGCCAGACATCGTGATCGTTGGCGAACGCGACATGCTGGCCGCCGGGCTTGAAACCCCAGACGGGCGCCTGAAGCGCCAGGTTGGTCGAGGCGGGAAGCGTCCGGGCGTACACCGTCTCGCTGGGCTCGGACCGGTTGCCGGCGGCGTCACGGGCTCGGACGAAGAGCTCATAGGTTGTAGCCGGAGCGAATCCGGTGAGCGTGGCGGTCAGGGCGGAGGTGGCGGCCGCCACGACGCCATCGGCATGGATTTCGTAACCCGTGACCGCGACATCATCCGATGCCGGCGACCAGGCGAGCGCAATCGTCGCCTCCGTGACCGTGGTCACGGTGAGCGCATCGGGCGGGGATGGCGGCGTCGGGTCGCCGGCGGGGGCGTGGGCGAGCGAAGCGAAATCCCGCTGCAGGCCCGCCTGGCGGATGATCGAGGCGGGGGCGATCTCCGGCTCCTCGAACCAGACGTTGTCGCGAATGTCCCAGGTCTCCACGCCCCAGGCGGTCGGGACGACGCGGGTGAGCCGGCCGCCCTGGCGATGCTGGCTGGTGGAGAAATTGCGCCGGATCTGGTGGTCGGAGCCTTTCACCATCAGGTCGAACGTCTGCCCGTGCATGACGTTTTGCGTCACAACGGCATAGCGGCTCCCCTGATCGAGATAGACGCCGGCCTTCACGTCGCCCAGGCGCGTGCCGGCATCATGAATGTAGTTGTGCGCGATGAGGAGTCCCGGCTGCCAGCCCAGCGAGTAGATGCTGGCGCCATCGTTCATCCGCTGCATGTAATGATGAATGTGATTATGGGAAAAGGTATTGTTATTGGAAATGGACGGGTCCGCTTCGCTGTCGACAAGTCCGAACCCCCAGCCGTTGCTGATTCCGGAATAGGGGATATGACAGATTTCGTTGTGCGCGATCAGGGTTGAATCCGTGTAGAAGTTGGTTATGGCGGGACACCCCTGATACTCAACGCCGATGTCATGGATGGCGTTATTGGTGATCTGGTTGCCGCGATCGTAATCGGCCGGGCTGGAGGCGTGATGCCTGGTGAAGAAGCCAATTTGAATCGCCGATCCGGAGATGTCGTGAAAGTGATTTCCGTTGATCACGTTGTCCTGCGAGCCATCCAGGAATTCGAGCGCCACGGCGCCCAACCGGGTGAATGTATTGCCTGAAAACGCGATGTTGCTGGCGGCGTGAAACGTCAGATTGCCCGGCATTTGCATCGTGGCGGCGACGTCCCCCTTGCGGAGCGTCCCCTGCACATTCGCCCAGCCAAGATCTTCATTGGGGCCAAGCCAGGTGGCGTGCGAGAACGTCAGCCCCTTGAACAGGATGTGATGCACCTTGTTGTTTAGCTGGCCCGCTCCCCGGACCAGGGCCGTGAGTCGGGGGGCGATGACCCGCGCCGAGGCCAGCTGTTCGCCCGCGAGCGGCTTGTAATAGAACACGTCTTCGGCGCGATCCAGGTACCATTCCCCTTCTTCGTCCAGCAGTTCATAGGCGTTTTCCATGTAGAGCGGCCGATCAACGGAGAAGGCGCCCCAACTGTTGCAGTGGCCCCAGCAGGGATCTTGCATGCTGACGAGATGGCCGGCGATGGCGCGAACGGGGCAGCGCGGTTGACGCCATTCCACCTCAAACACGAATTCCAGATCGGTGATGTTGTTCCAGTGCTGCATCCCGAGGTCGGTGGTCCCGTAGCCCGCGGCCGTCTTGACCGCGCCGGGCAGGCCGCCTTGCGAACGAGCGCGGACGGCGCGCCGGCCCTCGACATAGAGCTGGCGCGTGTTGACGCCCCTGGCGGGGGCGCGCCAGATGTCGCGCGCGGCGTCATGAAGCGTCCAGCCGTCGATCAGCACGCCGCCGCTGATTACCGGCGACTCACCGGGGTAAGCCTCGTAACGGACCCAGTGGCCATTCCCGCCGGAATCGAGCGGGGTCAAGGTGAGGGGCTCCGCCAGGAAATGCAGGCCGTCCCTCAGGTAGACGACGATATCGTCCGTCATGGCGCCGTTGGCCGCGCGGACCGCCTGCTGGGCTCGGGCCAGGGATTGGAAGGGCTGATCGATGGTGCCATCCGCCGCGTCGCTCCCCGTGGCGGCGACATAAAAGGTCGGCTCGGCGAAGAGCGGCATGATCAATGCAAGCTGAGCGACGAGGCGGATGAGAAACAGCCGAGGGGCGATGGCGGGGATTCGAATGGGCATGACGCGCGCATAACCAGGAGGCGAAATGTGGATCAGCGCATCCGAAAATGTCTGACCCGAGCCAGAGAAAAAAAGTATACATTTTAAGCCGCGGCGGCGCAAGCGACGATGGGATAAGAGGGCTATGGCCCTTGGGAGCGAAAAGAGAAAGACGACGTGGAAAGGAACGGTTTCCCGATCGCCTGCCGCGGCGGAGCCGCAGGATGCCGCGAAAGCCGGAGCTTGATCCTGAACGCACGCGATCTGTATATTCAGTCGGACCAGCCGGCCGGGCACATTGAGCAGGCGGCTCGTGAAGTGAGAATCCAAGGCCGAGGGATGGCATGAGGCGAATTGATCATCTTGAACGACTTGACGATACGACGCTCCGACTGGGCGGAAACGGCGACAACTGGCATATGACGTGGGCCGATGATGGCCGTCAATATGTATGTCTTTGTGACGGGACGGGCTGGGACGGAATGCCGCGCGCCTATTACAACAGTCGGCTCTATGCGATTGCGGGGGATCCGACGTCGCCGCGCTTCGAGT
>ERZ795049.3635-NODE-3635-length-16125-cov-8.567579_pt1 | contig 16125 bp, 15 predicted proteins | sample MGYA00375133_ERZ795049 | MGnify/ENA primary metagenome ERZ795049 (study PRJEB30178, sample SAMN05720147) | activated sludge metagenome | isolation source: anaerobic digester from wastewater treatment plant | place: Japan | collected 2015-04-20 ...
GGGGGAGCCCGAAGGGCGAGCGGGGGGGCGGCCAGGGGGAGGGGCGGAAAAAACCGCACGGCGACCGGGTTCGATGGATACGGGTCCGTGTTTGCACTGGTTCGTGAAGGGAAAAAGGGCGGCCGTTTGTTACAGATGCGGGGCGGGGTATAAGGACGTAATGTAAAACGTAAAGGCAACCCTCACGGAGGCATTAGTTACAATATTAAATCATAGTCGTTAAATGAGCTTGCCGTGGAAACCAGATCTGATGCAACAATACTTTATTTGGTTTTTGGCACTGGCGGTACGAGGCTCCAATCATAGTTTTTCATCACAGCGATAATATGTTTAAGACTTTCCTTGTTGCTTTCATCATACAGTTTGTTCATCTCCTTGAGAAGATCCTCCTCGTTTTCCCATTTGGTAAATTTATTGTACTTTGAAAATACCCTTGTGTATTTTGCATCCGCGGAAAAAGCCCGTTTATTGAGTTTTATTTTATTGGCGCTTAAATAGTTTATGAATTCCAAGCGGCTGTTTTGATCATTCCATGGGCCGATTTCAAGGATCATGCCCATGGAATTCCTCTCCATCTCATAATAAAACCAAAAAGAAAACGGGTAGGGAGATTGCCATATATGATTCATGGTAGGCAGAATTTCAGCGATATCGGGAGGGATGAACCAAAAGCTATAATTATTTCGATACGACTCGATGATGCCTGGATGATCCTTGATGAAGTCATCGAATATTGGATCCAATACTGATGTCTTTGAGTATTTGATGATGATATCAATGGCGTTTTTATGTTTTCGATAGATATTTTTACAGAGATCAACGATTACATCATTTTCCATGAGGATTAACTCCATTGATTGAAGATAGTATTCAATAAAACGAACGACATTCTGATTCATGTTTTCTCTTTCAAGCTGTATAACGTCGCTTATAATCCGATACAGGTTTTCGTGAGAGAACATGAGGTACTTCTCTGAACCGATGGGCTCATCGCCGTGAACCGTAAGCAATATCGGGATAACCGAATAGTCCCGGTAATTTAGATATACATATTCGAAATACTTTTCCAGCTGTCCTTCGGTTTCTTTTGCGGCAATTTTGTTCTCGACCAAGAGGATGGTTTTATTCTGCTCCGATTGAATGAATATATCAATATTTTTATATTCGCGATATACAACGGCATCGGCATAATTCGAAAGATACACGTCACTGACGGTAATGGGGAGCGCAATTGATTCATTATTGAGAACCACTTCCAGGAGGAACTTCTTAAGTATTTTATCAGAAAGGTTGTGATTCTCGGATGGGGTGAAAAGCCATGAAATTATATTTGAATGGCGAATCTCATGGCTTTCGACCTTCATGATGCGCAATGGATTGAACTCGTTGATCTTGGACTCAAGAATCTCGAGCTCATGAGTATCCAGTAAAAAACTATAGAGTAATTCCGATTCGTTCATCGACATACCACATCTTTCTAAAATATGCAATAACCTTCATGGCATTCACATGAATGTCAATAATTATTGAGAATGAGAATGATCATTTCAAATGAGCATTGGTTTTTCGATGAAGTGGCTGCTGTTGTTTCCGAGATCCCACCACTTCTGCCAGCCGTTGGTCTTGTCCTCGGCAACCGGTTCGGTCACGTATTCGTACACCTCCTCGGTGGCATCGGTGGATTTTCCCGCCGTCGTGATGTTTCCATCTTCATCAAAGGTGAAGACATTATCCCAAGCGTATGTCCCGGAGGCAGGATCGCCGACGGTGGCGAACAGGTATACCTTCTGCGTTCTTGTACGCCCATCGTAGGAGAACTCGTATTGTTCGGTTGAGCCTGCCTGCGCCGAATATGCGCGAATCAACATGCCGTCGCCGTCGTATTCCATGACGATCTGGTACGTTTTGGTCGTCTTAGACGTATTGGAGTATTTACTGAGATCGACGCAGTGGCCGTTGGAATCGTATGTGTATTCGGTATAGGCCTGTACCGTGCCGTCGCCCTTTTTATCGGTTATCGAGGCAACCCTGTTGTCCGTATTGTAGGTATACTCGTACTGGTACCAGATAATCCACGTGGCGCCGTTGTCGTTGGTGTCCCAGCACCGGCGGGCCGACATGCGGCCGTCGGTATCGTACTCGTAGGTGTAATAGCTTCCGGCTACACCAGCACCGCTATAGTTCTGTACTTTGCTGAGCCGTCCCGTATCCTCGTCGAAGATGCCCTCGTAGGTCGCCTGCGGCGTCATTGCATAGACGGGCTCGATCAGAAGGCGTATGAATGGGCGATACCAGGCAACCTTATCCTGGGTGCCATAATTAATCTTGTAGATCCGGGTTGGACCCGATGCTCCGCCACCGACGCCGCCACCGCCGCCAGCTTCGTCTCCGCTTTTCCCGCTGCATGAGATAATCATAAGTAAGGAGACAGCAATAATAACCAGTCTGTTGTTCATGTTTATACCATTACGCAAAAAACGTGCGGGTTAATCATATTATTAAATATAGTGGAGCAAAATTGTGAAAGGTACACTACAAAGGTTGATGTGCGTCCAAGAATAATTGCCAAGTGCTAATCCAAAAATATTCCATTATTATTACGGATTTCGATTCCCCAGGGAGGGGGTGAGCCGGGGGGGAGCCCGAAGGGCGAGCGGGGGGGCGGCAGGGGGAGGGGCGGAAAAAACCGCACGGCGGCCGGGTGCGATGGATACGGGTCCGTGATTGCACTGGTTCGTGACGGGAAAAAAGGGCGGCCGTTTGTTACTAATGCGGGGCGGGGGAAATTGAAAATATTCATTTTAAATGAGCTTTAATGGAAGAATCAAGATTTTCATACGAAGGGAATTGGGTGAACGGGCCAATAATTGTTTCGGCGTATTGGGCGTACCGACGATCTGACGAAAGAAAGATGGGAAGTCCGTTATCGCCGATCATAGCATGAAAAACCAGGTACTTGCCGGTGTCCCGGAAATAAAAGATCGCGCTGCGACCCTCAAGGTCGATGGTGAGCTCGTGGCCAAGTCGGGTGTGTCTGATGTTGACCGAACAGTCTCTGTCCTTATTGAGGGTCGCGGGCATGATGAACAATTCATAAAAAGAGCAAAGCTTGTTGCCAAAGGGGTCGTAGACCTTCTTTTCGAGGTACTTCGAGTAGAAGGGGTGTTTTTTGCGGATAAAGGAGGCGACATGCCGTTTCGCAAACTCACCGAAAAGGGACTCATAAAACCCGTTAGCCTCTTCTTTGAGTTTTTCGTTCTTAACAGAACCGATGAACTCGTTTAGATCGCGGAGCGATTTCTTGTTCAGAACGGCAAAACGATCGCGTTCAGCGTTCGCATCGTGCTTTTCGAGTATTGATGAGAGCGCACCAGCGTTCTTGCAATAATACATGACGCCCCAACGACTCGAGGCTCCCGACTTTCCGATTTTGTAGAAATGGGTAAATTTCATGCCAAATATTGGCGGTGTATACTCGGCATAGAATGAGTCTTTGGAGACCGGTTTACCGTACTCTATGACGATGGGCGCTGCCGCGATACTCGACGGAGGGCTGTCTGCGTACCAGATAAAGATCATCTTCAGTTTCATATGAGAATGCTCGGGGGGGAGGTCCTTTCCCTGTTCCTGCAACACCGCGTGGATCGTGGCCCAGCGGAGCATCCTATTCTTGAATTCATCGTGATCGATACGAGCCGATCCGTCTTCATAAAAGACGATAGCGAACTCGCGCTTGCCGAATGAGTCAAAAGAAAGTACCTGCCAGGTGCCGACGATTTCTTCGAATACTGCGGGGTGCCTTTCTTTAAGGAGCTGCACCGATGAAGTGCAACAGAATGAACCGAGCAGCACTGCGAAAAACGCAAGGCAAAGATATCTGGTTGAATGCGAGATGCATTTTTGTTGTTTGTTGTATTCCATTGTGTACTCCGTGATGAAACAATTTATTAGTAATGGGATATGTGTCTTATAAATACTAACAAAACGACGGGCGGAAGGTACACGTTCGACGTTGAGCTTGCGGGGATCGCTGAGTGTATGAGACACAAAACACCCCGGAACTCGTTATTTCCGAACATCAACCCTTGGGGTGTGGCACGGTTTCATCATGAAGCCTATTTTGTCTGTAGCGATATTACGAACTATCAGACGAACGGGGCGAATGATGAAGATACGGCGGAAAATGTACAGCAACAGCGAACTCGGCTTTGTGTTTAACACGTCCACCAAAGACACATTTCCGATTAAAAAGTACGTGCTGGGCTATGCGGTACGGCTGGTGGGGAAGGTCGAGTTGAAAAACTCATTTTTAGAACTCCTTCTCTGCTTGATGCCGGTCAAAGAAAAACGGGAATTGATTAACTATTTCATCGGGCTGATAAAAAAGCCGTATTGGCATGATAATGCAAAAACGAATAATTGGATGCGCGACATACGAAAGGAGTTGCATGAAAATATTTATGAAGATGGCAACCTTGCATCTACAATCATTCGATACATCGAGGACAAGGATTATGCCATCCGGAAGAACCTGTTCGTAAAACAATTATACGGCATCATGAAGCGGTTATATGATTATGAAAACGACAAGAGCGGGAAGGAGCATGCGGCACGGATAGCTGAGCTGAGGACGCTATTCGATCTGGACGAGGCGGACACGGAGCTTTTATGCTTCCTGCATTGCATGTACGGTATAAATGTGAAAAAGCTTAACAACCTCGCGGACGATTTCAGCTATAATGATTTTCTCCGGTTCACTGCTATCGCGACGGACCTGCCGCTGGCCCGCGTTCGAAACAGTATCGGCAAACGGGGACGGTTGTACCGGAACGGTTTTTTCGAAAACATCGACATGAAAAGAAACGATTTTTACAATTTGGACAAGACGATCGTTGAGTATCTGTGCGGAGCGAGCACCACGACGATCATGGACCGTTTTGTGAAGACCGACACGAAAGAGCCGCTGCCGATTACCAACTTCGGATTGCCCGCGCAGGAGATTGACATCGTTATTTCGCTGCTGAACGCCGAACGGCCCTGCAATATACTCCTCTACGGGGCGGCGGGTACGGGGAAAACGGAGTTCGCGCGCGCGGCGATACGAAGCGCGGGATACGAACCGAAAGCGCTGCAATTCGGGGACACGGATGAGCTCTTCGGCAATGAAAACGAGAACCACAACCGGATCCTCGCCCTGCGGGTGGGCGTGAACACCGCAGATCCCGGCAGGGATGTGCTCATCGTTGACGAGGCGGATTTCCTGCTCAACAGCCGGTACATGTTCATGAGCGCCATGCGAACGACCGAGAAGGGCTGGCTGAACCTGTTCCTCGAGCAGTCGCGGGTAAAAACCATCTGGATAACCAATGAGACGGGCTTCATGGAGGAATCGACGCTCAGACGGTTCAATTACAGCGTCCGATTCAAAGAGTTTACGATGGCCGAACGGGAACGGGTGTTCCGACACATCCTGGGGGGCAATCCCCTGCGTAAGTATATTTCCGAAGATATGATCGTGTCGATGTGCGAGGAATACCGGGTGAACGCGGGCGGGATCGCATCGTCGCTTGATTCGCTGCGCTCGGTATTCGCGGGACGGAAACCGGACCGCACATACGTGGAGAAGACGCTCCGGGGGTTTCTCGCGAAACACGAGGAGCTCATCCACGGGAAGGAGCATGGCCGTGACGGCGCCCTGGCGAAGATCACCGACCGGTACGATGCGGGGCTGCTGCACACTGACGCGGACATGAAACGCCTGGAAACGGGCCTGGAGCGCTTCATCGAAAGCCTGAAGCGAAGCGGGGAGGACGACCGGTCGCAGATGAACCTGCTCTTCTGGGGGCCTCCGGGCACGGGAAAGACTGAATACGCGAAGTATCTCTCGAAGAAGATGAAGAAACGGCTGCTCGTGAAGCGGTATTCGGACCTTGAGAGCAAGTGGGTCGGGGAGACCGAGCAGAACATCGCCGGGGCGTTCCGCGAGGCCGAGAAATCGGACGCGATACTGTTCATTGACGAGGCCGATTCGTTCTTCACCTGCCGGGACACCGCGTACCGTTCATGGGAGGTAAGCCGCACCAACGAGTTCCTGACGCAGATCGAGAACCATCGGGGGATCCTCATCTGCTGTACGAACCTCCTTCCGCACATGGATAAGGCGGCGATGCGTCGATTTAACTGGAAGATTGAGTTCAAGACGCTTCGGCCGGCGGACCGGCTGCCGCTGTACCTGAAGTATTTCACCGCGAAGCGGGAACTGCTTGGAGCGGAATTGCAAAATCGGGTTATGGGGATCGAGGGGCTCTCCCCCGGGGACCTGCGTACGGTATGGAACCGAAACCGGTTTATTGACGAGGACGAGTTTGACCATGCGAACACCATCGAGGAGCTGGAGCGCGAAGTGGGGTATAGGTGGAATGAGAAGGCGAAGGTTGGATTTTGATGTTTGAAGGGAAAGATCGCCTGCATATTTACGGATTTTTTTAATGAGACATAATCATAAGGATTCATGTAGCACGCACTTACGACGAGTGGGCGATGCCGTGAACGAACTGGCGAGGTGCGGGGGAGTACTCAACTGCATATCGTGGGAGGGTGACTACATGAATCTATTGTTATAACAGAGATTCCCCGATGAACTGGAGCTCATTTTATGAAAACAACTACAATAACCTGGATGCACATTGAACAATTTGGCGGGATACTTGGTAAGACAAGTAATCTAATTCATGAGCGTGGCGTATATATGTTCCTGTACCCCACAAAAACCGGCAACCAAGTGTATTATATTGGAAAGACAGAGAATTATTATTCCAGGATGAAAGATCATTATCGGTACTATTCCAGCGGATGTATCTGGCTGCCTGTGGATATTAAACTTTTTCAAGATGATATATATGCTCTCTATAGAATTGAAGACCCATCGCACTATCAGAAATATTTTCAAAAACCTGATGGAACCAAAAAAATGCAAGAAATCGGACAACACCTATTACGTGACACAAAAGTCGCACTATCATCTGTTCAAAACATGAATGGGTTGCACATGGCGCATATTGAATCATTGCTTATTCATGGTTTTTTACGAAAATGGAAACTGCCAAAAATGGGATGGATAGGCGATTCACAAACGGACTTTCCGTCTGAGGATTATACCATAATAAATTGCTACAAGGATGACATGATTCGGAACGAATTGTCAGATAGTATCCCTGAAAAAGTAACATTCGAAATTAGCATCGAATAATGATTGGGAGGGCGAACATTGACCCACCACAACACATATTGCTAACAATGATCATACACGTCCATACTCTCCCTGAGCATGGACACCATCATCTCGCGAAGCTCCGGCGGGGAGACGATTTCCGCGTTGGAGCCGTACATGAAGAGCTGCTTGCAGAGATAAAGATCATCCGCAACATCGAAGCGGGCTTCCCATATCCCATCGCTTACCTTTGACACTTCCGGCTCGAGTATGCTTAAGAACTGTTCCATGGGATTAAGAACCGCCTCTTTGAAGCGGAGGACCACTGAGTATTTTTTCCCGATGAAAGATCCGAGAGAATCCTTGAAGACCTCGTCCACTGAGGGCGGTTCCTCCTCGTAACGATCGTTGGTGACGCGAAGATCGCTGACGCGATTGAGGATGACAAGCCAGGGCTTGTCGAGGCCGTGGACGCGGCCGAAGAGATAGAGGTTGTTGTTGCGCATGACCAGGTGATAGGGGTGAAAATCGGCTTCTTTGATCTTGTAACCGGTATTGGTCACGTAATTAAAGCGAACACGCTTCTTTTCGAGTGCCGCGAAGTAGAGGCGGGCCAACATCCAGAGAGCGTCGATAGGGTGTGAACGGATAAAAGACCTTATGACGATATCACGGGATGAATCGTGGACAATGAAACCGGCATACAATGAAGAAAGCTTCTCGAGGATGACCTCATCTAATTCAGCGGCGAGTTGTGTACGGCGCCCACCCCGGATACGGTCGACTTCTATACCAAGCTCCTTCTCGAGGTATTCGCTGATATATTCCCGAACGGTCTTATCCGAGAGGACCATTTCGGACTCATCGAGTGACAGTGTATCGGCAAGCGTTGAACCGTTCCAGTTTTGTGGATCATTATCGTTCTGGAGGAGGGCCAATACATGCAGGTAGCGCTTGATGACGCCATACTCGGTGCGGGGGTTTGGGAAACGATTGTTTTTCAAATACCCACCACTCAAAACGATTATGCCAAGCATGGTACCGTTACGGCAGCAGACCTGTCAAGACGATTTTCAGACAACATTGATAGTGTTGAAGGAAGATGGATAAGTAGTTGCGAAATCTTGTACTATCATGTATAAGTGGGAGTGTATGACAACCGTATACAAAACGACGCGCCAAGGTAAACCATAATCGTGTAGGTTTATTACGAAAAGAAACGTATTGTTATACCACTCGATCGAGGAACAATCCGGAATTTCTGATGAGGAGAATACAATTGAAAACTGAAATCAGTCAGGAAAAACGTGACATCATAGATCACGATGGAAATGTACTCGTCATTGCCAATCCCGGCACGGGGAAAACCCTTCTTCTTGCATACAAGTTCATTGATCTGCTGAACCGTGGCCTTGGGCCGGCGGACATCCTGTGTCTTACGTTCACCAACAAGGCGAAGATGGAGATGGAGGAACGGATCGTCGGGCTCCTCAAGGAACAGAAAAGGCATTTGGAATACATCCCGTCACTGAATATTTTCACCTTTCACAGCTATTGCATGAATCATCTTGATGATGCAGACATTATATCCACGAACCTTCTGAGATACACGATATTCAAGTATCTCAGGGAGCGGGAGGTGCTGAATTATGGCGACGCGTATCTCGTTGAGAACATCGTCCCCAAAATGGATACTCTGATCCGCTATTTAAAAAGCTTTGGGGTACGCCCTGACATGATAGACGCCGATGCCGTTAAACCGTTTCTTTCGGGGGGCGCGAAATACGACACGGACGATCTCGAGCGATTTCTCGTCGATTTTATCCAGATATACAGGGACTATGAGAGTTCGAAAGCGGGCAGGGGATGCGACTATGCAGACCTGCTCCTTGATTTTCTAGAACTCAAACGGAAGCCACACTTCTCATATGTGCTGATTGACGAGCTCCAGGATGTAAATCGTATAGAAGCGGACATCGCCCTGATGTCGGCGGATATTTATTTTGCCGTTGGGGACCCGAAACAGGCCATTTTTGGATTTCAGGGAGGCTCCATTATAAATTTTGGCAAATTTTCAAATTCAAAGCGGTTCATACTGACGGAAAACTTCAGAAGTACGGACCAAATACTCGAATTTGCGAGGACAGATTTCACATTGAAGACGAAAGACGAGGACCACCGGGAGGCGCTTATGAAATTGAAAAACGCGAATGGCGCCCAAGGGGACAAACCGGCGGTTATTAATGTCTCGAAGGAGCATCTCGCTGGCGTCATCTGCACTATCATCAACCGTACCGATCACGAGCATACTATCGCGGTCATCGCGCGCACCAATTATCAGCTGATGAAACTCGCGAAGGATCTCTGCGGGATGGGAATTGATACATCTCCGGCATTCATTTCAATCACTGACGTTGTAAAGGAAGACATCATCCGATTCATTCGAGGGATTCTCTCGGATGATGTAGAAGACGTTATGAATGCCATGTTTACACCCTATTCACCGGTTAGCCTGCAGGAAGCATTCCTCCTGTCACGGGAGCGGGGCCTGACCCTAGAAAAGCTGCTTGCGCTGGCCCCGTGCATGAAGACACTCAAGGAGGATGTTGTAACGATTGAAGATTTGAGCAAATTGTTCCGTAAGAACATTCTGCCGATAGCATTCAGCTACGGGGAGGAGTATGTGCGTGCTGCAAATTACTTGCATGAGACATGTGCTGACGCGCTTCGCATCCTCAAGGAGAAAACACTGGCAAACCTGATAGTATATCTGAAGTCCTCTGATATGGCGACTGATGGGGCAGGACCAGAGAAACGCATAGTACTCACCACCGTACATAAGGCTAAGGGGAAGCAGTATGATACGGTGATCTACATCCCCTCGAAGACGAGAAACCGCGCCGATTTCCAGGACGCAATCGTCAACGCCATCCTCGCGCAAAAGGGAATTGATGCGAAAGAAGAGCTCGAGGAGGAATCCCTGCGGGTGAACTTTGTCGCAATTACACGCGCGAAAAAAATGCTGTGGATACTTACAGACGGCATGCACGAATTTCTGAATGAAGAAGCTGAAGAATGCCACATTGACAAAGGCACTGATGATGGGGAGCCCGATACAGGCGAGCTTTCTAAGAGAGCGTTCTCACTTTTCGTCAATGGGCGATTTGACGAGGCGCGAGCAGCATTGGCGACGTCCGAGAGCTGGCTGCTGGGCTATGTAAAAAATCATTTTGACGGACTTGACAGGATTTCCTTCTCCCGGCTGAAGAACGACGCATATGCGTATCTGACGCAAATAATCCTGAAGCTCGCCGAGCCGAGCGCGGCTGCGAGCCTGGGCAGCGAAGTCCATACGGCTGCTGAGATGTTGCTGCGCGGGGAGGTTCCCCAGGTGCGGGAAGAGACTTCCCCCTATGTGGAGAATATCAAACAGACCATCGAAGCGCTTCAATCACAGGGTTATACCATTCGTAATGTAGAATATGAAATACTGCAACCATTGAAGGACATGATCGGCACGGACACTCCTATACACTTCAAGGGAATCATTGACGCGGTATTTGAACGCAACGGCGATCTATTGATTGTCGACTGGAAGACCAGCAAGAACCGGGATTATGCATCGGAATACCGGCAACAGCTTGAGGCATACAGAAGAATCCTCTCAACTAAGGAAAATATCCCCCTGGACCGGATCACGGCGTCTATCGCCTTTGTGGGGCTACGAAAGAAGATTAATGACGGGAGTATTGATAGCTATTATGACGATAAACAGCCAGCGGCACGATCATTTGAAACACTGACCAAAAGGATAAACGGTTTCCTTTCATGGAGAAATGACCCACGATTATTTCTACAGGAAATCTGCACATCAAAATATGATGATGCGCTCATACGATGCATACGAGAGCAGTGTGAACGGGAGGGAATATTATAAACATGCGTTTAGTGTTTCGTAATCCATGATTTGCAATTGACATACTTCGAAATACACTTTCTCAATGTAATCTACAGGCAACGTGAAAAACACGAGACTACAACGATATAGCTATTGGGTTATTGCACCAAAACAAAAGCACATAAATAAATGATGATAATGAGGGTCTTATGAAACAATGGTCAAAGGCATTGCTGGATAGGACGCGAGATGTGCTGGAAAACCTTACGGTCTCTGCATTCAGCAGGCCGGAGGGATGCTGCCTGAAAAACAGTGACGGTCGATTTGGAACCATTGCGCTGAATGACGCATTGAACGGCAACTACCTTGTTCGCTTACGGGGAGACGATGCTGAAAATGCGATACTTCAATATGATTCCATGGAAATGCTCATAGCAGATGGATGGGTAGTGGATTGATACGAACTGCAACAACATTCTTATACACTATTACGAATACTATAACGGGAGGAATAGGATGGGAACAAGCGAAAACACTAAAAGCTATTCAGTATGGAGATGGTACGCGCCATGCACCATACTCACCGAGGATGGAGACTTGCTTCCGGCGGAAACGGTGGGGCGAGTACTTGAATTAACTGGTTTTGAAAGCATCGATGCATTGACGAACGAACTTGGCACCGCAAGCAGGAACAAAATACCAGAGAAGCTGCAGACACGAATTCGAAGGTTGTTTAGAGTGGCAGTCAATACGGAGGCCGCTGAAGAATCTATGGAAATTGCCGGAGAAGACGATGATTTTTCACTCCCGTATCCATTCAGGGCAAACAAAAAGGCAAAAGGAGGACCGGTAGACATTACCGCCTTTCACATCGGATATGCCGACAAGAATACAACTCTCGAGATAACTGTTCGTGTAGGTATCGATGTGCCGGATTTCCTCGTTCCACGGAAAAAGACAGACCAGGATTTTTGCCATCTTGTTGCAACGAAATCATTTGATTATTATGACCTCAGCACGTCTGATAAAAAAACGATACGGTCATGGCTTGTGTCTAGCGGAATAGAAGCATCGACGGCGGAAGAGTTGCTTGCATCAGAGGATTTCATTACGGAACTCAAAGACCGAATTTATGATCGCATTGAGCAACTGGTTTCTGTCGGTGTTTCAGATTTGCTGGGCGATGAAAGCTATGCGTATCTTTCGGGAGAGGAAGAAAAAGGGTTTAGCGTAACCAAGAAAAAGCGGTAGCTCCCAGGTGGAAGGATTATGAGCACAAAACAAGCGATACTTGACTATAAAAGCAAGGTGGCATCACGGTATGTCCCCGTGGATCCCGGGTTGATTTCACAAAAAATCATGGACGCCGACTATTACCTTGCCTCGGTAAAACATGACGGGCACCTGGGCATTCTTGAAATAAACGGCGAAACGGCAGCCCTCTACAACCGCAGCGGTGAGCGGCTGGCTGTACCGAAGGTCATTAGTGGGGCGAAAATAAATGGGGCGAAGCACGCGCTCATTGCGGGCGAGATCGTGTGCATGGCGGACGGGAAAACGACCGACAGCCGGCACGTCGTAACGGCCATCGCCGATCCCGGGAACCATGATGTCAGGTTCGCTGCTTTTGACTTACTATCCGTAGATAAGACAGCGCCTTCTGTAGATCCTCATGAGCGATACGGGCAACTGAGAGAACTGCTAAAAGGCAACGACGAAGTTTTCTGCATTGAACAACAGCGTTTCGAAAGCAGGAAGGACATAGTATCCTTTTTCCAGAAAACAATACCCGGGAATGAGGGGGTGGTCGTCCGGTCATCGAACGGAATCATTTACAAGATAAAGCCCACAATAACGCTGGACCTGGTTATTCTGGGTTTTGCCGAGGCAGCCGGAGAGCGGGAGGGTATGCTGCGCGAGCTACTGCTTGGCTGCTCTATCGGGGGGAACACCTGGCAGATCATCACGAAATGCGGAAACGGATTCAGCGATGATGACCGCCGCAACCTTTTGAAACAGTTTTCCACGATGGCGGTGCCGAGCGAATACACCGAAATTTCAGGGGCAAAGACCGCATTTGTCATGATACGGCCAGAGTTGGTTGCCGAAATCTCATGCTTGGACATTATTGCTGAGACAATGGGCGGCCCGATTAAAAAAATGACCCTGAAGGACGAAACAGGGGCGGGGTATACCATTGCCGGACCGCATAACACGGCAAGTTGCATTACGCCTGTTTTTCAACGCATACGCGTGGATAAAAAGGCTGATCCAGAGGATGCCGGGATTGGCCAGATAACACGGTATGTGGCAATTGACGCGATTCAAGACCAGGTATACGAGCGGACGGAATCGGAGATCATACAGAAAACGGTTTATACGAAAAAAGCCAAGGAAGGGACGGCAGTTCGAAAGATAACAGCCCTGAAAACAAACAAGGAGGGAACCGGCGAGTACCCCGGGTTTGTCGTGGTGTATACGGATTACAGCCCAGGAAGGAAAACTCCCCTGGAACAAGATCTGTATATATGCACGGACAGATCGGACGCACTTGCGCGAATGGAGGCGATCAAAGCGGAAAATATTAAAAAGGGCTGGGAGGCCGCAGGATAAGCATATGGCAAAGAGCGCGAATTTCATTCACGGTGACAGCACATGGCAGGCGGGAATAACGAAGGTTGACCGGGACAAGGTGTACGGCTGGGTTGAGGAGCTCGTGCTGGATGCCGCGGGCCGACAATGCCATACAGCGGGGATGCTGGACGATGGGATGACGCTGGTGATGGCGGGCGCTGCGGCATTCAAGACCGTCACGGGCGACGGGATTGAAGTGCAAAAAAAGGATCTTGTGACCGTAAACGCGGACGGATCACCGGCGATTCCGGTGCCATCGGTATTCGATTCAGATGTTGTGCTGAATGATGCCACAATAGACGCACTATATGATATCGAGGTGAAGTCGATTTACCAGCTCCAGTTTGAGGATGAGAAACAAAAAAAGGAACTCGCCGCGGCGCTTTCGAATGGCTCCCTCTTCTCGTTCACCTTCAACTACCGCACCGATTATGAGGGGGATGACGCGATCATGCTCAGCGCACTAGGGGAGGTGTTCATCCTTACCGGACGACGAATCGAATTCGAATATTTGACCAATGCCTCCATACCCGTCCTTGAAGACGAGGGCGACAACGAGGAAGATGAATCACTGGATTTTGGCCTATTGTAAGAAGGGGGTAGCCGAATGGCGAGATATATCAACATAGCGGACGGCAAGGGAAGGAATGCGAGCATCGTTTTTTACGGTAAAACCGCTATATCCAAAGTAAAAACCGTGACTGCACAAGGAGAACCTGTTAAAACCATTCGTGTGTTAAAGCGGACGGCGAACAATTCCTACGAAGCGCTCCTGAAACGTTACGGAACCGCAGAAGCAATTTCGGGAGAGCTAATCGCAGGGGATCCTGAGATAGACCTGCTACTTACCGGACGTATCATCAACAGCGCTGGGCGAGTGTATGTGGACGAGGACCTCAGGCCGGTATTCCGCATATCAAAAAAGGAACGGATTTTCGCGCCGGACGGGACCCTAAAGGAGGAGCGCACCCCAAAGGAGACCGTTTCGAACATAATGGCTGATGTTCCAATTCGTCCCTCCGGAAAACTGTTTCCCCAAAAGGACATATACAACAAGATCGTGTTCACCAAAAAATACCAGTTGAAGCACATTAACGGACTGACCTTCGATTTTCTATTTGAAATGGCTCGTGAGTTGCACGAGAAAGACTCCCTGATGCTCATCGGTGCAGGCCCGAAGGGGACGGATCCACTAGTTTTCCAGGACGGCGGCAAGCCGTACCGGGCATTCCTGGAGGGTCGGGTCAAGGGGGATTCGTATCTCCTGATCGTGCACCTTTCAAATCTAGAGCTGAAGCCGGTTGTATGAAATAGATACTGGCGAGTTTAATAAATTTATAATTGAATGAATAATTCGGAACTTAAACCATTCATAAGAGAAGGCCTTGCTATTCTTTTTGTGGGTCTAAATCCTGCTAGTATTTCAAATATAAAGGGACATTATTTTTCTGTTCGCATGGATTTTTGGAACCAGTTATATGATTCTGGACTTATTACAAAGAAATTAGACAAAGATAAAGCAGATATAACGGTATTCGGTACAACAAAGATTAACATTAACAACTGGTCTTATGGGATAACTGATCTCGTTCCAGAAATCGCGGAGAGCGATAGTAATAAAATTAAGCCTAAAAAGGAACATTGCGATAATCTAATAAATAGTATTATTAAATATAATCCAAAAGTGGTTATCCTACTGCATGGAAAAGTGCTTAAATATTTTCTTCGCCATCTTGACGTAAATAAACCTGTAATAAACTCTGGAAATCTAGGTAATATTTTAAAAGGTTGCGATTCACTGTTTTTCAATATTGCTTTCCCACACGGGAACACAATTCCAAAAGGAGAGAAGGTTGAAATGTATAAGGAGGTATATCGATACCTAATGTCTTGTGACAAGCCTCAACCACTTCTCTCCGAAGGTGATACCTTTTCATCCAGATGCGTATACCCGATCAAACGGCCTGATGGAAGAATCCTGCTGCCGCCACCTGGAAAGTGCTGGCGGTTTACGCGCGAACGATTCGAGGCTTTATTGAAGGACGGGATGATCCTTTTTGATGAGAACGGTATGCCCAACCAAATAATTAGATGTGGCTGTAATATTAAGACTTGTGAAAATATATAAAGGAGTTTTTATGGATGATGATTTCAAGAATTTGATGAATCTTTTAAACAAGATAAGAGAAATAGCAAATCAATACCATTTTGAAGTAGAATGTGATGATGTTATAAAGAATGTATATTTATTAAGAAATTTCTGGAAACCGGAAAGAATAAAATTATTACTGTTAGCTGAATCGCACGTATGGACTAAAGAAGAAGAGTTAGACCTAAAACAAGCGTGTTTTGCGAACACGGAAGTTGAAAATGCTTGAAATGC
>ERZ795049.3639-NODE-3639-length-16110-cov-13.137839_pt1 | contig 16110 bp, 19 predicted proteins | sample MGYA00375133_ERZ795049 | MGnify/ENA primary metagenome ERZ795049 (study PRJEB30178, sample SAMN05720147) | activated sludge metagenome | isolation source: anaerobic digester from wastewater treatment plant | place: Japan | collected 2015-04-20 ...
AACTCTTTTCCCAGTCAAATCGATCTCTCTAATGCTTTTCATTTTTCTTGAATATCATATTATTTTTTTCTTCTTTTCGTAAATTTGCGATGGAACAAACGACCAGCCCTACCCTCCAGTGGTTTAGAATCTAATCCTGAATATAATTTTTTGACATCACTATTTTCATGGGCTTTTCTAATTGGTTTTTCCTTGTCATCAGTATAGAAACCAGCTTTTCTCTTCTCACGTATTTTACTATCTGTTGGAATTGGTTGGCCACCGCCACCAAGACAACCACCTGGACAAGCCATCACTTCAATATAATTATATCTCACAACCCCAGATTTTAAATCTTTAATTAGTTTAGCTGCATTTTTAAGTCCGGAGACGACTGCGACTTCAAGCTTAATTCCATCGATTTCGACAACTGCTGACTTGATTCCATCAAGGCCACGCACCTCGGAAAAATCAATTTTATTTATCTTGCCATCTGACAATTGCGAGGAAACAGTCCTGAGAGCCGACTCCATCACCCCACCAGAAGCCCCATAAATAGTTCCCGCGCCACTTGAATTACCTAGTGGTGAATCGAAATCACTATCAGCTAAATTTTCAATATCCAAATTGTGTTTTTTAATTAACCTACCTATCTCTCGGACTGTAAGAGAATGGTTTATCTCTGGATTGTAAGACTCTTTTAGCTCTGGTAATTTTGCCTCATATTTTTTAGCGACACAAGGCATTATCGCAACATTAATTATTCTTTTGGGGTTAACTTTTATCTTCTTAGCAAAGAAACTTTTAACCGCACAGGCCAAACAATGAGTTGGCGATTTTGTGGTTGTTAAATTTGGTATTAACTCATGATGAAAAATTTCAACATATCTAACCCAAGCTGGGCAACAAGACGTGAACATCGGCAGATTTTTTTTTGACTCAAGCCTTTCTATCAATTCAGCAGCCTCCTCAAGGGTCGTAATATCAGCGCCAAAATTAACATCAAAAACATAGTCAAAACCGATATGTTTTAAAGCGGTAATTAATTTCTTTTCAAGATTTATCCCGGGCTCTAAACCAAAAAGTTCGCCAATTGAATATCTGGTCGACGGTGCGAACTGTGCAACTAAAATATTTTTTTTATTCTTTTTTTCAAGTAGTTTTTCAACCTCTGGAAGTTCAGTTTTTTCCTGGAGCGATCCCGCCGGGCAATGTAAAATGCACTGGCCGCAAAAAACACAATTTGTGTCTGCAAAACTTTTTCCATCTTTTGGACCAAAAACGATTGAGGATCCTCGATACTCAGTTTTTAAAATATCAAGTCCAGTAATTTGTTGACAGGCCGATATGCAGTTTCCACATTCGATACATTTTGAAGAATCCCAATGTATCGATGGGGTTTTCGAATCAATTTTAAATTTTCTTCTTCTCTCAGAGAATCTCGACTCGGTAACTCCAAATTCCTTCGCAAGTTTTTTTAATTCACAATCATATTTCCAATTACAGCCATTACACTTTTGAATATGATCAGAAAGAAGCATTTCAAGATTTAATTTTCTAATTCTCTTTACCTTGGGCGTATCCAGTTTTATCTCCATCCCCTCAGTTACTGTGGTATTACACGCAGTTGCAATAAAAAACCCTCCCTTGTTGCAAGAGATTTCGACCAAACAAAGTCGACAGCTGCCATTTGGCTCTAAATCAGAATGGTAACAGAGAGTTGGAATGTGAAAATTATTACGCTTGGCAAGATCTAGAACACTCTCGCCATCCAATGCGGTAATTTTTTTGTTATTTAATTTGACTTCAAACGACTTTGTCACTAGAAATCCTCGGGAAATAAATTTATTGCGCTAATAACCGGGTTAGCAACCGAAGCTCCAAGGGGGCAAAAACTGCTTTCTTTTGCCGCCTCGGCTATAGATTTAATTTTTGAGAAAATTTCTTCTTTATCCCACAGGCTTTTTGATTCAGAAATGTTATTTAACTCCTCTGCTATTCGATATATGCCCTCTCTACAAGGTGTACACTTTCCACAAGATTCATTTTTTAAAAATATTATTGATTGGCAGAGAGCGTTAAAAACATTCCGTCTTTTGCCAAATATTTCTACTGATCCGGTGCCGGTAATCTGTTTATTAAATTCTCTTCTTGGTAAAAAACAGCCGGAAAGACCCCCTATTCTAGCAAATTTAATTTTTGATAAAATTTTTTCTGAATTAATTATCTCTTCAACAGTAGAACTTAGATCGCTTTCTACAACTTTTTTTGGAATATAATCACCAAACAATGAATAAAATCTTTTGGGCTGATAATCACCGTCAGCTATCAGCTTAACTCTGTAAAAAGTTTCGGCATTATTAATTAATGTCGGATAACCAAAAAGGCCGCTGTTCGTAGGATAAGGCGGCTTAAGTCTGGGTTGACGAGTTTTGCCCTCCATTACCTGAAGCATTACTGTTTCTTCGCCACATAGATACCGACCATTATCGATGAAAACTTCAATCTTCTTGCCTTTCAAATTTTTCTCAATTTTCTTTTGGTAGTATTTGTACTTATCATTCAAGAAAATATATGATTTTTGAGCATTAACAAATTCAGCAGCGATTTCTATGCCGGATATCATTTTCGACAGATGGCGCTGAATTACAAATTCATCTTTAAAAACTCCAGGCTCTCCTTCTGATAAATTGCAAACAACAAACCGCTTTTTTTCGCAAGAATCTTTAACTGCTTGCCATTTGGCTGCTGTCGAAAAACCAGCACCACCAAGACCGACTAGCCCGGATTCCTTCAAAGCTTTAATGATATCCATGACAATGTTTTAACTATGAGAAATCAAACTCGCTATTTCCACCAATCTCTTTGAATAACCCCATTCATTATCATACCAGGCAACAACTTTGACCATATCACCACCAACAACATTAGTCAAAGAAGAATCAATTATTGCCGACATCTCATTTCCAACAAAATCGCTGGAAACAACTGGAGCATCAGTAACTGCTAAAATGTTTTTCAAATCGCCCTGAGAAATTTTCTCAAATTCATTATTGATTTCTTCAATAGTCGTTGGTCTTTCTAATACCGCAACAATATCAGCGATTGATACAATAGGCGTTGGCACCCGAATAGACAATCCATCAAACTTATTATCAAGATCTTTGATAATTTTAGCCACCGATTTTGCCGCTCCAGTAGTTGTTGGCACGATGTTAATCGCCGCTGCTCTAGCTCGCCGCAGATCTCTATGCGGACCATCAACCAAATTTTGATCGGCAGTATATGAATGTATCGTGGTCATCAAAGACTGTTTAACACCAAATTTATCGTTCAAGATTTTTATTATTGGAGCAATACAATTTGTTGTGCAAGAAGCGTTTGAGATAATTTTCTCACCCTGATATTGATCTTCATTTACACCGATCAGATAAGTCGGGGTTTGGTCATCCTTAGCCGGAGCCGACATGACAACTTTTTTTGCGCCAGCCGAAATATGATCGCTACATTCTTCAGTTGTTAAAAAAACTCCCGTTGATTCAATAACTACATCTATCCCCAGTGCTTGCCATGGCAAATTTTTGGGTTCTTTCTCTTGATAAAAGTGAATTTTTTTACTATCAATATTTATTGAATTATTGAATATTTCAATTTTTTTGTCATAAATTCCATAAACAGAATCATAGCGAAGCAGAGAAACAAGGGTTTCTACATCAGTTAAATCATTGACAGCCACTAAATCAAAACCGGGGGTATCAAGAGCAATCTTTGCAGCTGCCCGACCGATTCTACCGAAACCATTTATCGCTAATCTTGCCATATCCCTCCAAAAAAACTATACAATTTTTTTATACTCAGCAACTATCCGACAAATTTTGATAAATTCTTTTGCCTTTAAACCACTTCGACCGACTAAAACTCCGTCAATCTCCGGTCGGCTAACAAATTTATAAACATTCGCCGCGTCTACACTACCGCCGTAGAGTATTGGAGTTTCAAAATGAACAACTTCACGAAGGGCAGTAATAATTCTTGCAGCATATTCGGGGGTAGCCGGCTCTTCTGAACCTATTGCCCAAACCGGCTCATAGGCAATTATTAGATTTTTGTAATCCTCTTTCTTGATGTCAGAAATTTCCTCTTTTAGCTCCTTCACAACCTCAGAGGCCGAACCTTGGCTTTGTTTTTTTTCTCCAACACAAATAATTGGAGAAAGAGAGGCATCGATTGCTGCAGCCACTTTCCTGGAAATTATCGGCAAATCTTCGTCAAAATTTTTTCTTCTTTCTGAATGACCAATAATGACATATTTGGCGATATCTCTAATCATCGGGGCAGATATCTCTCCGGTAAATTCACCTTCGCTCATATAATGAATATTCTGAGCGCCAAGAGATAGATGATTTATATTTTTATGAATAATGTGGGCAATTTCCGTCAGCCAGACTGCTGGTGGACAAAGAATAATTTCTAATCCAGAGATATTTTCAACACCATCACGAATTGCCGTCGACAAAACAACGGCGTCAGAAAAGCTCGTATACATCTTCCAGTTTGCAATCACTAGCGGTCGACGCATAAATCAAACTCCAAATATGGAGCCCCTCCAACTAATTATTATACAATATAGACTTTGTAACCTTCGCGGGCCTTTTCCGTGACTTCAAGCCCGACTTCGTCACCTTTTTTTGCCGCCTCGATCGGGCTGCGATCAATTTGCATTGAAGTAACCTCTTGCTCAAACTCATTACCACCACCGACGATCTTAACACGATCGCCGACCTTTAAAGCGCCGGTGAGTTTGACAACAGCCGCTGAAACATGTGGAAAGTAGTGGGTGATTTCACCAATAACCTTCCCCTTGCTTGGCTCGTTCATGTCACTCCTTTCATTATTTTCTTCTGACCTCATTATACAACAATATTAATTCTTTCGCTAATTTTTCCCTGTCATGATAAAGAGGGAATTTACGGTCAATTACATCCTTTTTAACTATTCGATAATCAGAAAATTTATCGAGATCGAAAGTGATATTATTTATCTCTCCGATTTCCGCTACTTTCTTTGATCTGCGAACAATTTTATTGTTAACCAAAATGTAATCGAATATTTTCTCCTTTGCGTGTTCTTCTATCGCTTTTATATGTTCTGGCACTGAAAAATTTTCTGTTTCGCCTCTTTCGGTTGAAATATTTACAACAAAAACCCGGATTGCTTTTTTGTTGTTTTTTATCGCTTTGACAATCCCCGGAATTAATAAATTGGGGATTATTGAAGTAAATAGGCTACCCGGACCAATAATTATTATATCCGCCTCGGAAATTGCTTTGACCGCTGGTCTATATGGAGCAACTTTTCTTTTAGTAAAAAAAACTTTTTTAATTTGTTTGTGTTGATATGGAATTTTGTCTTCACCAACTATTTTTGATCCATCGCTGTAACGAGCAGCAATTTGCACATCATCTAGAGTTGATGGATATACCACACCGACTGCATTAAGCATCCGGTGAAGTGACTTGATTGCCTTTTCAAAGGAATTGTATTTCTTTGACAATGCCGCAATCCAAATATTACCAAGTGCGTGATCAGTCAAAAAACCGCTACCCTTAGGAAATCGGAATTCAAAAAGATCGCTAAATTCTTGCCAATCGTCAGATAGCGCGGCTAAACATTTTCGAATGTCACCTGGTGGCAATATTTTAAACACTTTTCTGATCACACCCGAACTTCGTCCGGAATCAGAAACTGCAACTATCGCCGAGATACTTTTGGAATATTTCTTTAGCCCACTCAACAAATTGGAAAGTCCAGTCCCTCCGCCAATAGCAGCTATTTTAATATCACCCCGTCCATATCTAGGATCTGCCGGATCAAAAGCCAGAGAATACCACCATTTTTTAAAATTTTTTGATAAATTCATTTTGTTAAACCTTTTCGATGAAGAGTTCTGTAGTAATTTTGAGAAAAACGATGTGCCTCATTTCTAAGCTCAATTATTAGCATCATTAAATCTTTATTATTTTTAAAGTATTCTGACAATTTCAGACTAGAAAAATGTAATTCATCCTTTTTGCGGTCAATCCCTTTGGCAATCGCTACTATCGGAATTTTTAGCTCTAAATTCCTTAGAATTTTAGACACAACTCTCAGATGTTGTACTCCCCCATCAATTATTATTAGATTTGCCCTTGGCCAGTCATTTTTTAAACGCCTTTCAATAATTTCTGCAGTCATTGCGATATCATTTTGTTCATTAATGGTTTTAATTTTAAATTTCTTATATTCTTTTTTATCAATTTTACCAAGACTGGCAACGGTCATTGCACCAACAGCAAAATCTCCACCAATATTTGAAATATCATAAGCTTCAATTCGTGGAAAATTGGCGAAATTCTGAAAATCGGAAAAACTGTCCTTAATACCAAGTGGATAACGGTTTAAATGAGACAATGCGAAAATTTTGTCGCGCAAAATTTTCGCTTGTTCAAATTTCTTTTCCTTGCTTAAATTAAACATTTTTTTCTCTAGATTTTTAATGATTTTTTTCTTATTGCCCCGTAAAAAATCAATCAAAAAATCTAGCTGCTCCAAGTTTTCGTTTTCCACAGCAACACAGGGCGATAAACATAAATTCAAATCACCATAAAGACATGCTCGCTTTATTTTGCTTTGTCGCAAAAACTTTGTCTGAGAACAGTTTGTATAAGGAAAGATTTTTCGTAGAATCCTCAATGCTTTTTTAACTAAATCACCAGAGTAATAAGGGCCAAAATAAATGATATCTCTTTTTTTTATACGAATATTTCTTGATCTAACAAGTTCAACATTGGGATATTTTTTTTTGTCAATCTTAATCAGATAAAAACTTTTGTCGTCTTTTTGTCTGCTATTGTATTTAGGTTTTTGCTTATTGATTAGCTCGGCTTCTAAAAGTATAGCCTCAATTTCTGAATCAGTCGGAAAAATCTTTATCTGATTAATTTTATTGACCATTTGAAAAATTGCTTCGGAACGATTTTCTCGCAGTTCTTCCAAGCGATTAAAGTACGATTTCACCCTACTTCGAAGATTTTTCGCTTTGCCAATATAGAGAATATCGCCTTTTTTATCGATAAAAATATAAACACCTGGGAGGGTGGTAATCTCCCCCCTTGCTAATTTCTTTATTTTCTCATTTATGTCCATCGTCAGACATAATACGCTTGATCAGAGAAAAATTCAATCGCAGAAAATAAAAAACCGATTCGATAATAGGTCAAAATTTCTAATAAAATTAGCTTTTCCAAAGGCCGTGAATATTACAATAGGCTCTGGCATAATCAGCATTCTTGGAACAAAAAGTATTCTCGGCCCTGTCGCCCGGTAAAAACTCATGGCGGCAAACTTCCTTGCCAGAAATTATCTCAACCCATTCAATATAATGCTGTTCTTCCATCGGGTGAGGAACTGATCCGATTTTAACCTTGGTGTTCTCTCCGGATTCAATTATCGGTCGATGTTTTTCAGTCAAATTTTCTTCATCAACTTTTTCGTCCTGTTTGACCATTGGTTGCCCACAACAGACTAGTTCACCTTGGCCGGTGTGAACTAATTCGACGATATTGCCACAAACTTCGCACTTATAAATCTCCAGTTTTTTAGTCATTTTTCTCCTTTATTTAAATTTGTAATTTTATTATAACTAATAATTGATTTATAATTAAGTTAATTAATTATAATTTTGGAGGGAAGATGTCGAAGAAAACAATTTTAATTATCGTTTTAGTGATTCTTGGCACGTTAATACTAGCTAGCGGAAGTTACGCCGGTTATCGCTTTTGGAAACATAATCAGGATCTCAAAGAACAGGAAAAAAATAGTGCAGAAAATGAAGAATTAGTTGAGTCTGATGAAAGCCAAACATCGGATGAGAGCGAGCAAACAATAAATTCCGGTTGGTTAGAATACAAAAATTACTCAAACAAGTATCGAATCGAATATCCAAGCGAAGCAAAAATTACCGATATGTCTGACCCAGCAACCGAGAACATCGAATATTCTAGTTGTTTAAAAATTTCTACCGAAAATTACTACGTTTTGATTGGCACAGCTCCCAAAGATGATGATCCAGTTACTTGCTTTCGAACCGGTGTCGGAACCGATTGGGGACAGGGGCCGACTGAAACGGTAACAGCCGCCGACATGGAATATACTACGACCGGTATGCATACCGAGGCGGCGTCGGCTGGTTATTATCAAGATTTCTTCATGATCTCACCAGTTGACGGTCGGGTTAAGATCGAATACGGAACTGATGTTAATGAAAAATACGGATCAATTAGCAAAGTTGACGCTAAAGAGATTGTTCACAAAATTATCGCCTCCTACAGCCCAGCAGAGTAAAAAAGTTGACAGACTGATATTTTTTTGTTACAATAACTTTACAAGATTACGCTCTCGTGATTTCCGAACTTGAAACTTCGATGTTCTCTAGAGCCAAATCGAAGTTTATAAAGTAACGGCGCTTTTTTGCGTCAAAAAAGGAAATTAATGCAAAATTTCAGATCGAAAAAAAGAAGCTCTTTTGGTAGTGGTTATTTTAATGGACCCAAAAAAACAACTTTTGGTAATTTTAGTCGCAGGCCAAAGCCAGCTAGTCGTCGAAGAGGTGAACATATTGATATATCAAAGTTTATCTGTAAAGCTAAACCAATTACAAACGGCTCACAAGTAGAGATAAAACATGCTTTTCTTGATTACGGTTTCAGTGAAAAAATTAATCAAAATTTAGTCAATTTGGGATACTCTACCCCAACAGCGATTCAAGATCAGTCAATCGCAGAAATTATTGCTGGGCGAGATCTTTTGGGGCTAGCAAATACTGGTACCGGCAAAACTGCGGCTTTTCTCCTACCATTAATTAATAAGTGTCAAAAAGATGACAGACAAAATGTTTTAATTATCGCCCCAACCAGAGAATTGGCCCAACAGATTGATCAGGAATTCAAAAAATTTGCTAAAAATATCAGGCTTTATTCGGTAGTGTGCGTCGGTGGCATTCCAATTTCCAAACAAATTATTGAACTCAGAAGATGCCCGCATTTTGTTATTGGCACTCCCGGTCGCCTGAAAGATTTACGTGATAGAAATAAAATAAATTTCAGTGTTTTTCAAAATATTGTATTGGACGAAATCGACCGCATGCTTGATATGGGATTTATCGATGAAATTAAAAGAATTATGGTAGAGCTACCAACAAAGCGACAATCGTTATTTTTCTCTGCAACTATGCCGACAAAAATTGAAATTTTAGTTAAGCAATTTTTAACAAACCCGATTACAATAAAAACCACGACTGGTGAAACTGCAGCCAATGTTGATCAAGACATTATTAGGTGCAGAAAAGATGATAAATTCGAACAACTAAGAGATATTTTGACTAAAACTGAACTGAAAAAGGTGCTAATTTTTTCTGAAACAAAAAGAGATGTTGAAAAACTAACAAAAAATTTAGAAACCTCCGGATTTCGCGCTGATTCTATCCACGGAGATAAACGCCAAAGCCAAAGACAGAAAGCTCTCTCCAGATTTAAGCAGGATGAAATCCAAATTCTTGTAGCTACTGATGTTGCCGCCAGAGGGCTTGATATCAACAACGTTTCACATGTTATTAACTATACAATCCCACAAACTTATACCGATTATATTCATAGAATCGGTCGCACCGGTCGTGGAACAAAATCCGGCCAAGCTCTAACTTTTGTAGAATAAATTACAGGATGTAAAAAAGATATTGAAAATTGTTATTTTTGCGATTAATCTAATCGAATAGTTCTAATGGATTTTGCCAGCCGGATAATTCCGATTCATTTTGAACATATCCGAGAATATTTACTTGATTATCGGAACGAATTCCGAAATGAAGATGTTTGCGTTCGCCATCAGTTTCTGAAGAATACCCATCACCCAATAACGCTATCCGATCACCTTTGTTAAATCTTGTGTTTACTGCAGGTAATGTGCTTGGTTTAATATGTCCATAGATTGCCGTTCTTCTTTTACCTTCGAATTCAAAATCTAAAACTATGACTCCGCCATATCCAGTCGCAGTTCGAGAAAGTACTACGATGCTATCAGCCAAAGCGTAGACCGGTACATCACCCTCAACATCGCTGTATTCAACATCAACGGCTGTATGATAACCAGAAAATCGCTCTGGCTGGACAGGAGAATTTTCACGGGTAATAAATTGTCCGAACGTTTTTTTAGTGATTCTTTCCTTAAATTCAGCAGTAGGATACGAAAAAACATTTTCGATTGTTTGGGCATTTTCATCGCCATTTTCTGTTGAAATTTCTCTAGTAAAAGTCGGTCCGTTAGGAACTGCGCATTTTTCCGGATAAGTCTCCATAACAGGATATTTTTTTGCGCATGAATCAAAATCCTTTATCTCCGGATTTCCTTGCATCACCCAGTCGCCATTTTGATCCTTAATCCAGCTATCTTCCGAGCTACGAAAGAGAAAAATAGTCCCAACCCCAATCAGCAATAAAATACCAAACACTACAAAAAGAAATTTTTTATTTCTTGACCTAAAAAATAACATGATAAACTTTTAAATCAATTTTTCAAAAGCATAGTAGATCAAAAAAGCCGGCCAAACAATCGCTTTCAATAGACCAATAACTCCGATTAAAAAGGTGCCAGCGTTGCTTATAAAATAGACCGCTGCACCAATCAATCCAAGACCATAAACCGCCCCACCGGAAGCGTTGTGCTGAAAATTGTTTTTCATTTTTCCTCCAAATTTAAATTTTTCGATTATAATAAATGACTAAGATTAAAATCAAGAGATTAAAGACCCCATAAGCAAGATCAATTATTCCAATATCATCAAATATTAGTGCTAAAATATTCACTACCAAAAGTGCGACTGTCCAGGGGAAAAACCACTTTTTGCTAATCAAAATTCCCCAAGCAGCGACAAAATAACAAATGGCATCAGCAGATAGCAAAAGAAAAAACATTAGTCTAAGTGTAAGCGATATTGATGTGGTGTTTATTGGGTAATAAACTGCTACTGTTAAAGTTAAAAGCCCCAACAAAACTAGGATCAAAACAAGAAATTTTTTTAAATTTTTCATTTTTTGTTAATCAACTGTCCCTTTTTGATAATCATCGAGCATTTGAAGGAAAAAATCATATTTATTCTCAACCATCTCTTGGGCTTTTGGCAACAAAGACAGGTCTCGCCAATCTCTCTTCAATTTTGCTTTCTGCAAAACAACAAATTCATCCAGCGAATATTTGGGATAAATTTTGAAAAATAACAGATAGAAAATACTTTGAAAATGTGAAAGTGTATCAGCAACTGCAACAATCTTTTCTTCTAATGTTTTTGGAATATACGGTTCAGAACCGCGATGACAAAGAATGCAGTTGATAATTTTATCCACTTGATCTTTTGGTAATTTATATTTTGATAAAAATTTTTTCGCCATTTTTGCCCCAACTAAATGATGATCCGGCTTAACTACATCTACCTGATCAAGAGTTTTAGCTTTAAAATGCCCAAGATCATGAAGCCAACAAGACAAAAGAACGATATTCTTGTCAGCATCTGGATATTCCTTGAGTAGTTTATTAGCCGAAATCATTATCTCTTTCTGATGTAATTCAAAAAACCAATCAAGCGGAGAACTTTTTGCTGTTTTCATTACATAAATTTCAGCATCATCGAGTATTTTTTGTCCAATTTTCTTCATATAATTTCCTTAAAAATACCCCTTTTTAATAAAAAACTCAAATATCTGCTATTGACATATCGTTAATTTGTGATAGAATAATTTGGCACTCTACACCGAATGAGGAGGCGGCACCGTGACAATTGCCGAGGCAAAGCTTTGCGTTGAGTTCTTCACCGAAAGGATGCATGGTGAGATCCCCGATACTGATATCGCGACTGCGCGGATCATTCTCAAGAAAGCGTGCGATCACTTCCCCGGAATCATCGGGGGAATCGAGCCCAATGAGATGGAAAAGCTGTTCAAGTTCTTCCGAGCAGTCATTGTCCGACTGGCGATCGAAGAGCTCGGTGAAGAGCTTGCCGAAGTGTTGTCGAATGAGCTCGGTCTTGACGTTGTTGTTGTCATGGCTGAGTTTCAGCGAGAGTTCATTGAGAATGACAACATCCCCCAGCTCTCACCTGAAGAGGAGGAGCGATTCAGCCAGCTGATCAACAAGATCGAGCTGGAATAGCACAGATGCCACCCACCATGGGTGGCTTTTTCATTTTAGATATTTATAGAACCGAAGCTATTTCTTCAATTTCGACTATCTGGCTTTCACCTGATTTTAGATCAATTAATTCAGCCCCGCCTGATTTAAGTGACTTCTCAGAAACGATAACCCTTTTAGGTGCCCCGATCAAATCGGCTTCGGCGAATTTTTCACCGGCAGAGATATCTCGATCATCATAAAGAATCTCAATTTTATCCTTAATCTTTTCGTATAATTCTTCGGCTTCCTTATTTTTTTCCAAAGATATAATCTCAACATCGAAGGGGGCGACCGATTCTGGCCAAATCATCATATTGTTTTCTTGATCAAAATATACTTCAACAATTGCTGCCAATGCTCGAGTCAAACCAATACCGTAACAACCCATAATCAAGTCTTTTTCACTTCCATTATTATCGACAAACTTTGCTCCCATCGCTGAAGAAAATTTATTTTTCAGCGGGAAAATGTTACCAACTTCAATTGATTTAGCTTCAATAATTTTCCCATCACATTTGGGGCACTTATCCTCGTTTTTAACTTTAGCGATTTCCTTGTTTTCAGCAAAATCGCATTTATCACAATAATAAATTGTGTCCTCGCCGGTTGGACAAATTACTTGAAACTCATGAGAATATTTTGAAAAAATTCCACCATCAGCAGCAACATATTTTGTCTTTAACCCAATTTTTGAAAATATATCCAAATATTTTTCTCCGACTTTTTTATAATAATTTTCAAAATCCTTCTCATCGACATGAAAGCTATACATATCTTTCATCATAAATTCTCGTCCGCGCAAAAGTCCGGATTTTGCTCGCGGTTCATTGCGAAATTTTACCTGAATTTGGTAAAGAGAGGTTGGTAAATCTTTATATGATTTTATGTGATGTCTTATGATATCAGTCACCTGCTCTTCGTGAGTTGGAGCCAAACCGATATCCTTGCCATTTTTATCTTTGAACTGATACATTATCTCCGATATTTCCGAGAATCTTCCGGTTTCATCCCAAAGCTCACGAGGCTGCAAAACATTCATCATTATTTCTTGACCATCGATAGAGTTCATTCCTTCACGTACAATGTTTTCAATCTTTCTATAAACTTTTAACCCAAGTGGTAAAAGACCGTAGACACCAGCCATATGTTTTTGGACATAACCTCCACGCACTAAAACATTTGCATTTATTGAATCAGCATCTTTTGGTGATTCCTTACGAGTTTTAAAAAATAATTTTGTTGCTTTCATAATTATTATTTAATTATAAATTGCATAACGTCTTTATAGGTAACAGCAATTGCAAATAGAATAATTAGCGCAAAACCAATCATGTGTATAATATTCTCAATATTTTCTCTAACAACTTTTCGTCGAAAGATTTTTTCTAAGATTATAAATAGCAGTCTTCCGCCATCAAGTGCAGGAAAAGGTAAGATATTAATTATTGCTAAACTAATAGAAAGAATCGCAATCAATTGGGCAACAACGATTGCACCAGCTTTTGCTGCCATTCCAGTCAGCATATAGATTGCTACTGGTCCACCAACCTCTTTGGAAATCTCGCCTTGCCCAAAAAGTTGTTGGAAAAAAGTTACCAAGAAAGCAAGATAGACCTCAATCACTCTGACGATCTCTCTGAAAGCGACAATTGGAGCCATGTACCATTTAACCTTGATGGATGAATTGTCAATAATTTCGACACCTAAAGGTGAATTACCTTCTTCAGCAAGAGAGATATTCGCAAGTTTCTGCTCTTCGTTGTGCCTAAATACAATATCTACTTCCCTGCCCCTGTTAGCACGAGTAAAATTTGAAAGCTCATCAGTAGAATTAAATACCGTTTCCTGGCCGTTGTAAATTCCTCTTTCCAAAATATCCCCAGGAACAATCCCAGCGGTATTTGCCGGAGAATTTTCAATCACTGAAGCAGCGACAATTGATGCTTTTACTTTTTCTCCTGGTATTGAATCAGGCGATGAAGTAAGTGATGTCATGCCGACAGAAAAACCAACGGTCAAAATCAGCCAGGCCAAAACAAAATTCATTAATACTCCAGAGATTGAGACCATCGCCCGAGCAAAAGGACCTTTGCGAGAATAAGATCTACTGCTACTACTTGACTCGGACTCGCCAAGCATTTTAACATAGCCACCAATTGGAATAGCATTAATTCGATATTCAGTTTCTCCCCATTTTTTACCCCAAATTTTTGGCGGAAAGCCGAAAGCGAACTCTTCGACTTTAATATTGCTAATTTTTGCGGCAATAAAATGCCCCAACTCATGAACATATATCAAAATGCCAAGAATGAAAATAAATAATATAATTGTTAAAAACATAAAAATTTAAATTTTAGATAGTTCATTAATCTTAGACCCAACCCTGTTCTCAATCTCTCTGTTCTTTTGATCAATCAAATCATTGAGATCTTTTTCACCTTTGTATTTGTCGTCTTCAGTAATTTCTCCTTTTTTAAATCCGTTTTGGATCTGTTCCCAGGCCTCACCACGAATATTGCGAATCGCTACCCTAGCATCTTCGCCATGTTTCTTGACAACTTTTGAGAGCTCTTCTCTTCTTTCGCCTGTCATCGGTGGCAAACTAATCCGAACAGACTTTCCGTCATTAGTAACTGATAAATTCAGTTCGGAATTTTTTAAAGCGATTTCAATGTCACCCAATGATTGTTTATCCCAAGGGGAGACAACGATTTGAGTTGCTTCGGGAATCGTAATCGAGGCTAACTGTTTTAAAGGAGTTTCAACTCCAAAATAATTAACCACAATATCCTCAACCAAAGAAGAATTGGCTCTACCTGTGCGGATATTTTTCAAGTCGGAATCCAAAAGAGAAATAACAGAGTCCATTTTTGGTGCGATACCTTTGATAATCTCACTCGCAATCATCTTCTCTCCTTTCTAATTATTTTAACAAGAGAGCTCTATACGCGCAAACCTTGATACTATAATCTTTTCGCCAGTTTTAGCGATAATTTCATTTAAAAGGTCAGAAACAGTTTTTTTCGGATCCCTAAAATAAGGCTGGGAAAGTAGAGCGACTTCAGAATAGTATGTTTCCAATCTTCCTTGAACAATTTTTTCAATAACGTTTTCAGGTTTACCTGAATTTTTTGCTTCTTCAACAAAAAGTTTCTTTTCCTTTTCCAACACTTCTGTTGGAATTTTATCCTTTTCTACATAAGAAGGGGCAGTGGCGGCAACTTGCAAGGATATTTCATGTGCAAAATTTTTAAAGTCTTCGTTTTTTGCCACAAAATCAGTTTCACAAAGAACTTCAACCAAAACACCGATTCTTCCGGCATGAACATAGGAGTCGACAACACCGGAATTAGTTTTTTTACCAGCTCTTTTTTCTGATTTTGAAAGCCCTTTCTTGCGAAGAATTTCCATTGCACGTTCTTCATTACCACCGGCCTCGATCAGGGCAGATTTGATTTCCATCATTGGCAATCCAGTTTTCGTTCGAATTGCTGCAATATCTTTTGCTGTAATATTCATATTACCTCCAAAAAAATTTAACTTATTCTTTATTCTTTTTATCGGAACTGGCAATAACAGTGTTTTCCGCCTCAGTCTTTTTACTTTCAGCTATTGTCTTTGCTACTGTTTCAACCATTAATTTTATTGCTTTGGTCGCATCATCATTTGATGGTATCGGCCAATCAACTTCCTCTGGATTTGCATTTGTGTCGACAAGAGCAACCGTGGGAATATTTTCTGATTTTGCTTCTTTTAGAGCAATTTTTTCATCATGTGATCCGATCAGAAATAGAATGTCAGGCTTCTTTTTTAATTCTGAAATACCACCGAAAAATCTTTCAATTTTTTCCGCTTTCTCTTTGACTTGATTTT
>ERZ795049.3640-NODE-3640-length-16110-cov-5.399253_pt1 | contig 16110 bp, 8 predicted proteins | sample MGYA00375133_ERZ795049 | MGnify/ENA primary metagenome ERZ795049 (study PRJEB30178, sample SAMN05720147) | activated sludge metagenome | isolation source: anaerobic digester from wastewater treatment plant | place: Japan | collected 2015-04-20 ...
CCGAGGTGGCGATGAAGGCGCACGCGATCGAGACGCAGAAGCTGCGCCAGCAATGCGGGATCCAGGATCAACTGAGCGCGGCGTACGGCGGAATCCTGCACATCCGGATGTTCAAGTATCCGCACGCGCAGGTCTCGTATCTCGATGTTTCGAATGAACTGCGCTGGGAATTGGAGAGCCGGCTGGCGTTGATCTTTCTGGGCGAAACGCACAAGTCGAGCGAAGTGCATCAGTGGGTCATCCGGCAGCTCGAAGGGAGCGGCCCGGAGCACCCGACGCTGTGCAAGCTGCGGGGATTGGCGCAGGCGGGCAAGAATGCGATCTACGAGGGAGACCTGAATGAACTGGGCCGGCTGATGATCGAGAACACCGAGGCGCAGGCGGAACTGCACCCCGATCTGGTTTCGCCGGTGGCGCGCCAGACGATCGAGATTGCGCGCCGGCACGGGGCGATCGGCTGGAAAATCAACGGCGCCGGGGGGAACGGCGGGTCGATCACGCTGTTGCTGCCGTCGGACTGGGCGCGGCGCAAGGACCTGATCCGCGCGATCGAGGAAATCGGCGGCGGGGTGCGGGAAATTCCGATCTATCTGAGCCGGATCGGGCTGCGGGTGTGGGAGACGCGGCCCGGTGCGACGCGCCAGACGGCGGGGCGCCCGCCGGGGGATGCGACGGCCTGAGCGCGGTGGGATGGCCGGGTGGTCAACGCCGTGCAAGAAAAACCCGGATTTGCGCAAAGCATCGCTCTGGCGGGTTGGACGAGGCTTCCCGTATGCTGTGGCGATCAGTGAAATGGGCACTTCCTTGGGCAAGCAACGCTTCGAACGGCACGGGCCGGGCGGCGAACTCCGCCGGCCTGGGCGCGATGAGACTGCAGCCAGCCCATCGATCCAAAGGGAAGGAGCGAGCGCATGCCCGCGCCAGGATTGAAGCGGTGGGTCGGCCCGCTGGTGCTGTCGGGGCTGGCGGTTGCGGCGACGGCGGGTCAGGCCCCCGGCGAATGGCTGCAGTGGCGGCGCGACGCCCAGCGGACGGGGTATTCGCCGGCGGCGGGACGGATCGTCGCACCGGCCATCGTGGGCCAGGCGGAACTGGGGGGCGTGGAGGACTGGCTCGTGCTGACGCCGGCGGCCGTCGGGGAGGCGCCGGTCGAGCTTCCGGCCCGGCTCCAGCCGTTCGACCGGGCGGCCGCGCGGAGAGAATGGGGCCTGGATCGCTGGCTGGACATCGAGGGGACGGGCGAACCGGAACCCGTGCAGGAGCGCAGCCGCGAACGATACTTTCAACTTGATCCCAATGAGACGCGTTACGACCGGGTCTTATTTGAATCGACCCGGGAGAAGACGATGCCGGCGACCGACACGCAGCGCGGCTGGCGGGAACGGCGCGTCGATGGCCAGTGGCAACGGCTGTGGACCTCGGAGCCCGATACGGTCTATGAGCAGCCGATGGTGATTCGGGCCGATGCCGATGGCGACGGGCGGGAGGATGTGGTCGTCACCGTGCACTACCGGATCATGGCCTTCGACGTGGAGACAGGCGAGAAGATCCGCGAACTGCGCTACTCGAACTACCGCAACTACGGGGAGGTGCACGCGGCGGACCTGAACGGCGACGGACGGCCGGACTTCGTGCAGCTGGTCAAGTTCCCGGCGCATCTGGAGGTGATCCTGAACACAGCTGAAGGGTTCGAGGTGGCGTGGTTCGAGGACGTGATGCGCGGGCGGATCACGGACACGGAGAACTCGCTGAGGACGCCGTTCAATCCGATTGTCGACGTGGATGGCGACGGTCGGCTCGACGTGGTGTATGTGCGCTACAACCAGCGGGGCGACGGCGAGTGGCACACGCTGGTGCTGGACGCGCTGACGGGGGAGACGAAGCATGAGATCCCCGGGTTCGTGGCGCGGGAGATTGTGAACATGGGGCCCGACGGGCGGGCATGGATTTTCGGCACGCGCAGCGACGGGCGGTTCATTCCCCTGCGCGGCGGCGCCGCGATGCATGAAATCCGCGATGGGGAAGCGCGACGCGTCTGGGAAGCCGCGGAGCTGGGCTGGTGCGACTGGCTGCCCAATCCGTGGCACGACGCGCGATCGGCCAGCATCTATCCGAAGTCGCGCCTGGCGGTGAGCGCCGAGACAGGCCTGGGCTGGCTGCACCGCGCGGGGACGGACGGCGTGGAGCAATTGGTGCTGTACCGGTTCGCAGGGGATGAGGGGCGCGAGGTTGGGGCAGCGGGCCTGCCCGGGGGCGAAGCCGTGGCCTTCCGAGAGCAGACGGGGGAGTTGCTGGTCCGGACGACGCGTCCGAAGGCGGATTTCAACGGCCAGGCATGGGGGTTGGCCAGCCGGCTGGTCGGGACAGAGGAACTGGCCGGCCGGGTCGATGCGCCGGTGGTCTTCCGGGAAGCGGACGGCGCGCCGCGCGTCGTCGTGCCGGACTTGCTGGGGGGCGTCATGTGCCTGGATCTGGCGCAGCCGGACGCCCCGCGGACGATCTGGCGGCGGCCCGGGCTGGGAATGGGTTCGGGGCGCGGGGCGGTCGTGGCGCGGGGCGAAGGGGACGTTCGTTTCCCCACGTTCATTGAGGCGGATGCGCGCGGCGCGGCGCGGGTCGTCCAGGTCGATTCAGCGGGGGAGACCCGCTGGACGGTGGAGCTGCCGCGCACGCCGGCGCGCCTGAACATGGAGGAAGAGCAGGGGGGCATCGCGCAGCTCATGGCGCTGCCGCTGCAATCGGCCGGGGTGGACGATCTGGCGGTGACCGGACTGCAGAGCAACCTGCACAGCGGGTTCACGATCGCGCTGGACGGGCGCAATGGGGAGCAGCTCTGGCGTCAGGAGCGGAGCGGTCGCGTCGGCGTGCACAATGCCGAGGGGGTGCTGGAGGTCGAGGCGCGCGGCTATGGCGGCAACTGGCCGTTTGCCGGCCTGCCCAAAGCGGATGGGACCGAGGATCTGGTCAGTGCGTTTCCCGACATCATCTACACGGCCGACGGGCGGACGGGCGAGTTCACGCTGCACCACTGCACGCAGTTCGGGACGTTCATGGACTACGATGCGCAGGGCGATGTCTATCGGAACAAGGCATCGTTCTACGCGATCCCGATCGTGCTGCCCGAGGGAGTGATCTACGGCGGCTGTCCGTATGTCACGGGTCTGTGGCGCGTGGAGGATGCGTTCGCGGGGTTCCAGTGGCGGACGGCGTATCACGCGCCGCTGTACCACCGCTTCCCGCGACCGATGCAGGTGGCGGCGAGTCTGGGGGAGGATGGCCGGCGCCAGCTCATTGGCTGGGAATACGCCAAGGGGATGCTGACGTGCCGCGATCTGCTGGAGGGGGATCTGCGGTGGACGCTGGCGATCGCGGAGGGGGAAGCGGGCGATTCGTTCGTGGGGTGCGATCTGGACGACGACGGCCGCGATGAGGTGCTGCTGTGCACGCCCCAGGAACTGGTGGCGATCGGTGAACGCGAGGGAGCCGGCGCGATTCTCTGGCGGCTGGCGCTGGCCGCGCCGTGCCACGAGCCGGTCGTGGCGGATGTGGACGGCGACGGCGCGGCGGAAATTCTGCTGCCGTGCGACGACGGGCGCTTGTACGTCGTCGGCAATCAGGGGTCTGGTCAATAAACTCAGTCGATCGCAGAGGGAGCAAGAGATGAAACAGGCATGCGCGCGTATCGCGATGGGAATTCTCCTGCTGGCGGGGCTCGCCGGCCCGGGGGCGGTCTCAGCCCAGGGGGGGGAGAACGAAGAGGCGGGTCGCCACTGGCCGATGTTCCGCCATGACTTTCATCTCACGGGCCGCTCGCCGCTGCAGCTCGAGCTGGCCACGGCGCCGTCGGTTCAGTGGAAACATGACCTGGGGGCCGAACAGATTGCGGTGGAGACCGTGACACTGGAGGACTTTGACGGCGACCACGAGCATGAGGCGCTGATCCGAACGAACAACTCGCTCAAGCTGCTGGACTCGGACGGAAGCGTGCTGTGGGAGCATGCCGGGCTGGCCAATCCGAAGGTGATCAACCAGGTCGATTACGCGGAAAACGGCAGCCTGGGCATCGTCTATTCGGCGTCGGACGGGGTCAAGACGACCTATTCGATCATCGACAGCGTGAGCGGGACGAAAACCGAATTGTTCAGCATGCAGAATGTGTTCGGCTTGAACATGCGCCACGGCAAGATCCTGCCGGAGATCAAGGGGAGGCAACTGGTCGTGTTCTGGAGCGGCGATCCGGTCCAGGGGAGCATCCATCCGGGTCAGGGTTACATCTGGAGTTTTGAGGAGGGGTGCGACAAGCCGAAGCTGCTGTTCGATAAATACGTCGAAGGCTACATCCTGAGTCCGCTGCTGGCGTTTGAGGATTTCAACCGGGACGGGAAGCCCGACCTGTATATCGTGACGCACGAGCACGTCTATGTGTGGGACATCCTGTCGGGGGAGACGCTGTTCGAGGGCTACTGGAACGATGACTTCATCCGGAACTATTGGGCCAACCTGGCGGTCTACCGATTTCCGGGGCGGGAATATCCGTCGCTGCTGATGATCAATCCGATGCTGCCGGGGGCCTACGTGGTTGATCTGGTCGGCGAGGCGCCGGTGCGGCGCTGGAAGCAGGTGATCGGGGCGAACGAAAATCAGTATCAGACGGTGGTCGAGGTCGCCAACGGGGCGCCCGATCCGTTCGTCGATCTGGATGGGGACGGGGAGCCGGAGATCCTGGTGCGCGCGAAGAACGAGCATCTGGAGGACGAGGAACACCTGGTGATCTTCAACGCCGAGGACGGCGAACGGATCTACGACGGGCCAATGGTCAACATCCTGGCGGTGGATGAGCTGGACGGGGCGGCGCCGCCCGAAGTGATCCTGAATAAGGAAACGGGACTGGAGATCGCGCACTGGACGGGCGAGGCGTTCGAGACGGTCTGGACCGACGGCGAAGCGCAGCCGGTGTTGGCGCCGGTCGACGCGCTGCAGGACCCGCTGCGGTTCGTCGCGACGCGCCCGCAGTTCACCAACCCGGTCGTCTGGAAGTCGGATGCGGCGGAGCACGCCTTCTATTTGCGTTACGCCGATGGCGTCTGGAGCGCGAAACTGACGGAGGGGGGCGCGGTGGAAAAGATCGCGCCGGCCGATCCGGAGCATCCGGCGACCGGATTCGTGCCCGAAGGGGAGCGGATGCGGACGACGGTCGAGTCGGCGGAGGGCGTGCATCGGATTTTGCGCGACGGAGCGACCGTCGGGGAAATCGCGGTGACCAGGGAACGCAGCTTCCTGTCGCCGCCGTCGATCGTCGGCGAGCTGGGAGGCCAGACGCGCATCGTCGCCCGGACGGCCGATTCGCGGCTGGTGTCGCTCGACGCCGCGGGCGGGGATGAGCGGACGCTGGTCCGGCAGACACCCGCCAGCGGGGGGGTGCACCTGCATACGACGTTCATCGGGACGATCGTCGACGTCGACGGCGACGGCGAGAATGAGCTGTTGACGACCACGGCGGAGCAAGGCCGCGCGGTCGTCGCGGTCGATGCCGCGGGTCAGGAAAAACTGCGGCTGACGGCGGGCGATGATCCGGGAGAGATGGTGTTGGTGGCGACCGGCAAGCTGGCGGGCAAGCCGGGCAACTGGATCACGATCCGCTGGCAGGAAGGGGAGAAGACGTGGGGCGTGCCGTGGACGGTGGCGACGTACGACGCGACGGACGGCCGGCTGCTGTGGGAACGGACGACCTACGGATTGTACGGCGGGAAACCGTCGACGTTCGGGATTCATGTGCCGACGTCGGTGGCGGATTACAACGGCGACGGCGGGGATGACCTGTTCGTGGCGTCGGAGAACTTCTTCGGCATCATCGATGCCACCACCGGCGAGGATCTGCTGGCGGCGAAAAACATCCTCGATCAGCGCGCGGACAAGATCTGGCCGGCCTACAGCAAGCTGCTGCTGGTCGAGATGGATGGGCAGGCGCCGCTGGAACTGGTGCATTCGCATGCGTTCGCGGCGACCTACGTGGCGACGTGGGAATCCGAGCCGCTGTGGTCGGTCAAGCTGACGCGCGATACGACGGCGGCGCATTACCCGGGCGTGGTCGATCTGGACGGCAACGGCGTGAAGGAACTGGTGACGAGCCAGGTGGATGGGCTGCTGATCGCCTACAACCATGTCGCGGCGGGGGAGGCGGCCAGCGAACGCTGGCGGTTCAGCCTGCCGGGTCGGGTCAGCGACCTGGCGGTGGTGAATCTGGATTCGGATGGACAGGAAGAGCTGCTGGCGGGCGCGGCGGACGGCAAGCTGTATGCGCTGAAGGAGGCGGACGGGCAGTGCCAGGTGCTGTGGACGGTCGATCTGGGATCGCCAGTCGGGTCGCCGATCGTCGCCGAGCTGGGCGAGGCGGGGTCGGCATCGATCCTCGTGCCGACGCAGGATGGATATCTGTATTGCCTGCGATGAACGTCAAAATCGGTAGCGGTATCGCTATCGGGATCGAAATCGAATCCTGCCGATGTCGGTTCGATCATGAAGCGGGCGGACTGAGCCGGTAGAGCGCCACGCCGCCGCGTTCGCCGAGCGGCGTCAGGCGCGGGCTGTGCAGGAATCCCGCGCCGCGGCCGTGGGGGATGAAGGGATCGCCCAGGCGCTCGGCCTCGCCCGGCTTCAGGCGTGGGAGGAAATCGGTTTCATAGTAGAGCGCCAGTTCCGCGCGGTTGAGAAGGACGAAACGCACCCCCACTTGCCAGAGGGCATCGAAGACGTCGTCGTCGGCGGGGAGCCGCCGCAGCCAGGGGAGCGGCTGGGGGGTATCGAACCAGTCGCTGGCGACGACCGGCAGGGGGAAGTGCAGCGTGCGATGCTCGCCGATGAGGAGCGCCTTGTCGCCGGGCGCGGCCAGCTGGCCGAGCCGCCGCGCGGCGGAGGCGTAATTGAGCCGCCGGGCAAGATAGACTTCCGGCCGCTCGAAACCGAGCCCCACGGCGATGGCGTCGAGCTTGCCGGCGCTCCCGCGCCCGGTCTGGCCCAGCACCGCAACGAGAAACATGACGCAGTAGACGGCGGCGACGCCCCAGAGCGCGCGCGCGGCCATGCGCAGCGAGCGGCGAGGCTGCGCGCCGATCCAGCCGTTCCACGCCGCGCCCGCGACGGCAAACAGCAGCCCGATCGTCGGCAGGAGCATGCGCGCGCTCTGATAGGTGGCGAACCAGGCGGCCCATGAAATCACGATGCCGGCGAGGAGCCAGAGCCGAGCCGGTCGGCGCCCGGGCGGGCGCGGGCGGGGCGACTTCGGGATCGCCGCGGCCAGCCCCCAGCCGATGACCAAGGCCAGCGCCATCAGCGGCAATGGCCCCAGATAATGCTGCTCGTAGCGGTCGATGTGAAACGTCACGTTCCACGGCGTGAGCAGCCAGTCGGCCAGCGGCCCCCACCAGCGGTCGGGCCAGAGGTGCATCCCCTTCGCCCCGGCCTTTTCCAGATAGAACGCCATGTTCTCCCGCGACCACTCGCCGCCGCCGAACCAGCTCCAGGCCAGCGGATAGAACGGGTTTCCGGTCCAGACCAGATTGCGGATGAGCCACGGCGCGCCGAAGAGGAAGCCGGTGAGCGCGGCGCCGCCCAGCCGGCGCGCGGCGAGCCGCCTGCCGCTCCGCCAGATCAACAACCCGCCCCAGAAGAGCCCCAGCACGCTCACCAGCGGGATCATGGAATACTTTGTTCCGACGGCGCCGGCGGCCAGCAGGCCCAGGAGCATTCCCACCGCGCGGCGCGGCCGCCGCAGGCTGACCAGGCCGAGATAGACGAAACCAAGAAAGTAAGCCGACATGAACAGATCGACGAAGGCCCAGGCGGCCAGAATCGGCGCCGACGGCAGGAACAGGAACCACCAGGCGGAGCTGGTGTCGGGGGCACGGCGGCGCGCCGCGCGCGGCCGGAGCCGCAGCGCCAGCAGCGCGATCAAGCCCATGTTCACCGGCAGCATGGTCAGGTGCAGCAGCCTGGCCGGTTCGGCGAGCCACTGGTAGGGCGGTCCGCTGACACCCATCGCCAGCAGGTAGAGCATTTCGGCCAGGAACGGGAAGTTGGAGAACGCCTGCCAGGGCAGGTATTCGATGCGCCCGCGCGCCAGCCATTGGGCCGGGGCGCTCAGGTGGTAGCGCAGTTCGTCGGACTCGACCGCCGGCGAGAGCGTGTAGGGCACGATCCAGAGCGTGACGAGGAGGCTCAGCGCGAGCGCGAGGGGCGACTGGCCCCGCATGAAACGGACCAGCACGGCACGCCGGGCCCAGAGCGCCGGCGCCAGCCGCAGCCATCCGCGCAGACTGAGCAGACCGAATCCCGCCAGCAGCGCAATCAACGGCGCCCGGCCCAACCAGCCGGCCAGGCCCCACAGGAGAATGATGAGTGAAACCGGGACGGCGCCGACGAGCGGGGCCAGCAGCACGCGCTCGCTGAGCAGCGGCAGCATCCGCCGCCCGGAGCGGGTCGATGTGAGAATCGCGTAACCCAAACCGACGAGTACGGCGAAGAGGATCATCCCGACAGCAAAGCCCGCGATCGCATCGACGGGTGGATGCCACGGCCGCGTGAAGAGAGAGAGCAGATTGTGAAAGGCTGCGGCGACGGCTCCGAGATGAAGGGCAGCAATCATCCGCCCGAGCAGCCAGACTGCGAACAGCAGCACGAGGGCGAGCATGAGCGCGTCGAGCCGGGCGGAGCGATGAGGCATCACGAGCTTCCCCAGCCAAAGGTGCCGATGCATTGCAGCCGAGGCCGGAGGCGTTTGAGTGCGAATCCGTTCGGGTGTTTCGATTGGCGGCTGGGGCATGGGGCTGATAGACTGGGGAGGCGTGCGGCCGGCGCCGAACCGCCGCGGCGGCCCTCCTCACTATGCGGCCCGACCCTCCCGAATGCAAGCGGACAGGCTTCCCGATGCCCCTTTCCCCCGTTTCCACGCGACCGCTCCATGTTGGCATCGTCACGCTGGGATGCGACAAGAACACGGTCGATAACGAATACCTGGCCGGGCTGCTCGAGGCCGGCGGCTGCCGGCTGGTCGTCGATGGGGAAGCGGCCGACGGCCCGCTCGACGCGGTCGTCGTGACGACCTGCGGGTTCATCGACCGCGCCCGCCAGCAGTCGATCGATACGATCGTCGAGCTGGCCGAACGCAAGCGCGCGACCGGCAACCCGCGCCGACTGTTCGTCGCCGGGTGCCTCTCGCAACGCCACGGCGCGGAGCTGATGGAGGAGATCCCCGAAATCGACGGCCTGGTCGGCGTCGGCCAGTTCCGCCAGCTAGCCAATCTGATCCTGAACGCCGACCGGGCGGAGGCCCGCACGCGGGAGGTGGCCGAGACCCCCACAGTCGATATCTACCAGCTCATGCACCGGCGTCGGCTGCAGCACACGCCGCACGCCTTCCTGAAGATCTCCGACGGCTGCAACCACGCCTGCACGTTCTGTTCGATTCCGGCGATGAAGGGCAAGCTGCGGTCGGTGCCGCGCGAGATTCTGCTGGCCGAAGCCGAGCGGCTGCTCGCCGACGGCGTGCGCGAAATCAACCTGGTGGCCCAGGACCTGTCGATGTACGGCATGGACCGCTGGCGCGACGTGCGGTTGCCCGATCTGCTGCGCGATCTGTGCGCCCTGCCCGGCGAGTTCTGGATTCGCTGCCTCTACTTCTATCCCGGCAACGTGACGGACGACTTCCTGGAGGTCATGGCCGCCGAACCGAAGATCGTTCCGTACCTCGACATGCCGCTGCAGCACCTGCATCCCGAGACGCTGCGGCGGATGCGCCGCCCGTTCCACGAGGTGAAAACATTCGAATTGGTGGAGCGCCTGCGCGCGGCGGTACCCGGACTCACGCTGCGGACGACGATGATCGTCGGCTTCCCCGGCGAGACGCGGGCGGAGCATGAGTTCATGCTGGAGGGGATCCGACGGTTGCGGTTCGAGCGGCTCGGGGCCTTTCAATACTCGGATGAGGAAGGAACCCCGTCGGCGACGATGCGGCCGCGCGTGCGCCGGGGTGAAAAAGAACGGCGCTGGCACGCCGTGATGGCGGCGCAGGCCGAGATCGCGGCGGAACACAGCCGCGCGCGGGTCGGCCGGCGCGAGCGCGTGCTTGTGGAAAGCCACGAGCCGCACGCCGGCTGCTGGATCGCGCGCGGCGCCGCCGAGGCCCCCGAGATCGATGCCCGGGTGTTCGTCTGGAGCGCAACGCCGCTCACTCCGGGCCAGTTCATCGATGTAGAGATTAACCGCGCCGACGGTTACGACGTCCACGCCTCGCCCGTCGCCGGCTGAGTTCCAGCCCGTCTTCGCTCCGCCAGCTTTCGCCCCGCGGCGCAGGCCAGCGCGGCCAGCGTCACCAGCGTGATGTAGAGCCCCAGCCGCTGGCTGACCGGATCGTAGGTGCAGCGCACCGTGTGACGGCCCGCCGGGAAGGCGAAGCCGAGCAGGAGCCCGTCGGCGATGAACGGTTCGATTCGCACGCCGGCCGCGGGATCGACCGGCTGGATGCGCCAGCCGGGAACCGCGGGCTCGCTGAGGGCGACGGCGCCCCAGTTGCGCGTGCGGATCTGGAGCGTCACGTCGCCCGGCGCGATCGAGGTCGCTTCGGCCGACAGGTGCGTCGCCTCCGGCGTCCCCTTGAGCAGGGACTTCGGGTGCTTGCCCTCTTCGAGCACGAGCGTCGATTCGTAAGGTTGAAACCGGGGATCCTCCAGCCGGTCGAGCAATGCGTCCAGACTGGCGACCTCGCGGAAGTGGCGGATCGGCCGCACGTAGGGGTATTGCGGGTTGTGCAGCAGGACCTCTCCGCTCATGCGGCTGACCGGCAGGTAGCCCTCGGGGAACGGGAGATCGGGGTCGTCGGGCCAGACCAGATAATTGACGGCCAGCAGCCGCAGCAGGTTGGGATGCAGGAAGCCGAGCCGCTCGATGAACGATTCATAGACGTCGAGCACGACCGGATGATAGCCGCTGATCGAACTGATGATCGGCCCTGGGCCGGTTCCGGTGTAGGTCATGGCCCAGTTCTGCAGTTCGCGGCCCGGGACGAGGAACCGGACCGGCCGCGCCTCGCTGCGCCAGACGCGTTCGGCCCAGTGGTGCTGGATGTGGCGCTCGTAGGGCGCCGCCGCCTCGACGGTCCAGAACGGGCGGACGTTGAGCACAAGGTCCCAGGCCCAGACCAGCGCCAGCACGCCGAGCAGCGCCGGCGCAATCCACGGCCGGGCGGCGCGCTCGCCCCGGCGGACCATCCGCCACAGCCCCGCCACGCCGGCGACGAGGGCCAGGAAGCGGAAGGTATGGAGCGCGGCGGCGGCTTGCGCGACGGCGCGCGGCAGATCCGCCTGGCGGGCATCGCGCAGCCAGAACGCCGCGACCAGCGCCAGCGCAGCCGCGCCCGCCGCGAGCAGGATCATCCCGTGGCCGATCCAGCCGGCGGGTCCCCGCGACGCGTGGGCACGGTTTCGGCCCTCGGCCAGCCAGCACTCGACCCCCTGCGCCGCGGCCATGGCCAGCGCGTAGCTGAGCACCGCCATCGACGTGGAGGGCGAGCGGAAGTGCGCCAGGCCGGGCAGCCAATCCAGCAGAAAGCGGTAGAGCCCCGCGTAATAACGGCCGATGGAGAGGATCAGCGCGCCGGCGGCGAGCAGCAGCCAGGCCAGCGCGACGCGCCGGCGGCCCGGCAGCGCCAGCGCGAGCAGGCTGAACAGCAGAACACCCGCGCCGACGTAATCGCTGACGATCCGCTCCGGCGTCGCGCCGCTATCGGTTTCGCCGTAGCGGCCCAGGTACGGTCCGCGTCCCGCGGGCATGCTGTCGCCCAGCAGGCGGGGGAAGATGAATTCGAACTTTTCCTCCGGAGGGAGCGAGCCGCGAGTGGCTTCGTCCCACGAAAGCGACCCCTGGCGATTGGAGATCCGGGCGAACTCCAGGGTTAGGATCAGGACCACCGCCGACAGGCCGAGCGCACCGGCGAGCCCGAGGGCCGTCCAGCCGAGCGACCGGGCGAGGGCGCGGCGCCGTTGCAGACGGCTGAGGGCCGCGGGGGCCGGATCGCGTGGGCGGAGGAATGCGACCGCCAGCGCCGCCAGCGCCTCGAGCAATGCGACGAGCAGCGAAAGATAGACGATCTGCAAGTGGCCCGCCGTGATCTGCAGGGCCAGACCCGCGCCGAGGGCGAGAGCGCCGGCGCGCCCCGCGCCCCGCCCCAGGCAGGCGCCGCCCCACGCCACCAGCGGCAGCCAGGCGAGCGCCTGCAGCTTCTGCAGATGGCCCGGCCCGGCGAGCGTGGCCAGGTGGCTGCCGAAACCCCAGGCGATGCCGACCAGGAATGCGGTCCACCACGTCATCCTGCGCCGGCGGACGGTGAAGGCCATCACCAGCGCCGCCAGCACCAGGTGAAGCGGATATTGGATGTTGAATGCCAATGGGAACGGCAGCACGGCCCCCAGCCAGTTGAACGGATAAAACGGCATGAACATCTGGCTGGCCAGGAACGGCATGCCGGCAAACAGGCAGGGATTCCACAGGGGGATCTGTTTCGTCCGGCGGATCTGGCTCCAGCCCCACAGCCAGGCGGGATAGTCATGGCCGAGCGTGTCGGAGCCGGCCGGGACGGTGCGCGTCAGCATCAGCGGCGCGCGCAGGATGCCGGGCAGAACGGCCTCATCGTCGGGGGCTTCGCGGATGCCGGTGCCGCGCAGCGAACCGGCCTGCCGGGGTCCGCCGCCATGGAGGATGGCCAGCGCCAGCAGGAGATAGCACAGAAGGAGCGCGACGAGCGGTCGCTGCCCGAGGTGCCGGTTGAACGCGGGACGCATCAGGTGGGGACATCCATCAACGCGATCCGGACGAAGCGGCGGGCCAGGCCGAGGTGAATCAGCGTCCGCTCGGGGATGGAACCAAAGCCCAGCGCGCCGCGACGGATCGCCTGTTCCAGGCCGCGCAGATTCTGCTCCATCACGCGCAGGAGTTCAAAGTCGTGCGGGTGGGGCGACTGGCGCGAGATGAGGCGGAGGATATCGCGGGTCAGTTCGCGCAGTTCGGGCTGATCCTGATGCGTCTGATGAACCAGATTGAGGAAGTAGGCCGCGGTTTGCAGTGGCCGGTCGGAGGGGAGGATCGCCGGATTGCCGAAGACCTGGCGCGCCAGGAACTGCGTGTCGCCATCGGTGAAGCTGCGCTGGAACTCGCCGATGAAACCGGTGCAGGGATAGCGGCGGAGGACCGCCATCGGGATGCTCAGATCGTCCAGGTCGTGAACCGAAAGCATCGGCAGAAAGAGGACCTGATCGCCCAGGTAGGCGTAATCGGCGGCCAGCCGCGTGCTGAACAGCGGGCCGAGCCGCTCGTTGTCGTGATCGATGACCAGCGTTTCGAGCGCCCCTTCGCGGGCCAGGGTCGACCAGTCGAGCAGGCTGACGCCGGGCGTCAGCAGTTGCGAATCGAACGCCCCCTCGCGCCATTGGGGCCGCACGCGCGCCACCAGCCGCAGCGAATGGCGCATCTTGAGCAGCCGATGGCGCAGGTAGCGCAAATGGAGGTGCATCTGGTCGCGCTGCCAGGCGCGCACCAGTTCCAGGTCGCCGTGCAGCGCCTCGGCCGCCAGCTCGACGCCGTGGGTTTCGCGGAACCGTTCGCGGCATGAGGCACAAAAGCAGAAGGGGGAGGATTTGATCGGGCCGCCCTCGATGCCGACCGCCGTATAGTTGATGACGATGCCGGGGATATTGTAGCCGGCGGCTAGTTCGGCCAGCAGGCTGCCGACGAAGCGGCGGTAGTCGGGGTTGAGCGGGCAGGGATGGAGCGATTCGGCGCGGCGGGTGCGCGCGGTCAGATGCTGCGGATGCGCCCGCAGGCGCCAGTCGGGGTGTTTGCGGAGCAGCCGGTGTTCGGCGATCGAGTAGCGGGGGTGGAAATTATAGGGTCGGGCGAAGCCCCAGACGGTCAGGCCGAAACGATCCGCGAGCCGGATGACCTGCTCGACGGCGTCCCATTTGCTGAGGCGCGGATTGATTGAGGGGAGGCCATATTCGCGCGCGGTGGCGGACTGGAACAGCGTCCAGCCGTTGCTGTAGACGGGGAAGACGACGAGGTTGAACCCCGCCTCGGCGACCCGCCGCAGCTCCAACTCGAGCGACGTCGGCGAGATGCTGCGCACCAGATTGAAGAAGTAGCCGCGCGTCTGCGGCTCGGGCAGACCGCTGGGCTCCGACGGCGCGGCGGGGATCGTGACGGCCTGCGCGTACATCGTTACTCATCGCTCAGAGTGCGATAGCGTTCCATTTCTTCCCGCGAAATCTCGTCGGGGTTGACCAGCCGATAATGGCATTCCCGCACCAGGCGCAGTTCCTGTGCATTGTCGTCGAATTCGAAGAGCACAACGGTCCGGCCCCGCGCAAACTGAGCGGCGATCGGCCGGCAGATCAAACCCGGAAACTTATGGCGACACAGGTGTATGTCATGCTCGATCTGGAGCGTGCCCAGCGTGTCCTTCTGTCCTTTCGCTTGAACGGGGAAGACGTAATGCGCCCCCTGGCGATCGACGCCGACATAAATCTCATCGGTTTCGACCTGTCCAATAGCCGGCAACGACGAGCGCAAATGGCTTTGTAGCGAATAGCAAGCCACGCGGGTGAAGATGTCAAGCAGTCGGTTGTAGCGAATGATGGCCAAGAGCGCCTGTTCATCGTTCAGCGCGTAGCGCGAGATCAGTCCCGGAGTCGAGTCGGGAATCTTGGTCACCGACATCAACGCGTTGGGCTTGAAACGGATTTCGCCCTTGGTCAGGACGAACCGATAGCGACCGACACCCGCCGATCGGATCAGCCAACTCATTCCCTCCGGCGCCGTTGCCTGTATTTTTTCCGGGAGGTTCTTTCTATATCGAAAGCTGTAGATGACGTCGCCAAGGTTTTTGGGAAGCCGGATTCGCCGTCGTCTGGCATGTTGCACAAGCTCATCGCGATCGAAGGTGAACTGGTCGACGCCGGGCGAATAATGCTCCAGAAAAACCGCTTCGATCAGCTCGGAGTATCTGGACACGGGAGTTTCAGGCTTCATCCGGGCCATCGCAGAACGAGCACCTCCTCATTGAGTTGTTCGCGCGTGGCCGTGGCCAGCCTGGTTCTGAACAGATCGATACTCTCGACGCGGTAGCCCAGTTCCTCGGCGATTTCGCCCAGAATCTGGCCGGTTCGGATCATGATGCGGAGATAGGAGGCCTGATCTCCGACGACATAGCCCAGCCAGGCGCCCGGCTTGAGAAAGTCGCGCAGATCGGCAAGATGCCGGTACATTCCGCCAAAGTAGGACCGGGTCACCCTGGCGTAGAGCCGCTCAAACCCGGAAGTTTTGCCCAGCTCAATTCGTCGAGCTTCGATTTTGTCGGCCAGGTCCTGAACTCGCTTGTTGCCCTTAACCCACTGCTCATCCCGGTCCTGTTGATAGATATTCCGGGTATTGGATCGGATCAGGTGCTGCTTCATTCGCCGCAGTTCGCTCTTGTCGTTGATGAAGCCAAGCAGGACCGATTCCAGGCGAGTCGTGCGGGTATAGTCCTTTTCATTGGGGTAAGGGGGAGAGGTAAAGACGACCGAGAACTTTCGGTCGCGGACAAGATGCGAGAGATCGCGCGCGTCGCCGTGAAGCACCGTGGCCTCCGTTTTCCCGCGCGGTCGCACCGTCTCCAGATCCCGGGCCATCCCAATTGTATTCGCGAGCCAGGATTGAATAACGGGAGCGTCCTCCTTGATCACCCCCACCCCGACTTCCGGCCCAAAATGCAGATTGCCGATGTCCTCAACCAGCGACTTTGCCAGCGCGAGCCGGCCGTATGCGGCGCAGCTTCGATCCACCGAGCCAATGATCAGGTCGCGCAGGATCAACGTCTTGTGCAGCGGGCGCGGGCTGATGGAGTTTTTCAACAGCAGCTTCATCTGTTCCGCGGGCAGGGTCCGCATCTCATACCGTTCGCGGCCGTCGTTTGAATCGAACAGCTCCACATCGGCGATTCCCTGGCGCTCGAATTCCCCGGACGCCGAATCGGCAATTTCGTTGGCCCAGGTGATCAGCTTCCCGGGGTTGATGGACCAGCTTGTT
>ERZ795049.3645-NODE-3645-length-16102-cov-5.510500_pt1 | contig 16102 bp, 9 predicted proteins | sample MGYA00375133_ERZ795049 | MGnify/ENA primary metagenome ERZ795049 (study PRJEB30178, sample SAMN05720147) | activated sludge metagenome | isolation source: anaerobic digester from wastewater treatment plant | place: Japan | collected 2015-04-20 ...
TTCTGGTATCAGCTATGGTAATCAGAACATATATTTCTAAAAAATGATGTAAATTTTGGTGGACAATTTTAATGGTTTCCATAAATTCTTCAATACCACGCAGGGCAAAATAATGCGGTTGGATGGGGATGATAACTTCATGAGAAGCCTTAAGGGCATTAATAGTTAAGATACCCAACGATGGGGGGCAGTCAATGATAATATAATCAAATTTTATTTTACAATTTTGAATACCGATATTTAAAAAATCTTCTCTTCCTATCTGGTCAATTAATTTATATTCGGCACTAGCAAAATCAATATTGCTGGGAGCCAGGAAGAGGTTTCCATCAGAAAAATTATTCATCTGAATCACAACATCTTCCATATTCAGTTTATTAGGAGAACGGCTGGGCTCCATAACATTGAGCATCGTTTTTTCCAGTTCGTTAGGTTCTATTCCCAAACCAATAGTTGTATGCCCTTGAGGATCCATATCAATAAGAAGTACCTTCTTACCAAATTCAGTCAAGCAAGTTCCCAGATTAATAGCAGTGGTGGTTTTAGCAACTCCACCTTTTTGATTGGCAATAGAAATAATTCGCAACCTGCTTACCTCCTGTAGTTAATAACATATGGCACTTTGATAAATTTTTCTTGATAAATACTAATTCAACTGGAAATTGTTTTACTACTATATTAGATAACTGGTAAATTTAAATAACCCGATAAATTTTTAAAACAATTAGAAAATATTATCTTTTCGATAGTAAGTATTTATATTTTTTAGGAACTGACTAATTTGGTTAGACTTATTGTTATAATTATATCATAATAATTTATTTTAATACTACAGCTATTGGTAAATTCAATAAATATTTAATTTTATCTAACAACTAAAAATATTATAATTAATCAAGGCAGTTTTTTATATTTTACCCTCTTTTCATGAACTTGACAAATATTTTCCAATCTTTAAGGTATTCTTCGGTTAGGACTTATTTCCACCTTCAAATTTTAAAAGTTTTTGTATTTGACTTTTTTTATCAATAAATGTATACTTGCTATTAATAGTAAGTACTAAGAATGAAGGTATTTTTTTATCTTCTGAAATCAGGGGGAAACAAATATGGCTTCACAAACTCTGAATGAAATGCTGCTTAATTCTAAGAATAAATTTAAAGACAGACCGGCCTTCAAAGTCAAAAAAGGTAACCAGTTTGTCACTGTAACCTTTCAGGAATTTTACGAACAGGTCAGCCAGTTTGGCACTGGTTTACTGGAATTAGGGTTTCAAAAAAAAGACCACATCGGTTTAATTTCTGAAAATCGTTTGGAATGGATTATCTGTGATATGGCCATTATTGGCATTGGTGCTTTGGATGTTCCTGCAAGCGGAAATAGTTTTGCCCGTGATATCGCTTTTAAATTAAAACACTCCGATTCTATAGCCACCATTTTAGAGGGAGAAAAAGCCCTGACCGAATTTTTAAAAGTTTCTAAAGAACTTACCAATATTAAAAATACTATTATTCTGGATCCGGTTAAGGTATTTTCAGAGCCCGAAACTGCTCCTCTTTGGGCTAAAGCAATCCCCTTCCAGGAACAAGATAAGGCAACCGTAAGCAAAGCACTTTATCAAAAGATTTGTTCTCTTATCACTGAAAATTTTGATTTACTCTTAGTTTCTCAAAAAGCAAAACTATTCTTAGAAAAATATCTATCCGAACAAGGACAGGATATAGCTGCTCAATTAAAATTAGCTGGAGTAAAGGATTTAGAAAAAAAATTAGCAGAAAACATGCATGTGGTTAAAGACGGTCAAATTGATGGTTTATTTCCAGTTTTTTCCTTCGCTCAAATTAAAGAAATAGGGAAAAATTTGATAGCACAAGGTGACCACCGTTTCGCTGAAATCACTCAGGATGCACTTCCAGATGATTTAATAACCATAATATACACCTCCGGTACAACCTCAGATCCCAAGGGGGTTATGCTGACTCATCGCAATATTATGCATAATGTCAATAATATCCCTGGTTCCATTGGTGATTTTAATGAAAATGACCGTTTCCTTTCTGTTTTACCATCCTGGCATATCTATGAAAGAACGGTGGAGTATTTTACTATGAATCTGGGTGCCTCTACTGCTTACAGTAAACCATTCAAGCAGATCTTACTACCTGACCTTCTTCTGGAAAAACCTACAGTGATGTGTACTGTCCCTCGCATCTGGCAAAGCTTGTATAAAGGAATCCTCCATAAAGTCAAAAATGGTGGGAAATTACAACAGTTACTCTTTTTCAAGGGATGTGATATCGGCAGAAGATATAAACATGCCAAAAGAGTCGTTGAAAATACCCTGCCCCTCTTTGACCGTGACCAATTTACAGCAGAAGAAATTAAAAATGCGCGGAAGACTATGAAGAGCCTATCCTGGGTATATCACTTAATCGATAAACTTGTTTTTAAAAAGATACGAAATATGTTGGGTGGTGAAATGAAATTTGCCATCAGTGGTGGAGGGGCACTGCCAGAGGATATTGATATTTTTTTAGATTCTATAGATGTGCTAGTTTTAGAAGGTTATGGCCTGACGGAAACCTCACCCGTTATTGCCGGAAGAAGGCAGCATAATCCTATTATCTGTACGGTAGGTGAACCAGTTCCTCAAACCTGGGTAAAAATAGTGGATAAGGAAAATATGGAGCTTGAAATCCCTTACGGTCAACCTGGTATTGTTATGGCAAAGGGAGATCTGGTTATGAAAGGTTATTATAAAAATGAACAGAAAACTGCGGAGGTATTAAAAGATGGCTGGTTTAATACCGGGGACCTTGGTAAAATAACACATAATGGTAGGTACCTCAAAATAATCGGTAGAATTAAAGATACCATTGTTTTAAGAGGTGGAGAAAATGTGGAGCCACAGCCCCTGGAAGATAAGCTGAGAGAAAGTCCATATATCAATATGGTAATTGTTGTGGGTCAGGATAAACCCCGATTAGGTGCACTGATTGTACCAGATTTTGAATCCCTTCAGGAGTATGCCAATACCAGGCACCTTGTTTATCAGGATAAACAAGATCTTATTAGCAGAAAAGAAATTTTATCACTCTTTCAACAGGAACAAAAGAGGTTGGTATCTAAGGAGAATGGCTTCCAACCTTTTGAGACGGTCATGGGTATAGCGTTGTTACTAGATGAATTTTCTCAAGAAAAAGATGAGGTGACCGAAAGCCTTAAATTAAAAAGATTTATAGTTCATGAAAAATACGCAAAAGAAATTGACCGGATATGTGAAAAATAGTCTATAAATTAATTTAATTATATTTAATCAGGCAAGACGAACTTTTGATAGGGATAAATTAAATCAGGATTAGCAATCTGGTCCTGATTAGCGCTAAATATCTTAACCCAGGCAATACCTTCTTTATATTTACTCCTGGCAATGTTCCAGAGATTGTCTCCGCTTTTTACTTCATAGTATTTGGACCTGTCTTTTTCTTCCAATAACCCAATTTTATGCACCAATTCTACAATTTCTGCTTCTAAACTACTAATCTGGGCATATAATTGACTAATGCCAGTTTGAGATTCATCCCTTTCTTCTACCAGGGTACGAATGGTATCCATTAAATTCTGCTGATCCTGAAAACTAATGTCTTCCTGTTTTTTTAATCTTGACCTGATTTCGGCAATAGTTCTTTCATAATTTTCTATCTTTTCAGTATATTGCTCAATCTGGGAAGCTAGTAGTAAAATTTGGTCTTCCCTCTCCCTGATATGCTTTAGGCTTTGTTGTTGTAATTCTATTTGTGCAGCAATTTCCTCCCTAAAAAGACTACTATCAATTCTTACTAATTCAACCTCTTTCTTATAATCTTCCAGCCGCTCTTGTAAGTAAGATAACAATTGCCTATTCTCTTTATTCTGCTTATCCCATATCTCTTGTTTATCAGCCAGCGTTTTTTCCAAAACTTCTTTTTCTTTTTGCATTTTTATTAATTGTTCATTCCGTAGCGCATCACCCTTTTCTTTAGCATTAACCAGTTCTTTTTGTAATTCTTCAATTTGCTCCTGGTATAAGGTTAACCGTTCAGCTATTTCTTTATATTCTTGTTGAAACAGAAGCAGATCGGAATTTTTTTTTGCAATATCTTGTTCCAATTGTTCTTTATTAAACTGCAGCTGGCTTATCTGTTGAACATATTTTTCATCATCCGATTTTAGAGCTAATTGCTCTTGTAAAAGATGTACCGACCCTTCAAACTGCACTAAATCCTGTTCCAGTTCCTTACGTTTTAATTGCTCTGATTCTAAATATTTTTCAATATTCAATAACTTATCACTTATTAACTTGCTTTCTGACTCATATTTTTGAATTTCTTTTTGCAGAGAGGCGATGATTCTCCTACTTTCTTCCTCTTTTACTACCCATAAATCTTCCTTATCAGCAAGGAGTGTTTCTAACTTTGCTTTTTCCTCACTTAACAGAACTATACCTTCGGTATCTGACTTTCTTTTTTGTATTAATTCATCTACCTTTAGACCAAATTCCAGCAATTCTTGCTGATACTTATTTAATTGGCCCTGTAATTCAACTTCTTTTTCTTCTGAGGTAATGTCCTTCTTCTCTGAGATCTCCTTCATTTTTTCTTCCAATTGGGAAAGCGATTCTTCCTGTCTTTTAGCCAATTGTTCTGAGTGTTCCAATAATGCTTCTCTTTTTAACAAATCACTTTGCATTTGATGGAGGCGATTGTAATTAAAGTAGGCGAAAGTAGCTGTAATTATTAATAAAAAAATAAAAACAATAATTATACTCCTTGACATTATTATCCCTCCTATTTATTTCGTTATTTTATTATATCTCAAAATCATAAATGATTCATCTACCAGATAAAAAATATGCATTTATTTAACTCTTTTGTTGTTTATTAAGATAAGTTTTTCTTTTCTTATAATTTTGTTCCTTAACAAATAGAAAATATACTGTTATAATAAAATAAGTAACTTTTTTAAACCTACTTTAATTTATAAAAGATAGAAGATAGATAATTTTTATAAATATTTTTAGGGGTAACTATGAATATAGAAAAAAATAATTATTCTAAAGTACCTATCGAACAATTACGATGGAATTGTTGTTTAGCTGAAGCTGATTTTACCTCTACTGATGACTTAGAGGCATGTGATGAAATCCTGGGGCAGGAGAGAGCACTGAAGGCTTTAGAGTTAGGTCTTGATATGGAGTATTTAGGTTATAATATATTCATTACCGGTAAATCTGGCACCGGGCGTAGCTCTACTATTAGAATGCTTCTACAAGATAGAAAAAGAAAAGACATTATCTTTGATGACAAATGTTATGTACACAATTTCAAAGATCCAGATATGCCTAAAGCTATTAGCCTTCCGGCCGGGAAGGGAAATCAGTTCAAAAAAGATATGGAAAACCTGGTTCTGACCTTAAGAAAGCATGTACCTTCTCTTTTAGAAAGTGATAGATACCAAAGAAGCAAAGATGTCCTTACTGAGGGTTTTAAAAAGAAACAACAAACCCTGATCAAGGAATTTGAAGATAAGGTAAAGGCGGAAAAATTTACCATTGTACAGGTTCAGATCGGGCCATATACCAGACCTGATATTTTCCCGGTTATTGATGATAAGCCGATAAATTTAGAAAACTTGGAGGCGCTGGTTGTAGAAGGGAAACTATCTAAAGATGAATTAGATAAAATTAAAATAAAACATCAAGAGTTTACTAAAGAAATCACCCTTATTTCTAAAAAGATTAACATTCTCCAGAAAGACTTAAACCAAAAACTAATAGAATTGGATATTAAAATGATAACCCCTCTGGTAGAAGAAGAGACTGTCGAGATAAAGAAAAAATATAATAACAGAACAATCGATTCTTATCTGAATGAAGTTAAAAAGACTGTCCTGGAAAACATAAGCCGGTTTCAGGATAAAGAAGAACAACCTGCAACTATTCCGGGATTAAAGTTACCACAGATAGTAGATACTTTTCTGGACTTTTCAGTAAATGTAATTGTGGACAATTCAGATACCAAAACTTCCCCCGTAATTATTGAAACTAATCCTTCCTATAAAAACCTCTTTGGCATGATTGAAAGAAGGATGGACCGAACTGGTTATCTGGTTACTGATTTTACCAAAATTAAAGTTGGTTCACTTTTAAAAGCTAATGGTGGCTTTCTGGTAGTTAATGCGCTGGACGTGCTGATTGAGCCAGGTGTCTGGCCAGCACTAAAGAGAACCTTGTTGAACCAGAAGATTGAACCGGAAACCTATGACCCCTTCCCTTTATTCAGCACCTCTGCTTTAAAACCTGAACCGGTGGAATGTAATGTAAAGGTAATTATGATCGGTGATCCCTTTCTCTATCAGCTGCTTTATTTCCGGGATCAGGATTTCGAAAAAATCTTTAAGATAAAAGCTGATTTTGATAGTGTGACTGAAAATAACAACCATAGTATTTATCAATATTCCTGTTTTATAAAACGTCTCTGTGAAAGGGAAAACCTGCTTCCCTTTGCTCAAAGCGGTATTGAAGGAGTAATTGAATATGCGGTCAGGTTAACTGAAAGAAAGAATAAATTATCCACCCATTTTAATAAACTGGTAGACCTCTTGAGAGAATCGGACTATTGGGCTAAACAGGACCAGCAAAAGATTATTGAGAAAAAACATGTCACCACCGCTATTAAAGAAAAGATAGAGAGATTAAATCTTATCGAAAATAAAATACAGGAAATGATCGAAGAAGGAACCCTGATGATTGATACCGAGGGTTCGGCAGTAGGCCAGGTAAATGGGCTTTCTGTGTACGATATGGGAGAATATTCCTTTGGCAAACCAACCAGGATAACTGCCAAGACTTCTATAGGCAGAGCCGGTATTATAAATATCGAAAGGGAGGCAGACCTTAGCGGGAAAACACACAATAAGGGAGTACTTATACTCAGTGGTTACCTTCGCTCTAAATATGCCCAGGACAAACCTTTGACCATCAGCGCCAGTATCTGCTTTGAGCAATCCTATTCCGGGGTGGAAGGAGACAGTGCCTCTTCTACCGAAGCCTATGCCCTTATTTCCAGTATCGCCAATATTCCGATCAGACAGGATATTGCGGTAACGGGCTCGATAAACCAGAATGGCGAGATTCAGCCTATTGGCGGGGTAAACCAGAAGATTGAAGGATTTTTCGATGTTTGTCGGGCAAAGGGATTGACTGGAACTCAGGGAGTGTTGATACCAGCTTTAAATATTCCAGACCTTATGTTAAGAGAAGACGTGGTGGAAGCAATTAAAAACGGTCAGTTTCATCTTTATGCGGTAAAGTCTATTGACCAGGGAATAGAATTACTCACCGGTAGAAAAGCTGGCAAAAGAGAAAAAAGTGGTCAGTTTGAGAAAAATACGATCAATTATCTGGTTGATCAAAAACTTTTAGAATTTGCCCTGAAAATAAAAGAATTTGGTGAAGAAAAGAGGAAAAAATAATATAATAGTAATAATAAATAAAAAGAGCAAAATAATAAAACAATTCGTTAATTTTAACAGAATATTTTAGTATATATCTAAATAGTTTTGAAAATTTTTAAAAATTTAGGAGGATTTTTTAATGAAAAGAATTTTAAAAACTTGTTTAAACATTAGCGGCTTTTTACTATTTCTCCTTATAATGTTTTCTCTTTCTACTTCTGCCGCTCCTGATACCAGATTAGAAGCGCTTCTTCAGTCGATTATAGAAGAAAAAACAGTGATACCCGATGTCTATGAAGTTATTACCCTGGGAAACTTCTTTTTAGCTCAAGAACTTTATCAGCCTGCTCGGGATGAATTTTGTAAAGCTTTACAACTTGACCCATCTAATAAAATAGCCATAATTAATCTCAGTTATGTTTTCTATAAAATGGGTAATTTTGAAGAGACTTTCGCACAATTAACTCATTTAACTGATGATGATATTGCCTATGCAAATTATCTCAGAGGATTAATCTATAAAGAACAGCGTAAATTTGACCTGGCAATAGAACAATATGAAAAAGTTATCAAACTTATTCCAAACCATCCCCAATTGAACGCTGAATTAGGGCAACTTTACCTCGATAACCACCAGCTGGTAAAAGCTAACGAGAAATTTATTGAAATGGGATATTTTAAACATCGTCCGCCAATCATGGAAAATCTCATTGCGTACCAGCCGAATGCTTACTGTTACCTCAATTTAGGAAATTATTACAGAAATAACGGTGAACTGGAGCAGGCCAAAGAGGCTTACCAAAAAGCAATTCAATTTGAAGATGATGAGAGATCAATTGCATTAGCTTATTTTTATCAGGGAGAAATTAATCTCAAAGACCATAATTACGATCGAGCAATACTTGAAAAAGAACTTGCCCAAAAAATTTATCCCTTAGGGGGTTATCAATTTACTTATAATAATTTTGCAGAAGCCTTGATTGAAATTGGGGATCAGTATTACCATAATGGAAACCTGCCTGAAGCGCTCACCAATTACCAATTAGCTACAAATTTAGTTAATGTGCCTGGTATATTAGCTGAGGCTCATTATAAAAAGGGCTTAACTTATTATCGTAGCCAGGATTATGAAAACGCTTTACGAGAAGCAGAAACCGCTCTATCTCTTAATCCCGAGTTTTTATCTGACCAACAGAGATTGATTAGTCTACTAATAGCTAATAGTTGGTCAGAAATAACTAATAAGTAGATAAATATATAATTAATTTATAATAAAATTTTTTTTGAAAGTAATCAATTTTTATATAACTTAGAGAGGGGGTTTTAATAAATGAGTATTACTCAGTTTTTAAAAGGCTTGGTAATAATATTGATTGGTGTTATCTTATTGTTAAATAATCTTAATTTAATGGATTGGTCTATTTGGATTAATATTTTCAAACTTTGGCCTCTATTATTGATTAGCATAGGTATAAGTTTTATTTTCAAGAGAAGACTCTCCTGGTTAGGCCCTCTGCTTCTATTATTGGGAGTAATTTTTGCTATTGGAACCAGCTACATGGGAATTGATTTGCAATTGGTAACAGATAAAATACCAATTGAGGTAAAAACTATGCAAAGAGAGATAGAAATGATTCCTGCTAAAATACATGGGATCGAAGAAAAAGTTGTTACAGAAGAAAACGTGGAAAAAGAAATCTCAGAATCAGCAACTGAAACTGAAAGCAAAGAGGAGCAGGAGTTGGCAGTTCTTGAACCAGTTGATCAAACTGATAAAAATATTGAAATGATTCCCTCGATACAAAAAGCCAGCCTTTTTATAAATTATACTGTGGGCTCCTTTTTACTTAAATATTCCACTCCCCTTGTTTATCAATGCCAAGTCAGCTATCGCTACCCTGAATTTAAGCCCATTGAGGATTTTTCTATTAAGGATAATGAAGCAACAATTCAAATTACTCACCAGCCGATTCCTGATAAAGTGGCTAGAAATCCCAGAAATCAAATTGATTTAAAATTAAACCCTGATATAGTATATGATATTTTTTTAGAAACCGGTGCTACTGCCATAGATTATGATCTATCTAAATTTAAGATAGAGAACTTTACCATTAAGAGCGGCGCTTCCAAAATTAATATTATTGTTCCTCAGTATGATGGAACAATAAAAATTAATTCCGGTGTATCTAAAATCGATATTGCTATTCCTCGCGATGTAGGATCGGTAGTTTCTTTAGATACCGGGCTGAGCATCAAGGATTTTGAGCAGGATTTCCAAAAGAAGGAAAACAATCTCTATATTTCTCAAAACTATAATAGTGCTACATATCATGTTACCATAAATATCGATTCAGGGATTTCCCAGATTAAAGTCTATTATTTATAACAAACTGTTGCTAATATTAAGATTAGCCAAAATACTTGTTTAAATAAATTTAATTAACTATTCTTATTAAATATATTTGTATTACAGTTAAAAAGAAAAATAGTAAAAAGTTTTATTATTTTATTAATAAACCAGCTTGTTACTATTTTTTATCATACAATGTATAAAGTTTAACTGATTACCTGAAATATTATCTCTTTTTTCTTATCATCAAATTCAACCTGGACTTTGTCTTTTTCTTTAATTTTTCCTTCCAGTATTTGTAAAGCCAATGGATCTTGAAGGTATCTCTGTATAGTTCTTTTTAAAGGCCTGGCACCAAACTGGGGATCGAATCCACGCTCTGCCAGTATTTCCTTTACTTTGCTGCTTACCTGTAATTCGACCTCCTTATCCTGCAAACGTTTCTTTAAAATATTAAGTTGAATATCAACAATTTTAATAATCTGCTCTTTATCCAGACGATTGAAGGTAATAATCTCATCTACCCTATTCAAGAACTCCGGTTTAAAATGTTCCCTCAATACCCGGTCAATCTGTCTAGTTATTTCTTCTTTATTACTGGAATTTAACTGGTAAATGTACTGGCTGCCAATATTGGAGGTCATAATCAGAATCGTATTTTTAAAATTCACCACCCTGCCCTGTCCATCAGTCAATCGACCATCATCCATTATCTGTAACAGAATATTGAATACATCCTGATGAGCTTTTTCAATCTCATCAAAAAGGATTACTGAATAAGGTCTGCGTCTTACAATTTCGGTTAATTGTCCCCCTTCTTCATAACCAACATAGCCGGGAGGAGCACCTATCAGTCTAGCCACGCTGTGTTTTTCCATATATTCTGACATATCAATTCTAACCAGGGCATTTTCATCATTAAATAAAAAAACTGCTAAACTACGCGCCAATTCGGTTTTCCCAACTCCCGTTGGACCCATAAATATGAAAGAGCCTATAGGCCTGTTAGGATCTGAAATGCCTACTCTGGAACGGCGAATAGCATTTGCTACCAGGCTTACCGCTTCATCCTGCCCTACTACCCTTTTCTTCAGCTCCTCTTCCATATGAATTAATTTTTCTGTTTCACCCTCCATTAAGCGCCCTACCGGGATATTAGTCCACTTCGCCACAATTTGAGCTATATCTTCTTCAGTTATCTCCTCTTTCAACATGCGGGAGCTCTTCTGTAAAGAGGCAATCTTTTTATTATTCTCCTCCAGTTGTTTTTCTAATTCAGGCATTTTCCCATATTTTATTTCTGCTAATCGATTGAGGTCGCCACTCCGTTCAGCCTGTTCGGCCTCTGTTTTAGCCTTCTCAATCTCACTTTTGTTTTCATTAATTTTTTGAATAATCTCTTTTTCGTGATTCCATCTGGACATCAAATTGTCCTTCTGTTCTTCTAAATTACCCAGGGTTTTGTTTATTTTTTTTATCTTTTCCTGTGCCACCACGGTATTATCTTTTTTTAAAGCCTGTCTTTCAATCTGAAGCTGCATTATTTTCCTTTGAATCTCATCGATCTCAATGGGCATACTATCTATTTCCAGGCGCAGACCAGAAGCTGCTTCATCTATTAAATCTATTGCCTTATCCGGTAAAAAACGGTCTGTGATATAGCGATTGGAAAGTGTAGCAGCTGCAATCAAGGCAGAGTCCATAATCTTAACCCCATGGTGTACCTCATACCGTTCTTTTAAGCCCCTTAAAATGGCAATAGTATCCTCCACCGTGGGCTCTTTTACCAGTACCATCTGAAACCTTCTCTCTAAGGCGGCATCTTTTTCAATATATTTTCTATATTCTTTTAAAGTAGTAGCTCCAATACAGTGTAATTCCCCTCTGGCTAAAGCTGGTTTTAACATATTGGAGGCATCTACTGCACCTTCTGCAGCACCAGCCCCTACCAGTATATGCATCTCATCAATAAATAAAATGATTGCCCCTTCTGCCTGCTCTACCTCTTTTAAGACAGCCTTTAAGCGGTCTTCAAACTCTCCTCTGAATTTTGCTCCAGCTACCAGAGCGCTTATATCTAAAGCAACAACTCTCTTATTTTTAAGCCCCTCGGGGATATCACCACTCACAATCCGACGAGCCAGACCCTCTACAATGGCTGTTTTGCCTACCCCCGGTTCCCCAATCAATACCGGATTATTCTTAGTTCTGCGTGACAGTATCTGCATAACACGTCTAATCTCATCGTCTCTACCAATCACCGGATCCAGTTTACCTTCCCGGGCTAATTGAGTTAAATCCCTGGAATATTTGTCCAAAGCCTGGTATTTTTCTTCAGGATTCTGGTCAGTTATTCTCTGATTGCCCCTGATACTCATCAAAGCCTGGTAAACCTTATCTCTGCTGATGCCCCTTTCTTTAAAATAGCGGGAAAAAGTACTATCTTCCAGTTCCAATAAAGCCAATAAAAGGTGTTCAGTACTGATATACTCATCCTTCATTTTACTGGCTTCCTGAGTAGCTTTATTAAAAACAGTATTCAATTCATTACCGATGTATTGGCTGCCAGCACCACCTTCAACACGAGGCAGTTGTGTCAATCTCTTTTCTAAAAAAGATTCTAAATCATTAATATCTATTTCCAGTTTAGCTAATACTGAAGGTACAATACCATCACGCTGTCTGATTAAAGCCAGCAGCAGATGCTCACTTTTTATCTCCTGATGATTTTGTTTCAGGGCTAATTGCTGTGCCTCGTTGATAGCTTCCTGGGCTTTAATAGTATATTTATCAAACTGTGCCATGGTTATTCTCCTTTCACAGCTTTTAACATACACAATCTAATTATACTGCCAATTTCAATTATCCATTTACCGTAATATTTAACATTTAACCTTTATGCAGACTATGTATGATCGTTTTAAAGAAGTATACTATTATAAAGTATACCATAAAAATAATATTCTAAATTAGCTGAGAGATACCTTGCCATAGACTCACCTGAATTGTAAATAGTGGAAAATTTACCCAATAATTGCCAAATCTACCAACTAAAAACGCAAATCTTGGAACTCTAATCCAATCTCATTAGCCCAATTGTATTATTGGGTTAAATCCATCTGCTGGTTTTGTTCTGTCAATAAACCCACTGTCAGTTTGGCAGCACAATGTTCTTGTAATAAATGAGCAAGCTCGTCCCGTGCCTCGATTATTACAGATAATGGAATACCATCGATTCCATCAACATTGATAACCAGTTCTTTAGTATCTGTAGTTATTTTAGAGAAATCGGCATTTCTCCAGTTCCACCTTCGGCACATTATCTGTTTGCTCTGGTCATCGTAAAATATTACCTCTCCTTTTTCAGGATGTTCTAATTTGGTACCACCCAATCCCATGAAAGATTCTTCGCCGGTAGCAAAATCGAGGAAGAGGTTACCGCTAATCTTTTTGATATCATCACCACCACATGGCACCAGGTATTTAATGGAGATATAATTAAAAAGAGCTACTGCGGTATTAATAAAAGGTAAGCCACCGCCGCCCATTGCTCTGGCTAATAATGTCTTCACCGATGGCGGGTATTGAATCGGATCTGAGCCAAATCTTAGGTGGGCTTCATCCCAGGCCTTCACAAAAGGATGGTCATTATAGTCCTGCCCTTCAGATTTTCTCTGTTCAATTATTTTATTTAATGGTTTTTTAATTCTTTTATTACTTTCTGCAATCTCAATATCTTTTACAAATACAATTCCACGAATAAATTGAGGGTATCTTTCAAAAATAGCAGGGCTTATCACGATTTTTTTCATTACGCTTATTATTTCTCCATTACTTGTTTTATCTTACTATTTATTATTAAAATCTTCCTGTTAACGAACAGGAAGATTTTTAAAGTCTTATAAAATCTCTACTAATACATTCTTCATTTAATAAACAGATTTATAAAATAATCAATTAAACTTTAGGGGCGGAATATTGTTCATCTTCTCCAACCGGCGAATTTCATCTCTGATCTGGGCAGCCTTTTCATAATTCTCTTTATCTACCTCTATTTGCAGTTCATTTTTCAATTGTGCCAAACGGATGGAAACCTCTTCTTCTTTGGAAGAATGAGTAACAGAGGCTTTTTTCATAACCTCATCAGAAATAAATATGGGTGTTTCCAGTCTTAAGGCAACGGCAACTGCATCACTGGGGCGAGCGTCAATCAATAATTCTTTTTCACCTTTTTTTAAATAGATGGTAGCATAATAAGTATTTTCTCTTAGGTCAGAGATAACCACTTTTTCGGTGACCAATCCGGCTGATTCAATAATATTTTTAATCAAATCAGGAGAAAAAGGTCTGTTAGGCTTGCTTTTCTCTAAGGCTAAAGAGATCATTTTAGCTTCATAGGGGCCTATCCAGATGGGAAGCCATTTTTTTTCATCCTGGTCTTTTAAAATAATGACAAACCCTTTAGTTACCGGATCAATTGCCACCCCAAATACTTTTACCTGTATCATAGCCTTCTCCTCCTTTCTACAAAAATAGTTTTAACCAATATGTTGATAGGTACATTTATAGTAATTATAGCATATTATCTTTTGGATAAAAAAGTATTTTACCAACACAACCTGTTTTATTATAGAATAATATAAGTAGATTTGGCAGTAAGTTAGCACAGAGAAGAATTGAAGAGAATCAATTTTAAAACTTCAATAATTAGCATTATAAGATTGGGGCAAAAGCTCTCCCCGGGCAATCATTTTAACCTTACCGGTTAAGGTAATATTTTTAAATAAATTTTCATCTCTGATAAAATTAACTTTCAGATCTCCTCCTTTTGTTCTTACCAGAAAAGGTGGATGCCTATCTTTTTCAAGGGAATAGACTAATGCACTAGATACAGAACCGGTTCCACATGATAAAGTAATTTCCTCTACCCCTCTTTCATATGTTCTTACAAATAATTGATTATTCGGTTCAATTTCCACAAAATTTACATTAGTTCCTGCTGGGAAGTGTTTTTTATTAAACCTTATTTTGTGACCAAAGTACAAAAGTTCTTTTTCTGGCCAGCTTTCTTCTAAAAAAATCACACAGTGAGGTACTCCTAAAAAAAGGTAGGTATAGATAAAATCTCTATTTTCAATAGTAATAGTCTTATTTCTAATAATATTATCAATATTAACATCAGGAACCTTGATATCAACAAAAGGTTTTCTGATTTGAGCGCATATTTTACCCGCGAGAGTTTCAAAAACCATTTCTTTTGAGACTATTCCTTCAAGAAAAGCATATTCGGCTATACATCTTGCACCATTCCCGCACATCTCGCCCTCAGAGCCGTCAGAATTAAACAATCTCATCTTAAAATCGTACTGCCCGGAGTTTTCTAATAACAAAACCCCGTCAGCACCTAAGGACTCTCTTCTACAACAAATTCTTTTTGCCAGTTCACTAATATTTTTTTCAGAAATTATTTTCTTCCGATTATCGATAATGATAAAGTCATTCCCACAACCATTCATTTTAATAAAATTTATCCCCATTCTATTCATCCTGGATATGTTTATTATTTTTCTAAATCAGTCATATTTTCTATATTAGTCGCAACAATAAATCTTTTTTATTCCCGTAAAGAAAATCGATGATGGGAATCTCAAGTATGCTATAACAACCAGGTTTTTGCTTAAGGCTTGCCCTTGCAGCTGACACCATTATCTGTCCTGTTGCTGCCGGGTTATTTACTGATAGAGTATATTGCATTCTCTGATTATGTGTCTTCCCGGAAACTCCTTTTCTTTCAATATTAACTGAATGACCCATGTCAACAAGATCTTCTACATTGTCAGATTTAAAAACATGTAGTTCATCATGAACAAAATAAGGGTCATTTTTTATCTTATTTGTTACCTCTTCCATTTCATAACCTTCTTTCAGCTTCACATATACCAGACGCAGGTGCATGCCCACTCCCTTAGGGATGGTCAATGAAATAGCATCATCTACACCTTCAATTGCCTTTACTGCAACTGTATGTCCCATACTCATTCCTGGACCATAGTTCACATAGGTTATTCCTCTGGGGGCATTAATCTCTAAAACAGCCCTGATAATAGAGTCGCTACCAGGATCCCAGCCTGCTGAAATAACGGAGACAGCACCGTGTGTTTTTGCAATATGATCTAAATCTTCACGCAATTTAATTAAGGATTCACCATGAATATCATAAGCATCCACCGTATTGATACCTTGTTCAAGGTATATTGG
>ERZ795049.3649-NODE-3649-length-16088-cov-6.172270_pt1 | contig 16088 bp, 15 predicted proteins | sample MGYA00375133_ERZ795049 | MGnify/ENA primary metagenome ERZ795049 (study PRJEB30178, sample SAMN05720147) | activated sludge metagenome | isolation source: anaerobic digester from wastewater treatment plant | place: Japan | collected 2015-04-20 ...
GGGAAAAAGTTTAAGTGTCCTTGCGGACACGTTGACCATGCAGATGCGAATGCATTTAACATAGGTCAATCTGTTATAGACAGAGATATAACAGAAGGGAACACTGATATCCCTAAAGGGGAGATTTTAATAAAATCAGCCCCAGAACCCCCGCTGCTTTAGCACGGGGAGTATGTCAGGATTTGCTTCTGCATGTACTACATTCCCGGTGTTTGCTATTTTAATGTATGGGATATTTCTAATGAAACAATTAGGCCCATTTTTTATAGTTCCTTATGTTATATTGATGTGCGTGAATATAACTTTATCTATATACTTTTCTGCAGAGGAAATTGAAAAAATTAAAAATATTAAAAATATTAATATTTTTATGTTAATTATTCTGCTCCCATATGTTGTAAGTTTTTATTTTTTATATATATTATATTTTATTTTTGATTTAAGTGTTAAAAATCCATTTTATGAAAGGAAAGAGGAAAATGAACTTAAAGATCAAGAGAATTAAAGAAGATGCAGTTGTTCCGTTTTATGCAACAGAAGGATCTGTTGGCCTTGATTTATCATCAATATCAGAGTATGATATTAAAGCAGGTGAACAGAAACTAATTAAAACAGGACTAGCAGTTGAAATCCCTTATGGTTTTGTTGGCATGGTATGTAGTAGGTCTGGATTAGCTTTAAAGGAAGGTTTAATGGTATTGAACGCTCCTGGCATTATTGACCCAGATTATAGAGGAGAAACAGACGAGGTTGGAGTTATTTTATATAATACTGGAAGTGTGCATGATGAATATCATGTGAAAAAAGGAGATAGGGTAGCACAATTAGTTTTAGTTCCTGCTCCGCAATTTGAAATTGAAGAAGTGGATGTTTTAGAAAATGATAGTAGAGGCGGATTTGGCTCTACTGGGAAGGATTAAAAAATGGAATACGAAACATTTAGTAATGTTTAGGAGTGTTTAAATTATGATGTTGTTTCTAGTTACTCTCCTAAAAAATAGGATTAAGATAAAATTTTTAAATCCAAATCGAATGTATGGTTATTAAAGAAGAGAATAATTATTTAAACCTGGCTGGTGGTGTTTACAGATTCTATTTCAAGAAAGCCCCATGCTTTAGCATGTGGATGAATTGACATCCTTTTAAAAATATATTTAGAAAAATATGAGTCAGGACAGGGTTTTGTGACCATTGAGTCGCAAGAACCACCACAGCTTTAGCGTGGTGAGTATGTCAGAAATTAAGGAATATTGTTATTCGAGAAAAAAGATTAAAAGTCACAAAAAATGCAGATATACTAATTATAAAAATTATTTAAAAAAAGGAGATTTTAAAATGGCAAGGAAAAAAAGAGAGTTTGTAGAGTCGGCAGAATTATATGATTTGGCAAAAAGAATTATTGATAAATATGATTTTTTAGATCATATTAATCCAGATAAGATTTATTTTGCTTTTTGCACAGATGAATCAACAAAAAAAGCAAAACCATTAATTATGGGAAATATTAGCAGTGAATTAGCACAAAAGGTTTCTAATAGTAAATATCAAATTGCTTTTTACATGGATAAGTGGAATGACTGGGATGAGCCAATCCAACTCATTATGTTATTTAAAGCATTATATAGTATTTCCGAAGACTTTGATGGCAAATTAAGAAAATTAGATCCTATGGATCCATATATTATTCTAAAAACATTTGGCTTAGACTGGAATCTCAGAGATGATCTTCCTAACTTATTAGATGACGATGTTGTTTTTAGGTTCCCTGTTGTTGAGGTAGAAGAAGATGATTCTGATGACCATGAATTTGAAGAGAAGGCTCCAAAAACAGACAATCTTGTTCAAGATATTATTAATGAAATGAATAGAGAAAAAGAGGCGAAAGCGAGTATTTAAAATTTCAGATTAGAGATCAAATGGAAAATTAACTAAAATTATTAATGGAGCTGATGATTTTTTCTGTATGGTTAGAAATAAAACCAGGTTTTCAGGAGACTATGAATATTATTATAAAATAAAAAATTATAGATGATGATTTAGATTTAACTATTTCTGGAACAAAAAGAAAAATGGAAGATACCATATCTGAATCAGAAAATAGAGTCTCTACTGTGAGAAATTTTTTTAGTTCTTTGAAAAATTCTTTATGTAGTGAAAAATTTGAAGAAAAATTAAATTTAAAAAAAACATGTAATATTGGGCGTTCATATGGGAAAGAAATTTGTTAGAGAAAGTTAAAATGATAGAGAGCCCAGCTTTGAGGAATGAAAAATCATTTGATTTTTCATAGATTAAATATAGAGATATACAAAATTATGATGTTATCTTAAAAGATGTGTCTAAAGATCGTTAAAAAAAGATTAAAACTATGGGTATTCTTTGGGCATTAATTCTCGACTACATTTAATAGATGCTAAATATGTTATTGAAGCATACATCTTATAAATTAGGGAAATATGTCGAAGAGGCTATCGTTAAATTTGCGAAAACCATTTTAAAAGAAAAAAGAGCAGGGATGCGAAGTAGACTTGCAATTAAGAAAGGATAAATAAAATGGACTTAAGTTTAAAATATAGACCTAAAAGCTTTGAAGATGTAATTGGGCAAAAATATATTGTTAAGGCTATTAAAAATGCAGTTAAATATAATGATATATCACCATTATATTTATTTAGCGGTCCAAAAGGAACTGGAAAGACAAGCATTGCTAGATTAATTGCAATGTCTTTATCTTGCAATAATATAATTGAAGGTAATCCTTGTGGCTCTTGTGATTCTTGCAAGTCAATTCTTGAAGGTAAATATTTTGTTGATGTTAATGAAATCAATACAGCTCAATATACTAAAAAAGATGATGCAGATAGTTTAATTTTAGAAACTATTAATTATCAACCGATGATTTCTGAGAAGAAAGTATATATTTTAGACGAATGTCATCAATTATCTAAAGCAGCACAACAAAGTTTACTTAAGGTTTTTGAAGAGCCACCAGATAATGTTGTGTTTATTTTATGCACAACAGAAGTAGATAAAGTTCTTCCGACAATTTTAGATAGATCATTACATTATAGTTTTAAGCCTATCCCAATTAAGCTAATTAAAGAAAAATTAGAATATATATGCCATAACGAAAAAATAGAAATAGATCCAGAAGCAATTAATTTAATTTCAAAAAAATCTTCTGGGTCTATGAGAAAACCATTCAAGATTTTATCAACTATAGGCATTAATGATAAAATAACAATAAAAGACGTTGAGAATGTTGTTGGGAGTTCTGATATTGAGGCAGCAAAAAAATATATTTTATTAATTGGAATGATAGAAAGATCAGAGGCGACTAAATTTGTAGAAGATTTAATAAATAATGGTAAAAGTTTTGAAAATATTTTATTAGAGTCTATGGAACTTATGATTAATATTTTAAAACTAAAAATTGAAAATAATAAATGTATAATAGAAGAATATGGACCAATAAAAGAAATTTTTAATACCGGGTCAAAAATTTTAAATGTTTTAAATTTGTTGGAAAGCGGTATTAAAAGAATGAATAATAGTTATGTTCCAGAGAATATGATTGCAACTATTATTACGTTGGATATAATTGGTTCGTTAGAAGAAAAACTTAAAAAATAAAAAAGGAGGTGATTTTTACTATTGGAATCCTTGTCGCCCAAAGAAGTTCTTGAGTTAGTTGAGTTAGCTCAAAAAGGGGATAAGGCATCTGTCGAAAGGCTATTACAAGTTTATGACAAAAAGATTAAAAATATCGCTAGAAGTGTTATTCAGTATTTAGTTGGACAAGAATTTTCTGATGTTGTTCAAGATGCAAAATTAACATTTTGGGAAGCAGTTTTAACTTATGATTTAAAAAGAAAAACAAATTTTGATTATTTTATAAGAAATTGCATTCAAAAACAACTTATTTCCAAACTAAAAACTATTACAAAATGCAGAAACATGCCATTAAACAAGGGAGAGAGCTTAGATGCCCCTACTTTAGATTCTGAAGATCCTGAAAAAACAAATGTTTATGATACTATTGCTGATGAAAGTATAGATGTAGAAAAAGAAGTATTATTAAAACAAGAAACTGATTGGTTGGATAAAAATTTAAGGAAAAAACTTACAGAATTAGAGCGAGAAACTTATGATAGATATAATCAAGGTTATACCTACAGAGAAATAGCAATAGCATTGCAAAGAACAGAAAAAACAATTGATAATGCTATCATGAGAGTTAGAAACAAAGCAAAAGACATAGCAAAACAATATATTACTAATGTTTTATTAAAAGAAGAAGAAATTGATATAGAAACAATTTTATCTATGTATAGATGGGAAGATATTGACGATATGGTCTCATCTTTTTCCAGCAAAGTTTTCCATTTAAATGAAAAAATAAAGAAAGATCAATAGATAAATGAATGATATTATTGAAAAAATTTATTTGAGAACGAAAAAACTTCCATTAGCATATAATGGAAGTAAGAAAAAAATATTTAAATGGATTGCTCCACAAATAGTAAAAAACCTTGAAAATGCCGATATAATATTAGATGGCTTCTCTGGAACTGGTATTATATCGGCATTTTTATCTCTTAATGATTATCAGGTTTATGCTACTGATAGTCTTTATTCATCATATATTTTAACATCCACATTAAATTCAAACCCTGGTATTATTTTATCTGAAGATGAAATTAATTATCTATCTTCTCATAGATGCGTTGACAATAAAATTTTTGAAGATGGTAAAATAGTTGAAGATGTTGATGATTGTATTTATCATCAATTTCCTGGGATTTTAACAAAAAATGAGGTTTTATGGATAAGCCATTTAAATACAAAAATAAAAGAATTGGATGTTTTCAAAAAACATATTGCTCAATGTGCAATCCGTGGCATTTCAACAATTATTCCTTTTAGTACATCAAACGGAACGAAAAAATTTCAAAATAGAATTACGCAAAAAGATAAATATAAAAAAAGATGTCTTGGATTTTACTATAATTCAAGCTATGAAATAGAATATGTAAAATGGTTCCAGAAATATTCACAAGCTTTTAATGAATCTGTTACTTTTTTCTCAGAAAATAGAAAGTTTAATGTTAAATCTTATCATGAAGATATTTTTAATATTCTTAATAGGAATATTAAATTTGACGCTGCATATTTAGACCCTCCATATGGAAGAAAAAATAGTATAGGTTATAATAAAATGTATTCTTTTCAAGAAAAATTATTAAATGCATCTAATATAGAGTATGAAAAATTCGAAACCCCTGAAGATCATAAAAATAATTTTTATAAATTGTTAAATGCATGTCATGATATTCCAATTTTAATTTTTTCTTATGATAATAATTCTTGGGATAGTATTAGCAATATAGCCTTGATTCTAAAGCAATTCGGGCGTATTATAGACATTATATCGATAGATCATTGTCACGGGAAAATACCAATGGATTCTCATAATAAACAAATTGTAGAGAATATTATTGTGGCTAAGAAATAGGAGAATTTTATGATTGTTAATATTAACGCCAGAGAATTAAAAGACGCTCTATCTAAATTAATGAAAATCTCTTCATTAAATTTAGCTTCATATACATCATCGTTAAGATTTATTACTAAAAAAGATAAAATATATATTGAGGCAATAAATGAACAAAAAACACAAAGTCTAATTATAAAAATTGATGAAACTAAATCTTCTGTTCAGGAAGATGGTAGTTTCTGCATTCCTGCAAAACCTCTATATGACACTATAGATAATATGAATGCAGAATATATTGAAATGAGTTTTGATAAGAATTTATTAAGCCTAAAAAAACTTCCAAAAGAATCTGAAGAATCTATCCAAATTATAGAAACAATAGATTCTAAAGAGTGGTTTGGCATGGAAAAATCTAAATCAAATCAAATTTTTCAATTAAATAGAAGCTTTTTTATAGACATGGCAAATTATACTGCAAGTGTATGTTCTCAAGATAAAAGCAAAGCTCCATTAACAGCAATCCATGTTAAAATTATGAAAAATGGCATTATTCAATGTACATCTACAGATTATTATAAGGTTTCTCTTTATGATTGTAAAAATGGGCTTATTGACACTGAAATTTTAGAAGATGTTGAATTTATGCTTCCTGTTGATGCAGCTAAGAAAATAGAAGGATTATTTGAAAAAGGTATTGATATAATTGAAGCTAAAATAGATGATAAAAAGATAGTCCTAAATGCAGGGAATATTATTTTTTCTTTTGCAACAGAAGTCGGCGTAGATAGATACCCGCCTTTAAGATCTTATATTTATGATAATATGGATGTTTATACAACATTAAATTTAGAAGATTTAACTAAAAATATTAAACTAATTTCTGCAGTTGCCCCAAAAGCTTCATGTCACATCCAGTTTTTAAAAGATAAAATAATCTTTGAAGCTAAAGAAAAAAGAAATAAAAGCAAACAAATAATAAAAACAGAAGTATTTGATCAAAATCAACTGCCTCAAGATATTTACGTTTCTGTTTATGATCTTTTATCTTCTGTCTCTATTCCAAAAACAGAAACAATAGATTTTGGTCTTGTTTCTATTACAAATAATGCTTTTGGGTATTTATTAGAATTGAGAAAAGAAGATGAAAATTTTTCTTGGAGACAAATCATTATAAAATCTAAAGACGAGGTCCAGAATAATGAATCACTTTGATAAAATAGAATGCATTATTGGAGATAGTTTTTTCTTTTTAGCGGCAGAAAAACAAGTTTTAGATCATCTAAAAATAAAATATAATACTCAAAATATAGAAAAAACTATTATTGATAAAAGCAATAATATAGATTTAATGCCCAGTTTATTTGATTTCAATCCAAAGTTAATCATATTAAGAAATCCAAATTCCAAATTATTAAATATGGCTTATCAAAATATTATAGATTTTAATAATTTATACTTATTAATCGAAATAGAAAGCGAAAAATATGATAGTAAAATAAAACTATTTAAATCTTTAGAAGAAAATAATTGCATTACTACTTTTGGATATTGTAATGATTTAAAAAAATTAAATTCTGCCTTTGAATATATGCAATTATTAATAGGAGTTAAAATAAATAAAGAAATTAGAGATTTTTTAAAAAATAATATATCTAAAATGGATTTAAATAATAAAAAAATATATAATTTAAATAAAATCTTTAATGAATTAAAAAAAGTTTATTTGTATGATCGAGAATTAAATGTTGATGAGACTGATTTAAAAGAAATTATAAATTATAATTCTGATTGTAATTTTTTTGATATAACAAATAGTATTATAGATAAAAATCAAGATTTATTTTATAATATTATAGATACATATGTTTTAAATCACAATGATGCAAAAAAATTAATGAATTTTATTATATCAGAGTTAAAAATCATGTGTCTTATAAAAGAAAAAACTCACTTAGATATAAAAGAGATTATAGATTTTGTTAATAATAGTCATTTTAAATATAAAGTTTCTTTTGATGATGATGTAGACCATGATAAAAAAGAAATTCATCCATATAGGATTAGAAAAATATTAGAAAAGAAAAATTCAAGCTTTTTTAATAATTGTTATAATAATCTTAAGTTATGCATTGATGTATATGAGGATTTAAATAATATATATTATAATAACTTTAGAATCCCTCTATATAGTTTATTTTTTAAATTATCTTAAAATAAAACCTCGCTTTTGTATAATTTAAAAAAGCGAGGTTTTATTTTATGCAAAAAGAAAAAATTATTGTGGCTGGCTTTGACCCTCCATCATCTTCTAATTTAGGCTGGAGCGTTTTTTCAACAGATAATCCAGATAAAATTGGTAAATTTATAGATGGTGGTGTTTTTTATTTACCATCAGATGAATCAGAGAGATTATTATCTATTAGAGATTTTTTAGTTGATTTAATAGAAACACATAATATTAATACTATGTGTTTTGAAAGATCTATTGGTTTCGGGATGGCGAATATTAGAGAAAAGATAGGGGAAAATACTGGCGTAATTAAGTTAGTTGGTGCTTCTTATGGCATTAAATTTGTTGCATTACATACATCTACTATGGCAAAACTATTTACTGGATTTGGGGGAAGTAAAGACAAAGACGGAGTGACAAAAAAAACATTAACAAAACAAAAAGCAAGAGATATTTTTTATCCAGGAAAATCTTTCAAAGAAATTTCTTCAAAAAATGGGAAAGAAAACTTTGAACATTTTGCAGATGCTATTGGATTTTGTGTTGCTTATTTATTAACTCAAGATTTTGTAGTAGAAGGAGCTGGTGGTAAATTTGAACCAAAAACTAATAAATAAAATTACTTGTGCTAATTGCTCTGATATTTTTAAAGATATAGAAAATAAAAGCGTTGATTTAATATTAACTGATCCTCCATATAATATTTTAAAAGAAAAAGTTGTAGAATTTGAAAAAGATAAAACATTTATTTCATTAGAAAAAGAGTTTTTTAGGATCTTAAAACCAGGAGGAACATTATTGACATTTGCCTCTTGGCAGCTTTGGCATGAAATATTAAACGATTGGAATAAATTAAAATTTTGGTATGAATTAATAATAGTTAGAACAAACTCATATTCAGCACCATATAAAAGAAGACCAATCCATGCCCATGAATATGCATTAGTTTTTTGCAATGATAGAAAAAAAGTATATTTTAATGAAAGAGAACTTGGGGAATATAAAGATCCTTATTCAAGAGGATTGCATGATCATAATAGTAAAGCTCATGTTGCTAAAAATGAAATAAAGTCTTCTATTCATCAAAATAATGATGGTTTTAGAAAACCATTATCAGTATTAAAAATGAGATCTAAAAATAATTTTAAAAAAGAAGAAAGAACAGACCACCCAACACAAAAAGATGTTGTTTTAATAGAAAAATTAGTTAAAGCTTATTGTCCAGAAAACGGATTAGTTTTAGACCCTTTTTGTGGTGTTGGAACTACCGCAATAGCTTGTCAAAACTCAAATAGAAATTTTATAGCAATTGAAATTGATAAACAGTGGGCAGATATTGCAGAAAATTTTTTAATAAAAAAAGGTTTATAAATGATAAATATATAAATTATAGATATTCTATAGGAGGAATAATATAATGGAGGCTATTTATAATTGGTCAAATCATCTTATTCCTGATACGAAAGCAGATATGAAAAGAATCGCATCTAAAATTGAGGCTCGATTAGATGAAGGTTTCAACATAACTCAAGCTGTTGATTTATTGCTTGGAGAAGGTGAGAATTTATCTCAAATTCAAGATGTTGTTAATTATCTAAACGAACAAAATAAAGAAGAAAAAACTGCTACCTCTAACAGGAAAATCCCGGTTAAATATGCGGACGTAAAAGATGAAATCGCAAATTTGGTTCATAGTATGAAACCAAAAGATTTTGTGGATATGCTTGCTTCTAAGCAATCCCTTATGAGTTTATCAAGCAAAAAGTATAATAATTTCCGAGAGTTAGTATGGTATGCACATAAACATCCAGAAGATCCTGAAATTATGGATGAACTACACGCAACTGTACAGCCATATATCGCTCAAGCAATTCAAGATTCTCAGCTATTAGCAAAAGAAGCCGAAGAAAAAAATCTGTTTAAATTCAAGAAAATAGCAAGCGGTGACATTAAAGTCAAAGATGGAGATGCTTTCTATCAAGTAGACCTTGATAATAGAACTTGTACTTGCCCGAGGTATATTTTATGCTCTTTTAATATGATGAAAATTCCTTGTGAGCATATTATTGAGGCAGCAAGAAAATTTGATGAGAATTTTAACGATGAGCTAATTGGACATAAAACGGTATTCGCAAAAAAATATGATACTAATGTAAGATATGCTTGGTGTAGTAGAGTAAACGATGAGGTTGTTATTGAAAAATCTTGCGTTGAAGCAAAATGCCCGTTTTTAAGAAAAGATAATGGAAAAACAATCACTTGTAGCTTTTGTTAGAAATTTTTAAATAAAAAATATTTAGAGCCCAGATTTCATAGTAAATTTGGGCTCTTTTTTTGTGTTTTTGCAGGTCCTTTAGTATCTAAATGAAAATTATACTTTTATATTTAATACTAATGGAGAGTTTTTAATACTATGGATTTAATTGTAAAAGACGCTAAAAATAAAGAATATAAAATTGTTTCTGATGAAAAAGATGCTGAAATTGAAGAAATCGAACCAATAGATAATTCTGAAATTAAAGATAAATCAGAAGATCAAATTATAGCCGATGCATCAAAAGCAATAGAAAGACTTGAAGAGGCAATCCCTAAAATTAAAGTCGTGACGCTGCCTCCAGATAAAGAAATCGCATACAAACAAAAATTTGTAGCTCAATGCAAATTATGCAATCATCCTTTAAGAAATGAGGCAGAAGAAGTTTATGTAAAATACAACTTTGTTCCTCATAGAGTTGTTTCTTGGTTTAAGAGTAAAGGAGAAAATATTACTTGGGCTTGTGTCCAAACTCATATGAAAAAACATTGCATTTGGGACAAACCACTAATTAATTTTATCGAAAGAGTTGCTGCGAGACAAGATGAAATATCTGTTATTAAACAAGATAGAATCCAATGGAATTTGGATGCTTTAACTGCGGCAAATTTAGATCTTTTATCTCAAATGGAATCTATTTCTGGAGAAGAAGCTATGAAAGTATATAATTCTGTATGTAATGGGATTAAGGTGCAAGCTCAATTAATGAAATTACAACATGATACATCTGGTGCCCAAGCTCAAGCAAAATCTATGATTGAATCTCATAATAGAAAACTCGTTAATTTTCTTCAAGACCTTCTAAAAATTTTAAATGAAGATCAAAAAGAAAGTGTATTGTCATTAATTAGGGAGTTCCAAGCTGAGGAGGCTAGAAATGCGAATGCGTAAGTCAAAAATTATTAATACGGGAGATTCAGCACTTTCTAATTTAAATGATTTGCTTTCAGATTTAATAGAGCAAAATAGAAAATCTTCAAATAATGAGAAGCAGAAAGACGATAACCAATTCAAATGGGTAGATATTATTGAATTCTGCGAATCACCTTATTTTTTGGGGATTAAACCTTATCCTTGGCAAAAAATGATTTTAAAGTTATTTTATATGGGGAGCCCTGGGAATAGACATCTAGAAATTAATAAAGAAGAATCCGGATGTAAAAATTGCATTTGGTATAGGAATACATTAAGAGCAAAAAGTCCATGTTTAAAATGTTCTGCTGCAGAAGAAAACTATTATATTGAATTGCTAGATTCTATGAAAAAAGAGATGTGGGTAAACGATGAGAGTATTCAAGAAATTTTAAATTATAAAAAAGAAAATAATTTTATGAACGAAATAATGTTAATAGAAAAAGATCTAATAGATGATTCTGATTCTATTAATGGAGGGTCTGTTAAAAAACAAGTTTTAAGTAAATTAAAAAAAGAATTTAGAGAATTATTATTAGTCTTAGGTAGAAGAGCTGGCAAAGCATTACATATAGATACTCCAATACCAACTCCAGATGGATGGAAAACAATGAAAGATATTAAGCCTGGAGATTATGTTTTTGGTATGGATGGCCATCCTGCTCTTGTTATTGGCGAAACTGAAATTATGTATGATAGGCCATGTTATGAAATACAATTTGATAATGAAGAAACAATTATCTGTGACGAAGAACATACTTGGCTTACATTAACATTCGATGAAAGAAAACATAATTTTAAATCTCCAAGTTTAAAAAAATTTTCTACTAAAGAATTATTTGATAGTGTTCATGTTAAAGGAACCAACTATTCAAACCACGCAATCCCAGCAAACTCTTTTTTACAATATGAAGAAAAAGAATTACCAATAGATCCATATCTTTTAGGACTATTGATAGGAAACACTTCAAAAAATAGTTTCTTTTTGAATGACTTAGACAAAAATTTCCTAGAAGAATTTGAAAAATTTGGGTTCTTTATGACTAAAATGCTTTCTATGGAAAATAGATGGCTTATTGATAATAATTTAGTTAATATTTTAAAAGAAAATAATTTGTTTAAAAATAAACATATCCCAGATATTTATTTTAAATCAAATTTTGAGCAAAGGTTAGAATTATTAAAAGGAATTCTAGACGCAAGGGGGGTTGTGTCAGAAGCAGGAACTATTGAGATTAGAGACTTACCTGAAAGATTAAAAAATCAAATATCAGAACTTATTCAAAGTTTAGGGATGGTACCTAAAATTTCTCTTGGAAAATTATCCCAAGAGTTAGTTTTTTTAATGCAAGAATATAATATTTCTTTTAATGAAAGCGACTTTTCTGTTTTTAAATACAAACAATATGAAACAAAAACTAATATCCCAAGATTTTTTATTAGAAATATTAGAAAATTAGACTATTCTGTTCCTGTAAAATGTATAGAAGTACATAATGAAGATAATACTTATTTATGTTCTAAATCTATGATTCCAACACATAATAGTATGCTTGTATCTATTATTGCTTTGTATGAAACTTATAAAACAATTGAAATGAAAAATCCTCAAGGGTTTTTTGGTAATCTTAATGATGGTGATACTATTTGTATTTTGAATGTTGCTGTATCAGAAAGACAAGCAAAAGAAGCTGTTTTTGATAAAATTAGATCTATGGTTTTAAGCAGTGCTTATTTTAAAACAAAAATGAGTCCTGGAAGTATGACAAATCAAAGCGTTAGATTTTGTACTGAAAGAGATAATGAAATAAATAAACAACTTGCTGAAGAAAATCTTCCTCAGAGAGATGGTTCTATTTATTTATTATCTGGTCACTCTAATTCTGATTCTCTTGTCGGTAAAAATATCTTAGTTGTTATTATTGACGAAATGGCATCTATGGTTGGTAAAGATGGATCAAAAATGAGCGATGAAGAACTTTATACAAAATTAAAACACTCAGGCTGGACTTTCGGACAAATGGCAAAAATTATCTGCATTTCGAACCCTTTGACCAAAGATGGAAAATTTTTTGAATTATATGAGCAAAGTTTCTCTGACGACAGAATTCTTATGATTCAATTGCCATCTTATGCCGTAAATCCTAGCTTAGATCAGCAGGAACTAGATGCCGAAAAAGAAGCCGCCCAAAAAGCCGGTGAATATGAAGCTTACAAAATGCAGATTGAAGCTCGCTTCTCTGGAGGTGCTGCGGTCCCATTCATTCCGTCTGAATTCATTGACGCCGCTTTTGAGAAAGGGAGTTCGCGTCGCAAGACGGAAGTTGGAAATCCTAACGTCCTCTACTACGTGCATCTAGATCCTGCTAATAATTCTGATAACTATGCTTTAGCTATGCTTCATGTTGAAAAAGATATGCATAATTTAGGTCCAGATAATAAACCAAGAGATATTGTTATTGTTGATCATATTCATATGTGGATGCCTTCTATTACTGGGGAACCAGTAAATATTTCTGAAGTTGATCAATATATGATTAAATTATGTAGAAGATTTAAAATAGCATCTATCACATACGATATGTGGGAGTCTGCTTCTTCAACACAATTATTACAAAGAATGGGGCTCCCCGCAAGGATTACTCCGTTTAACTCATCGTATAAACAAACAATATACTCAACTCTTAGAAATTTATTTTTCGAACAAAGAATCGAATTTTATAGACATGATGGATTTAATCCTGAGTTAAAACAAGATACTTATAGTTTTACAAAAGAAGCAATGGACCAGTTTAAATTTTTAGAGAAAAGATTTAATACTCATAGTTTTTCTGTTTCTGCAGCCGCAGGACATTATGATGATATCCCAGACTGCATTGCTGGTGCAGCATATATTGCATTAACTGGACAACATGGTTATGTTAATTTGCCAAGATTAAAATCTTTGAAAATGAAACTTTAATTCGAACAAAAAAAATATTTTTAAATCGAAGAAGGATTATTCGAATTAGATGCATAATGTTAAAACGGAGTTGCTTAATATAGCAAAAAAAAGGAGGAAATATATGGCTAATATTTTTAAGTTTCAAGCAACTAACAAAGTAAATGGCACATTAGGTTTAGGTTTTTCAAATCCTGCTCCCGGTGATACATTTTATCTAACAGATTCCCAATTGAGATCCACTATGATTAGGAATTATATTGAGCTTGGCTACATTGAGCCTTTAGCTGAAGATAGTTCTGCAATTAGTGAAGCGATGATGGAATATTGGGATGGCACTGTAAAATATGTAAAAAACACAATGCCTGCGTCTTGTATTGAAATTGTACCACCAATTACTGCTAATACTCTTGTTAATGCTATTGGTGCTGATTTATCAGCAGGCTTTAAATTAGATAGAAAGGTTGCTTTTACTGGAGTTAAAGCTAGGTTTAGTGTCGCTCCACTAACAGCAGCTACACATTCGCCAAGATTATTAATTACAGCGGGAGATTGTACGCCAGTAACACCGTCTCTATTAACAACTTACGACAATAGTCTTGGAGTTTATACTGCCGCAACAAATGGTGGAATTGCTCACAATGCTCCAATTACTTGGGCTGCCGATGATTTATTAATTATTGGATATACTGAAAAATTTGCTTCAGCAATGTTTAATATGACAACTCATTCTACTGGATCTACAACTGCTATTCCTTATTATTGGAATGGAACAGAATGGGTGATGTTCCCAACCTATAATGATTTTACTGGTGATAGTGTTGCCGGAACCAGTACTTTAACTTTATCTAGGGTTGGAGATACTGATAATTCAAGAATGGTTTGGTGGGAAAAACCAGATTCATGGCTTGCCGGAGGCCCTGCTGGTTCTGGGGTGAGTAGTTCTACATATTGTGTAGCTATTAAATTTTCTGGTGTATTAACTAATCTTGCTGGGGCTTCTGTTTATCCAGTACTAGATACACCAATCGCTTCAATGGATTTAGGAACTCAAAGCAGTGATTTTGCACCTGCTGCAGTAATTCAAAAATTAGGTACAACTTATACTGATAAAACAAATGTTACCGTAGCTTGGGCTATGAATGGTTTCACAACTACAGACTACATCTGGGTTGGTTTCAATACTCCTCAAACTGGGTTCGCCGTTAATGTTACTGGCGTTAATGCTAATGCTCAAACAGCAGTATTAACTTATTGGAATGGAATTTCTTGGGTTGCTTGTCCAACTGTAACCGATGGAACAGAATTTCTTGGTGCTACCTGGGCACAGGACGGAACTATTACAATTGCTAATATTCCTAAAGATTGGGTCCCTCTTGCTGCCACAAACACAAACGTTACTGGAACCAACACTCCTGCAACAGTAACTACAGATGAATTATATTGGTTAAGATACACTGTAACAGGAGCCCTTAACGCTAATGGTACTGGCGTTATTGTTTCTGGCGTTCCTGGATTAAATATTTGGCATGAATTTGAACCAAAACATCTAACTTTTGTTGATGAAGGTGAACAAATTCATACATTTGTACTAGATGAGAATGCGACTATTGCTGCATTAAACATTGAAGCAATGGTTGCAGATATTTAAGAAGGAGGTAAAAAATGGCGAATATTTATAAATTAAGAGTTACAAATAAAGTAAAAGACACTATTGGCTTAGGCTTTGGTAATTATGCATATGATGATGTCGTAACTGTAAATGAAAAACAATTGAATAGCTCTCTTGTAAGAAATGCATTGAGAAATGGTTATTTAGAACCTATGGGAGAAGATTCTTCAGATATTTCTTCTGCTATGATGGATTATTACAATGGGGCACAGGCTTTCAATAAAAATCATTTCCCAATTTCAACAGTAGAATTAGTGCAACCAACTGCTGCTGGTGGAGTTATTAATGTTCAAGCAACAGATTTATGTGGTTGTTTAACGTTGGGGAAAGAAGTTTCTGTTGATAAGATTTTGGTTAGATTTTCTGCAGCTTCAGTAACAGCAGCAATGCCAAGATTACTAGCAGTAGCAGGGGATTCTAGTCCTGTAACGCCAACTATTTTAACAGCATATGATGACTCTGCGGGCACTTATACCGCTGCAACAAACGGATCTATTGCTGCTGCAGCACCAATTACTTGGG
>ERZ795049.3658-NODE-3658-length-16051-cov-5.762441_pt1 | contig 16051 bp, 24 predicted proteins | sample MGYA00375133_ERZ795049 | MGnify/ENA primary metagenome ERZ795049 (study PRJEB30178, sample SAMN05720147) | activated sludge metagenome | isolation source: anaerobic digester from wastewater treatment plant | place: Japan | collected 2015-04-20 ...
TGCGTCGTTGTACATACTTTTCCATCTTTTCACGGGCATCAGATAGGTTATCAGCGGTGATTAGTCGTTTAGAGGTGGTATTCCCAGGAAGATCAATTTCACCAACAAAGTATTTATCCCTGTGGGGCAAGAAGACCACATCCTTCAGGGTGTGGATGAATTGCCCAACCGTTAGTTACATAATGTCTTTCAACCTTCTTTGTAGAAAAGTTGAACACTGTTCCTGCTTTTGTTACCCGTATCCAAGAACCTTTGTTAAAAGTCCCAGTAACATCATAATAGACACCTTGAATCATAACTACGTCTTTGGGTTGGTAGGGATATCTCTGGTGTCTAACTGAAGGTTTGAAGCCCTTCCTGTTCAATTGAAGACACCTATTGTTATGCCGTTTCTGAATTATAGTCAGAGGCGCAGAACGGACTTGGTTACTGCCCTTGGCTATCACAAAAGCATCATTAATATGAGACTTTTCAATGTTCAATGTGTTTCTTCTCATCTTTGTAATATGACCAAAGGTTTCCATTACCGTATGCGTATTTCTTAGTTCAGTTACAAGCGTATTCCTCATAATTGACATAAAGGTTTCTGCTTTGTATTGTTTGTTCTTGGTTAATAGGTGTCCTAAATTCTCTTTGTGTAATTTAGTATGACATTTTTCGTGAAGCAAAGCAAGATTGTCAGGTTTGTCCGTGCCACCTTTACTTTTTTGTATTATATGGTGCACTCTGAATGAATTAGTACGTGTTGATCTTTCATGGCATAGTTGACATCTGGCGTGTTCGCGTTCGATTAAATACGATTTTATATTTTCATATCCATATAGATCTCCCTGTTGATAACCTACCCCTTTTATTTCAAGATTCTTGAGTTTCTGTATGTCAAAGTTTGCTACTTCAACTATAATGGAAGTAATTGGTAACAAAGAACATACTTTCTCAATGATTTTGATATGAGAATTTATGCGGTAATCAATACTTGGAGGTAACCATCCTTTTTTACGTTTTCTATTCAAGAATCTTGGTTTTCTATACCACAGTTTATTGCGTCTTCCGCGACGATACATTTTCTTTTCTGTTAATAAAGGAGAAATGTTTCGCAATACAACTTCTGAAGACCAATACTCTGCCTTTTCTGATTTAGCAGATAATCCTATATGTTGATATCCAGTATCTACTCCTAATGTAATAGACTGAATTTGGTTTTCACATTCAAAAGTTAGTTTTATAGTGAATGGATTATGTTTAACAATTGTAGCTTTGTTGCTCTTTAATAACTTTCTAGCTTTCGCTCTTGAACATGGCATTAATGGTTTGCCATCTACTGCTAATACATACACATTTGTCTTTAAGACCGCCTGTATGTGGGCGTTGTTCACTTCGGGATTGTTATCAGAGGTCGAGAAGCTCCGCTCACTGAGAGTTTCCTCTCTGTTTAAAGACGGAACCACAGAGCTACGAGCTAGTGAAGCACTCGTAGGTGTGTTAATTAATTGTCTCTCTGATAACTTCTGCATAGATTTTCACCTAAGCTCCCTAATCAACTCTTGCGTCGAACGTCACCGTTCAAGCCATGCCCTTTAGGACGTGGTAGTTGACATAATTTTTTGCGTAGTTCCATCCATCAGAGGAATCTGGTACTTTTTTAAAATGTGTCATAAAAATCAAAAAATAAAATAGTAATAATTATAATTAGTTATTCAAATACATGATTACGTCGTATTCGCGAAGTTCGTCAATATTCCATGTATAGTATGGAATTGTATTATTTGATCTTGCTCGGTAACGTTCTCTAAGAACTTCTTCTGAAAAAAGACCAAGTTCTCGCATCTTACTGAGAGATACTACTAAAAATCCCCCGTTGTTATCAACGATCATTTTGATTGTATTTTCTGTTCCTGCGGCATCCATTTCATGTAATGCCAGGGTTAAATGAACTCCAACACCAATTATGCCATTACGACGTGATAGATGACCATATTCTCGATTTCCTTGAATAGTATAAGTTTTACCAGAAGTTTCCATGTAAAATTGTGTTCCGTATATACTATTCAATTTTTCAATTGCTTTATAAAAATTGTCAATTTTTTCTTTACTCAGATTCCTTCCCTTTCCTTGTGTTCCTTTTATTTTTTTATTTTCTCTTGCTTTGTTCACATTACTCAACAATATGTCCAATGATGGCATTCCAGTAGTTGACATTTATTCTACCTCAAAAATTTTTCCAATGACTTTACTTTTTGTACTATCCTCAAAAATGTCTAGCCATGATTCTGTTTCATTAGAATTCCAATCCGAAAAACACGCTTCCGGAAAAATGTCAAAACAGGAATTCATTGAATTATCCAAGTTTTGTTCCGAATTTTCAAGTACGCCTATTTGTATACGGTACATTATAATCACCATTAAAATAATTAATTTAGATGAGTATGTTGCCATTTTCTGTAATGACAACAAACTCATTCACGATTTTTAATACGGCGGACATATTCTTGCCGTTAGTCAGTACGTTAGCTCTGACCAACTTTGCGGTTTCTTCTTGGCCAATACTTCTTAGAGTTTGCATTACCTTGCCAGTGATGACAAAGATGTTGTGCTTTAGTCCAGTAATGTCAACCTCGGGTTTTTCCGGGACAATGATCTCTGGAACTTCCGAAGTGACTTCAGAAACATCATCTGTTATAATTTCTTCAGTCTTTGGATGCAACTTTCTCATTGTCCACCTTTTGTAGCTATTTGTTGTTTCTACTATCTCAGATCCTTCTAAAACATCTTCTTCATGGTACGCAATTATTCCAACGTAACCATTTGGTTTCACGCCTCTAACAAAAACAACCGGTTTTCCACAAACTAAGCAATGATCGTAGTCAACTATCTTTTTGGACACTTTATTCACCCAATACTACTAGTACTTCTAAGAATAAATAGTTTGTGGTTGTCAAAAAAATGTTTATTTTTATTCGTTTAGCATCATCTGGAATTCGTTTCTAACTTCTTGTTTTTCAAATGCTCCGAATAGTGAGCTTGTTATAGTTCTAGCATTAGGCATTTTAACCCCTCTTGCTCCCATGCATAAATGATAGCCTGATACTTGAACCATGGCTCCTTTACATTCCATTTTTTTGAATACATTAATAATATCATAGGTATACTGTTCTTGTAATTTTGGAGCCTTTGCTAAAAGTTCGACAATTCTTGTTAATTTTGATATGCCCAACATTTTTTTATTTGGAATATATGCAATATTTATATTATATTCTACTGGTAATAAATGATGCGGACACATAGAATAACATTTTATATCACGTTGAACTATTATACCGTCATAATCAGACGGAAATGAAGTAGATACTATAGAATCAATATCTTCTTGACAATTTATACCGCAACACATTTCATAATATGCACGAGCAACTCTTTTTGGGGTATCAGTGAAGTTTTCATCTGTGAGGTCTAATCCAAATTCATCACTAAGGCCTTTGAGTATATAATGAACTCCTTTTTCTATATTATCTATGCCAACAAATTTTCCTTTTTTAAAATCTGCATGAATTCTAGCATGACATGATTTGCATAGTACCATTAAATTTTCTATGGAATGATTATCTGACGGAGACCGAATATTTTGAAAATCCAAATGATGAACAACCAAGTTTTCGGTTTCGCCACATCTCATGCATTCTTGACCGTAGTATTCCAAAGCCCTATTTCTATCATTACTATTGTCGCTTATAGTATTTCGACTTTTCCATTGTGATAATATTGGATCTTCTATTACCGATTCAGGATATTTTTCTTTATATTCCTCAGTTGTCATTCTATGAGCATGCCATAAATGGGTGCTTGTTATTCTCCAAAATTCTTTTCCGCAAACTTCGCATTTGGTTTTTTTAGCTTCGTGGGGGAAATCATTATGATTTGTCATTGAACTTTGCTCCAAAATAAAACGTTATTATTATATATTTAGATATTTTCTTTCGCACTATTATCACTGGATTCGTGGACAACTACAGTAGCATGGTCATTTGGATTGTTCAGATCTGCAAGTAAAACCATATCAGCGAGTATCTTTTTTGCTAAGTTTTCTGCAGTTGGATTATTAGCCATTATGGTTACCTTCAAATTCATGACATTTAATATTTCTATTAATGGATCATCCATGTTTAAAATAGTTCTATGGTCCCAGGTATCCTTGAAGTAATTTTTGATTGTTCTATAGTCTAGTAGCATTCCGCATTGGTCCATTTCTCGGTTCGATTCAATTTCAATTTCAACGATCCATGTGTGGCCATGTAAGTTCTTACAATTTCCATCATATCCTAATAGACGATGCGCGGCATCAAAAGTTATTTTTTGTGTTAATATCATAATTTTCACCAAAAAAATTTATAATTTTATATATTTTTTGTTATTCTGTGTTATCCTTTCTCTACATTCTGGACATCTAGGAGAAACATTCCACATTCTCATAATAGTATGTTTAGTAATTATACCTATTTAAGGGTTTTGGTACTATTTTATGCCGTTAAGATTAGAAGCAGGAATCTTATCGCCGCCAAGTATAAAAAGTTCTTCATAACGTGTATATATCATATCCATGTCATGTCCCGATTCTATATAATCGTTGAGTATATTATTAATATTTCGTACAATATTAATATCTTTTCTGATCATTGTGTTTGTATAACGCAGTAAATTTTTATGATCTTTGGCTAGGCAATTAATGACTCTATTTGTTTCAATTGTGACATATAGATTATGTAGACATATTAAAACACCTGATCCGCCACTATCTTCATAAATATCATTGATATTAATATTTCGACATACTGGACAATCGCATAACATACCTGTTAAGAATCTTTCACTATTTTTACTACCAAGATAATAGTGTCCTCCGATATTTTCCGGCATGAAAAATTCTCTGGCAGTACTCCCTACGTTGTAACTTGATGCATCAAATCCTACCGGATATCCAAGTTTTTTTGTTAGTATAGCAAGAATTACCATATTTCTTATACTTGCTACACCGAAAAAGTGACAGTAGTTTTCAAGTCCTTTAGCGCCATTTGAATGCAATAATAAGTATGCATACAACTGCAGGTAAATATTATCTGCTGGCTTGACACCAATAGCCCATCCATCAAAATCAAAATTACAAACTGATTTATACCATGTTTCAAGTTCTTTTTTATTTCTTCCATGCAATACATTACATAGCATTATATCATAGTTATTTCGTGATGATTCAAAGACACCAAAATTTTCTACACTATGACTCAAAGAGTGATTGAAGTTATCCAGCAGTGGAAAATCTAGGTTCATCCCAATATCACAATTATTTTCTAGCCATCTTAATATTGATATTGGTTCTATATTAACATTAATTCCCTTTTTGGCATAAGATACAATTTGAAATCCTCCAGAATCTCCAATCAGAATATGATTAGGGTCTCTTGGAAATTCTTGACTATCTCTATAATTTTTATATGATATATTATTGAATGCATTTGTAAGCATATAGGGATAATGAAAAAAAGATTGTCCTTCTAAGAACCATTTGAATCCAAAATCTTTATATTTTGTTTTCCAATATGTTGATTCGAATTGAGGACCAGCTGCTGGAAAATATGTAGCAGAATCATTTGGAAGTTTTATCATAATTACACCATAAAAATATCTGAAAAATTGTATTATTTATTCTGTTTTTGGTGACACATATGAACTATATGGCTGAAAAGGATATAATGGACAATTTATGTTTTTGCAGTCTTTTTCTTTGTCGTTATATTCTCCCATGCAGTCATAGCAGAATGCCCTTATTGCGCCTTTTCTTGACAATGCAATATGACTTTCGCGCCATTGTTCTAACTCAACTTTACCTTTAACCATACTATAGTGTTTTACTTCATCCTATTTAAAGGTATTGTTTGGACCATACTAATAACATAGTTAGATAATAATGGACAAATCCTTGGATGCATGTCATCAATATTATATTGGAACACATTTTTATGGTAAGTGGATTCAATAGAAGTATCAAAATATATTCCTTGTTGGTTCAATAAATATACAAGTGTTTCTGCTTCATCCGTACCATTCAAACTATTGAATATACTTTCAGAACTATTTTTGAATATAGCAGGATCAAAGTAGTATGTATTGATTCCTATACTTTGAATTATTGCAGCAATTCTTTTACATTTTGAACAATTGCCGCATGAAACATAGTTATTTGAATTATCTTTGATTGGAACAAGACAACTTTCCTGATAGTTGAAATATGACGTATCTACTAATAAAGACTGTATACATGTTTCAGTTAAGTTATATAGCGGACTGAAAACCTGTATATCAATACCAATATCGTGAAGGTATTGTGTCAACTTTCTTTCAAATACAGTTGATTGTTCGTAATTATCACCGAAGTATGATGTTCCATTTTCTAGTTTTGGACAAGTATTGTCATATTCATTGCCTACTAATAATGTATCTTTTTTTGAACAATAACATTGCATCAAAAGTAGCATGATAGTTGGAGATAAATACATGCTATGTTTGCCGTATTGTGAAGGCAATAAACATAAAAAATCAATTAAGTTGCTGGTAATAACAACAGGATTATCTCCTACTTGTTTCAGGTATTCTGACATTCTTTGTCCTTCTCTGCGTTTGGACTTACCAATATAATCAATGAATATTCCAGATGTATTAAGACCATATGATACAGAAATATGATAAGCCAAACTAGATTCTTTTCCGCCACTCATGGCTACGGCTACTTTACTATAATTTTCAATGTTATATTTTTTTGGGTCAAATTCTGGATAATTTGATATATATTCAGATATATCTATATTTCGTCCAAAGATTTTGTTCCAAATTTGGTAATTATGACTATACAGATCATTGCAAAATAAAATTGAATAATCATTCAATCCGTTTGGAGGCAATATTTTAGAATTTGTGAATGGCTGAAAATTCAATAGATGTAAATAAACGCAGGTAAGCCAAAGTTCCCAGATTTTATTATCTATCGTCATTTTTGGAAATGTCGCATAACCAATATAGGTTTGGTTCATTGTATTTGACATAACTTCGATAGATGTATAGAATGAGGTGGTGTTTTCAGTATGTGTGAACCAAGTATCCTTTAATATAACATTATCAAAAATAGTTTCCTTCATAGATATTCAACCTAATGCTTTTTGATATTCTTGCCATTCTAATGGTCTTGATTGCATTTTTTTGATATCACGTTCAGATAATGTAATACTGAGTGGATCCATTTCAAATACATTAGAATAATCTATATTATTATTACGAAGGGCTACGGCCTTACGCAAACAAGACCGGCATTTTCCGCATTCTTTGTCAGTATTTGTATAGCAACTACGGCTATATTTCAGAAGTTCATTGATATTATTGCTATTATTGATATAATTTGATATGATTTCGGTTTTGGTCATATCTTTGAATGGCATTTGAATACTGTAGGGATAACCGACCGGTACCACTTTTTCTGAATCCTGGCCGAAGTAATTGAGAATACCTTCGATTTGTGATTTAAAAACATAGTCTTTGTCTTTAGTAGTATCGCCTTTGGTGGTACCAATGAAAATATTGTTTCCATAATTTGATGCCATCAAACAAAACACGGCATTTCGATGAGGTATAATTTTGTTTGGTAATTCAAAAATTGATATTGGTAAATTAATAATATGAACAATATTTGAATCTATTATACCATCAATTTCCATGTTGTATAGTTGCCGAAGTTCCATGAGATTATCTTTTGTTCCTGTTATGAAAAATAGAATTTTATCATAAGTATGGTTTTTAAGAAGACAAAATGAGTCCATACCTCCACTGAATAAAATAACGTCAGACATTTTTTAATACACCTTTGAATCCTAAATTTCTGATAGTGGATAATATATTTGAATTATTATCTATGTATGCATCAAACCCAAAATTATCCAATACGGAATACTTCCAAGACGATATATATATATGATCCCATATAGGTTTTGGATTAAAAATAATTGTACTTACATTATTTAATCCAATTATTTTGCATGTAATCCAAGTGAGTTCCGCCCAATTTTTTGTTCTGGCAGTAATGATTGTTTCAACGTCATGTTTATATACTTTTTGGTTTGGAACCCAAAAAAATTTTTTTGTAAACCAATGGTTATACGGACTTAATATTAGTGTTCCATCAAGGTCATACGCGGTTTTCATAATTGCCAGGCTGGATCCAAATCAATAATTTTGTTAAATTCTTTTTTCACGGTCAAATAAGTTAATGTCCAGTCTTGGGATGCTTTATCGCATCTGGTAACATCTAATAATAGTTCCCAGGCGGGAGGAACAAATTGATATGGTATCCATGGATATATTTTGCATATAACTGGCTTATCTTCATAATTGAGTATACATCCGTGTTCTCCGAGTAGTTGACAAATCGGTCCTTTAATCCTATTTTTATAAATTTTAGTTAAATGCTGTGTTTCATTGTTAGATAATTCTAGAGTAATATTATATTTATTTTCTATGTTTTGAATTTCTTGTTCGGATATTAAAGGACGTCTACAACAATGATTAATACAATTCGCGCAGTTAGATAATAATGTCATGGTAATTCCTCAGAAGTCAAATAATGTTTTTAATGGCTTCTTTTTTTGTTCTTTAGGATGCTTAGTAATTTTTGTTTTCACTTCTTCAATTCCTAAAGTTTTATAGTCTTTACTGTCACAACCTAGTGCTTTCAAAATCTCTGCCCAATTGATATAGTCCAAGTTTTGAATATTTCGATTGAATTCTTGTTCGGACCAAAAATAATATTTCATCGATAATGATTTTTTTAGTTCAAATATTTTATTTTCTTTTAGCTTAGTACTTTTTGGATATTTCATATATGGATTTTTATCTTTAAGTCCTATATGAATTAGACCTTTTTGTATTTCTGGCGGAATATTAAAAAAGTTTTTATTGACTTCGTTGCACCACTTCAAATCTACAACGGATCCACTGCACCATCTGAGTAATGGAAACAGCATAGAAGGATTAACGTTTTCTAAGTTTCCGCTTTTCAGGGCTTTGAAATTATTCATCATAGAACAACTATCCCCGAAGTTGAATTAGTTCAAGTATCATAGTTTCAACAACAATTTGTGGCCATGATCCAGCAGGTAATCCTATGTAGGCATCACGTATTTTTAATAGTGCATTTAATTTGTATTCTTGTGTTTCGGAACTATCAAAAATAATTTTATATATATCTTTTAGGAACTGCTCATTATCCGGTACAGAGTCAAGATAAAGTTGCCTAGCTTCGTTGAAGTTCTTTGATTTAATTTTGTCAAATACAGTTTGTGCTAGTTTTGTTTCGTTGACAATTTTTGATAGAAATACTCCATCTTTCATTGATTCCAATTTATTTATCGCAGAACGCATGTCTGAACCCGTTCGTTCCACAATTTTTTGAAGTGCTTCTACTTCATACGGAATTTTTTCATTGTCACATATGAATTTCATGCGGGCTATGATTATATCGATTGGTATATTATCAAACTTTATTGAAAGACAACGTGATTTGATTGGATCTATAATTTTTGAGAAATAATTACATGTCATTATGAACCTAGTATTCCGGCAATGTGTTTCCATAATATTACGCAAAGCTGTTTGTGCTTCTTGGGTAAGATGATCGGCTTCATCCAAGAATACTATCTTTATTCCTTCATTACTACTTTTTGTTCCTGCGAATTCTGTTATTTTTTGTCGAACTGTTTCGATACCACGTTCAGAACTAGCATTAAGTGTTATACTATCTGCATCAAGCATTTTTATTATTATACGAGCTAATGTAGTTTTTCCTGTACCGGGAGGTCCATATAATAATAGATGTGGTATATTTTCATCTATACTGAATGTAGGAATGAATCCAGCAACATCTTCTATGACTTGAGGCCTATATTTTTCGACTAATAGTGGCAAATAGTATTCCTCCAAAAATAAAAAAATAAATTGATTTATTCTTCATCCGACGGTTTTACCATTGGTGCAACAACCCATTTATAAATTGAATCTGGATTAGTTGATGTGATTAATAATGGATAATCTTCATTAAACGTAATAACGGCTTTACCATCTATTACAGATATGAATTCTAACAAGGTTGCTGCATACATTGTACGCATAACTTCTTTATAGTCTACCTTGACATGGGCCTGTAATTGATCGAACTCATCTTCACCAGCAGTTATGCAAAAATCTCCGTTAGTTACTTCGGCAAAAACATGTTTAAAGCCTAACGTTGAAGCATTCTTTTTTGCCATATCCAAGATTTTACTATCTACTTCAAATCCTCCGTCATGTTTTTCAAAGGCTGGAAATGCATTGAGGTTACATTCTAAATATTGAACTTCTGCCAATTTGAATTTACCATTATTTTCTTCGGATTTGATTATCAAATTATTATCTATTACTGTTAATTCAATTGTACCATTAAGAGACTTCAAGAAACTGAGTAACTTTGGGATACTCTTTACTGGAGCCTCCATTTGCTGATAGTCAATAAATCCGGCAGTTGGTTTTAGTAATCCAGTAGCAAATCCTGTATTACTGATATCTTTTACAGATACCGATAATCCGTCAGGTCCGAATTTTAATAGTGCGTCGGTCATACTACCATTTATGGTAACTTTACTTAAAAAGTTAGCAAGTGTTTTAGCATTTATTTTCATATAAATCTCCAAGTATGGTTTTTTATATTACAAAAAGGGTTACATGTATTTAAAGGTTTTGGTGGCGTGTTTATATTAAAAAAATATGTAATTTTTATTTTGAGTTTGTTCTGATATGAAGACGGTCGGAATAATTGCATCCAAGACGACATGCTACCTTCCAGGTGTTTTTGCCGGATATCGATAGTTTTTGGTTGTTATCTCCAGCAGGCATTAACCAGGTCCTAGAAGGATTTAGATCCGTGTTCTCAAACATGTCCTTGATTTCAGCTTCCAAGAAGGCCCACGGTAAATTACCAACAACAAACTTAAAGTAAATGTTTTTGCGGCCACTATCCGAAATTTTTAACCAATTGGTTATAAACTCATTGCGGTCCTTGGAGGAAGTAAAACAATCCTTCTTGGGACTAATAACCATAATATTGAAGCGTTTAAATAGTTCTTCCTGGTTGTTTATGGTACCGTTGGTTTCGATGTCGAATAGTTGACCGGGTAAACCGTTCATGATTTCAGAAATGGCAGTGGGTTGTAGCAACGGCTCGCCGCCTGTAAAGATTATTCGACTGTTCGGATAAGTTTTCAGGTAGTTTTGGATACGACTTATCACAGAAGATGTTTCAACTTCTTCGACCCTATCTTTCTGCGGAGAATCGCATCCCTTACAAGATCTATTACATTTTGAGAGTCGAACGAATATAGCTGGCCTTCCTACAGCAGGGCCTTCTCCCTGTAGGCTATAAAATATTTCGCTTAGGTTCATCATTGTTTTCATAGTTATAGTTTAGTTTTAGGTGTTTAAATACTTTTTGGTTAACATAAAAAAGGTGGATGGAAACGACGGATCAAGTGGGCATCATGGGACGACCTCCTCCGCGTCGATGATCTGATTCAGAGATGCGCGTTGTTCTGGGGTCAGAGTATGGTATATCTCCGCCCGGCCACCCTGGCAAGCCATCGCGAAGGTTCGCTTCCTGCTCGGGCTGAGGGAAGTACTTCCTGCTATGCTTACATCGTGTTCCAGGGTGATATATCGCAGCTGGGCATGAACAAGCGCGCGCCGTTGTTAAGACAAGGGACATAGTGTATAACTAAATGTTGCTGCAAAAAAGGGAAGAAAGCAGGACCTATATTTAATGGTCATACTACTAGTTGATTTTGTGTGATATATTTTCTAATACACGTCGGAAGGGGTCCATAGTAATGAATTCCCTCAGCATATTTTTTTATTTCGAGCGTATTGTTCTCGATGTGTCCAATGCGCGCGGTATCAGATGTAATTACGCGTGTTACTAAAGTATCATTGCTAGCATAATATGTTTCACCTCTAACTCTCGTCATGACATCTATAAATTCATCTTTTGTGATTGTACTAGGATTTGCCCAAACGTTAGCTTTATGGATGAGATAGCTGTAAACGTCGTATGGAATTTCTTCTAATGATATCGGCGTATACTGTTTCTCTTGTCCTCCCCGCCATGATAGTATTTTATATGCGCTCCCATTCCAGCACACCTCGTACCATGTCTGCACGGCCTTGCCTTGTATGTAATCGGATGAATGCCGCCACGATACGCACTCATCACATGGGGCTGGTTTCGTTGCTGGCATCAATTCGACCAATGTGTTGATTTCTGACTGTAACTTGCTATCAATCGCAACGCTGTTATCGAATACATTAACTCTATCTGTTTGTGCATTACTGACACAATTGCACGCAATTAAAAGCATGCACAACGCAACCAAACCAATTTTCATCAATGAAATTCCTCCAACACGACCCGTAAATCATCCATTAAATCATAAAAATGTTTTGACCTACTCTCTCAGATTCTCAATTCCAGCTACAGTGTAGCCGAAGTTGGCTTTCAGGCAAGCATCCGACAGCTCATCCAATTCTAGTATGTCTTTTCTATTTCCAATCAGTACCATCGCATTTCACTCCAATACCCAATACGCCTTATAAGTATATATAGTTTATGGTGGTGGGTAGGGTAATCAATCGCGACGTACACCACAGAGGTCTATAGCACCTCTTATCGCACACATAGCTGAGGAACATACTTCAGATATTCCCACATAACATCTTCTGGGCGAGTCATGATAATCAGATTGATCCGAGAGGTATTTAGTTTTACCGGGAATTTCTTCCGGAAGGTTTATCTTCAGCTATGGATTCCCTGGAATTATCGATAGCAGGAGAAGGGCAGGAAAAGAGAGGGTTTTGGGGGAACATGTGGTGATGCCGCCCGCCCCTCACTGGATCTCTATTATCATCCACCGTGGCCGCGAAACATATCCCTTGTATAGTTCGAGTCTTTCATTGCTAGGCGTATAAGCATTGTCGGTGAGATACTTCCCGCGTGTCTTCATGTCGTCTCCAAAATCCCCCTTAGCCATGGCGGCTATAACAGCTTCCAACAATCCCTGGTTCTGTGTGTTCTGATCGATCCGGGCTATTTGTTTTTTTGTTATTTTAAAATCCCCGGAATTGGAGAAGTACCGACCACTATATTTCACAGTATATTCCTCAGGAGTTATATTTTGAGTGTTTAGATGACGATCTGTGATAATGATTGCCGCTATAGTATCAACAAAATCAGATGGTTCATCCGCTTTTGCGCTCAGGGTCACTCTGTTCTCGTCGAATTCGTCCAAAAACAACGCGACTCCCCGTGGGCCATCCGCATCGGTCATGGTCCTCAAGCTCTCTTTGAGTGTATCAACCGGACTGGCGTTGATTGGCAAGGTAATAGGGGTATCGTATACTTCTTCAGGAGATGGCTGTATGCAGCCACTACAAATTAATGCGACCAACATTAATATAAATCCCACCACATATTTTGACATTGTATCCTCCGAACTAATAACAGACGAATCGCGCAAAAGGGTTTGGCTCAACCACAATTCTATCATCGTTTGATTCAAACATTTCTTGTTGTCGACGCATTTCGTTTGCCATTTATGCTACCTCCTCGACCATATTTCTAATCCCCATCATAGCGGCTTTTCTCGCGTTTTCACAATCAACACTTCCTCGAAATATGGAATTCCTTCTGCATCGAAGTCATCCGGTTCGGCGTGGCCCGCGAATAGCCAATCGGCACCGGGATTTGTTTTGTAGACCTTCCCTTTCCATTTAAGTGTTATTGGTGGGTATTGGTCTCCGGTATCCTCCGAGCCGACAAACTCAGCGCCAATTAGGTACTGATCTGGATTCTGCACACATTGCCAGCACATTTAGATCACCTCCCCGACTTCATATCCTTCCTCAGCCAACATGCTGAGGAAATCAGTGTCTACCTCTTCATCCATCTTCGTACCTCTCGCGCTGATCAGGGCGCGGAGGTGCTGGATCTCCTCGTCCTGTGCCATGTCAAGTATCTCTTTATATTTCATCTCAAGCCACCTCTTCTTCTTTTCTAACCTTAATTGTTATGTGTTCGCAACCTTCACTAATCTGGGTTCTGTTCAACCAGGTCCTTCTTGACCTGATCTTAAATCCAGCCAACCTAAGTTCTTCCTTAATGTGTGTTGGTATTCTTGCTTTTCTGCCATATTGTGCCCAAACTCTTTCGCTCATTTCAAATTTCACCTCACTTTTTACCAAGTACTACTAGTACTTCCGAGAATAAATAGTTTACGGTTCAAGAACAAGCCAATAATTACTTATAGTATTAACACGTATATGTCCATATGTCCATAATGTTCGACTTAAATAAAGCACTAAAAAATGTAGAAAATGCTAGAAAAAGAAGTAAAAAATCCGAAAACACAAAAATGTGGTTCGAAGTATTTGATGAACTATATTTAGATCGTGTAAATAAAGGAGGCAAAAAAGAAATTATTAATATAATATTAGAACATAAACATTTATGTAAGTAGAACCAAAAACTATTTATTCTGGTAACTACTATATGTAGTTGGTGAGTACTTTGAAATACAATGAGATAGTAAAACAGGATGCAAAAAGAATCAGAAATTCTGAATGCATTGCCATCAAACGAGTCAATGACATAATCGGAATGAAGGTATTTGAATGCCGAAAATAAGAATGAAAAATTCTCCTGCCCATAAAAAGAATGTGCTTATAAAAATATCAAGAAAAAATCTGTTGGTATGGTAAAACAGAAAAAATTTGATGATTGGTACATGGTACCCATTGAAAAACTAGTAGTAACATGTATTTACCAGGATAAACTAGAAAAATTGGAAGATGATTTATTCTATAATAAATATGGAATAGTAACTGGTTGGCATCCATTAGTATATTCTGAGTTTTGGAATCCATACATGGGTCAAATAAGAAATACTATGTTTAGTATGAAAACCGATGAAACCATAACAATTAAGGTTACAACGAGATAAAAAATGTCAAATATTCGCAATTCGGAAACCAGTCACATAGTAAAAGACATCCCAGATGTACCGCCAGCATTGGATCCGCGATATCCAATGGACTATCCGCATATATAAATATAAAAAATATTTTTTATTTTTTTTTTAATATTCAAATTCTACATAATAATCCAGGAATGTGTTATATCCTTCTTCTAGTTCTTCTTTAGTAAATATTCTGATTGTTGCTTTTTGTTCCGGATTTCTGTCTATAATGCTATCCAAATAAACAAACATTACTTTGGGTTTTCTTCTTAATGCTTGCCAATAAGCCGCTGCCTGGGCAACATGGCTATCATACGATTTTCCTGTTTTTATATCAAGTAAATATAATGCTTTATCAAAATGGATATCAAGTAGGTCGTTATTGCAGCTAATTTTCGCTAGCATATCAAGAGTCCCTGCATATGGCGGATTTTTATTAAACAATGATGTTTCCACAAAAAACGGCTGAATACTTAAATGCAAGTCATTCCACATTTTTATGCAGCGATTTATTCTGCCATAAACTTCTTCCCTGGGTATATTCCAGATAGGATTACACGACACTGGTAATACGTTCTTGGAATATCGACCTAGTATTTTTTTGTGGACAATGGTTCCTATGTGGGCACTAGGTCCAGGTCCCCTTGATTTACCGGTATTCTTTTTGTGTCCAATGATTGTAGTTACAGACGGATAAGGTATTTCGTCTTTAAAATAAAAACGACCATTGGGTGTTTGCTTTCTATAATAAGCAGATTTATCATTAACAAGCATTGTATCATCTAGTCCAGGAAAGTATTTGTTTCTTTGTCATAGAAACCGCGATCGTTGTGAATATAATCATTTTCATTAAAATATACGGGTTTTGTTCTTTTTACTATTATTATAGAATATCCGAGAATGTTTATGATGATCATGATTAT
>ERZ795049.3661-NODE-3661-length-16025-cov-20.831622_pt1 | contig 16025 bp, 12 predicted proteins | sample MGYA00375133_ERZ795049 | MGnify/ENA primary metagenome ERZ795049 (study PRJEB30178, sample SAMN05720147) | activated sludge metagenome | isolation source: anaerobic digester from wastewater treatment plant | place: Japan | collected 2015-04-20 ...
AAATCAGGTGTATCTTTTCTTACCCAGACATACCCTTCTCTGGCTTCATAAGGTGGATACATTACGTTGATTAGCCCTTGATAAAGTCTTTCCTCAAAAGTTAAAACATCACAGCCATACTTATCGTTCCAACCTGTTTCCCAATCTTTTGTTTTATAACGTGCAGGTATTGTTTTGCCGTTATCAGTAATCGTTAAAATTGTCCACTCGCCTTGTTGATACTTTGCTCTTTTCATAATAATTCTCTCCTTTATACTGGTTTATTTTCAACATAATAAGTAGTGTTGATAGTTGGGTCGCTTGTAAATGTTCCACCTGTGTTTTTTAACATACTTGTATTCCAACTTGACGCTGTAGTTCCTGTTCCTGATGTAGGAATACGCCAAGCGTATGTATATGCTCCTGTTTGTGTTGCAGATACTTTAAGTGATGTGCAATTATAGAACATATAGTAATAACAAGCAGTTGCCAGTGTAGTTGCAGGTAACTCTGGTGGTGTAGTTAATGATGTGCAACCCATGAACATATAGTAATAACAACTCCCTGCCAATGTAGTTGCAGGTAACTCTGGTGCTGTTGTTAATGATGTGCAATTATAGAACATATTTAGATAACAACAATCTGCCATTGTCGTTGCAGGTAACTCTGGTGCTGTTGTTAATGATGTGCAACCATAGAACATACCTTGATAACAATAATTTGCCAATGTGGTTGCAGGTAACTCTGGTGCTGTTGTTAATGATGTGCAATCTTCGAACATACTGTTATAACAATAAGTTGCCAACGTAGTTGCAGGTAACTCTGGTGTTGTAGTTAACAATGTGCAACCTTTGAACATATAGTAATAACAATACTCTGCCAATGTGGTTGCAGGTAACTCCGGTGCTGTAGTTAATGATGTGCAACCTCTGAACATATAGTAATAACAATACTTTGCCAATGTGGTTGCAGGTAACTCTGGTGATGTTGTTAACGATGTGCAATTATAGAACATATATGAATAACAATAATCTGCCAAACTTGTAGGTGCTTCTTCATCACCTAATGTATCACATAATAAAAAGTTCAAATTACCATACACTTCTAAATCACTACTACCACTAAATGCCCAAGCGTTTGTAGAAGTGCCTGATGTAAACAAACTCTTTGTTCCTGTTGCTTTTCCTCTAAACCAATGTTCTTTTGCACTCGTTGTTGAAGAACCACTTGAAATATTAGTCCACGTTCCACCACTATCTACTGAATATTGCAACGTTATACCAGTGTTAGTATATTTAGGCGTAATCGTTCTTGATTCCGCACTTACAAAGCGAACATAATTAGTGCTTGCCCATTGACCGTAAATATCTGTGTTTGTTGTGATATTCGTATATGGAGAAGACCATCCAGTAAATTCATAGCCAGTTCTTGTAGGTTGTGTAGGTGCTGTTGCACTTGCTCCGTGATTAACTGTTTGCGTTGATAAAAGCGTTCCACCTTGATAATCATAAAATCTAACTGTGTAAGTATTGATTTGCCAAGTGCCATATACATCAAGATTACTTTGAACATTGGTATAAGACTTATCCCAACCAAGCCAAGTATAGCCAGTTCTTACTGGGTCGGCTGGCGGCGTTGCATTACCGCCACTTATTACTGTTTCTGTTTTTAATAAGGTGTTGCCTGTTCCTTGAAAATCATAAAACCTAACATAATTAGTGCTTGCTAACGCACCTACTAACTGCCAAGTATCTGTGTCTGTTTTAATAAGACTTGCCATACCATATTGTGTCGCTAATTCTACTAAACTATCCTTGCTCGTTAAAGTTACACCACTTGCACCGACGAATGTTACCGTATAAGTGCTTGTCAATAGGAATGTAATCATTGTTCCTATCGGGAATGCAATGTCTTCATTTGTAGGAATCGTTAATGTTTGGTTGTCTGTGTATGAACATTTAAACAATTTATTTGCATCACTTAATGCAAGAGTCTTTGTTGCTGTGTTCCATGTTTCAACATTAAGTCCACTATTGGCACTAATAATGTTACCCGAGATACTAATTCCATCACCAGCTGTTAGAGCGCTTTGTTTTCCGTTCCATGTTGTTTTTTCAGCATCTGTAACAAATCTATTGTTTGCGTCTTGTGTAATTTTACTTGCTGATAGCGTTGGAATATCTGCCTCCGTTAAATCAGCACCAGCCGTTACAAGTCCTTTACTATCGTAAGTAATCTTTGCTTTTGTTCCAGCCGTGATTGTGTTGTTCTTATCTACTTTATTTGCCAATGCTGAAACTAAATCAGCACCTTCTGGATAATTATTAAAGATTGCTAAGATTTCATTGATACTATCTACAACATTGTTTGCCGTATCTTCTTCAAGAAGTGCATGTAAAACATCAAGTCTTTGTTTGTCGGTTGCACTCATTAAACCAGAAATTGCTTGTGTGGCTTCAATTAAATCAGTTATTTGTGATTTCGTAATTGATATACCTGTTGTTTTATCCCATGCTGTAAAGATTGGGTCAGTCTCGGTATATCCTGTTATATATCCTGTATCATTTGTTAAATCACTTGTCTTTGTAGGGATAGCAGGTTTATTTTTAATATAATCATCAGCAGTATTTACTTCTTGTGTCCAATCGCTTTGAACATTTACTTCTGCACCTGCTTCTATACCACTTAATTTATTTTTTTCGGTTGTAGTATAGTCATTAGTTGAAAGACCTTTACCAGTGATTTTATCTACTTTTTTATCTAACTCTGTATCAACATAAGTTTCATCTGTTTTCAACCCCAATTTACTATCAACATAAGTTTTATCTGCCTTTAATGATAGCCCGCTATCAGCATAACTTACATCCGCTTTATCAGTTTCAATAGCATTAAGTTCGGTAGTTAATACATCTACTAATCGTTCTAACAAAGCAAGTAAACTACCATCTTCGCCTACTGTTGATTGATAAAGTCTTTTTCTTATCTCTGCCCCGCTATACCCTTGTGCCGATGGATTAAGTGGTAGATTTTTGGGGCTGTTATCAATAATTTTATTTTTTTCTTCATCTGTTATTTTGATGATTGTTTTATAATCTTTTGCCATATTTTGCCTCCTAACCAAATGATTTTAACATCCTATTATATTTATAAATAATTTTTATACCATTTATCATAGCATTACCTTTGCCTTTAATCAAAAACTGTATGTATAAAAAATTATTTTCTTTCATTGGTATTGATATACCACTTTCGCTAAACGAACTTAAAGCATAAGTTGTAAAAGAAAAATTATCAAAATTATTAGTTTTAGGCAAATCAAATCTGCTTGATACACCACGACTAAATGTTTCATACCTACGCATCGTTCTATAACCTAAATATAAATAATTGCTTTCTTTTTGTTTAGTAGCATAAAGATTAAATCTAAACATCGTTTTTTCTTGTAAATCATTTCCAAAATCAAATACACTACTAAACCAACTAAACTCTATTGGATATTCTTTTATTCCTACTACATTAGTTATTGGATTATTACCTATATAAATAAAGAAATTAGCATCTTCTACACCGCTATCTTGACTATATTGTTTTACATAATCTGGCTTAAATCTCGCAAAAGTAAAATATCTTTGATTTGCAGTAATCGCAAAATCTTTAACATATAGTTTTTTACCACTAACATTAATGTATATATTTTTTTTGCCTATAACTTTATCAGCAGTTATATATTCCCTATTTTCGCTAAACTTACCTTTATACTCATATTCTATATTATTGTTGCTATCAAAAGTATAAAATGTAAACTCATCATCTAACCCAATAAACTTATCACGATGAAGCACTTTTATTCTATTTGGGTTTTCTTCTACTAAATAATCTACACTTTCTATTCCAATTCTTTCGTATAAGCCGTCAAAAACAAAATGGGTATCTATGAAATCTATATTTTCGCTATCGCTAAATACGAATTTTGTAAACGATATACTATAAGCACCAACGCCATCAAATAAATTAAAAGTATTTACATAAGTTTTGCTAACCTCATCTATTCCACTTTCAAAATCAAGTTTATAGATATATTTTCTTCGTCTATCTAAAAAGTAATAATCTTTATCTATTCTTTTAACTAAACTAAAACTTATAGGTGAAGTCCATTTTACAAGTTCATAAGCAAAATTATCTTTCTCGCCATAAGGATTTTCTGCCAAATATCTACTATCTGCTACATAGAAAATACCATTTACATAAATAAACATATAAAAGTTATCTTCAAAAATAAATACATCTTTGCCTTTTTCTATGTCTTTTACTAAATCACTATTAACAAAACTGCTTCTATTTTGTTTGTGTCTTTCGTTAGTTAAAACATTTCTTGCTACATCAACGCCATATAAACCATTTTTGTCTAAAATAACAATATCATTACTAAACCTTACAATGCTATTTTCGTTTATTGGCGTTAAATCAATGTTCGTTTTATGCTCGTTATAACCAACAATGCCATTATCGTCCATAGTTCTTGTTCTAACAAAAAACTTACTATCGTTTGGATATTCTTCTTTTGTGATATACATTTGATTATCACTTGCTAATACATAGCCATTGATAGCACCTTTGCCACCTAAAACACGATAGTTTTTACTTGGAAAATAGGTCAGTTCATAACTCTGACTTTTTTCATTATCGCCTAATAAATCATTACTTGCGTTAAATCTATCTATGTTAGGATAATCTTTATTGCCTGCTAAAAATAATCTATTTTCACTACCAAAGTTTACACCTATTTTTGAATTTACAATAATATCATAATCTGGATTTTCAATAAACGATATTACTATTTTTACACTTGGCAAGTTTTGATAATTAAACAAATATGGCATCTTTAATTCAAACGCTTTTCTCTCATCATTATAACTAAACTTATATAAATCGTTAAAAGTATAATTAGCAATATCTGTTAATGTTAAATCAAAAGTCGCTATATGTGATTGATACTTAATAGTTTTATCAAAAATTAGTTCAACACTACTACAAATAGAAATCCCAGTATTATACTCAAATTCTTCGCCTCTTGGCTCATCATAATAAATGTTATATTTTACACCTAAATTGATTTTATAATTAAGTGTATATTTATATCTAACAACACCATCTATCGTAATAGCAGTAGCATTAGCATTTATTGTGTTTCTTAAATTATTAGTGTTTTGATTTATATGTAATAAAATCCTATTTTTAATCAAGTTTTTATCAGCAAGTGATATTAGATGCGTATTAGTTGTAAGCACGAAAAAGATAACAAGAGTTGTATAAACAAATTTATTCGTAAAACTATCATAAAAATACATCGCACCTCTAATCGCATATTCTTTGCCAATTACAAGTTCATATTTTCTTGATGTTATACCATTATAAACATAATCATCTAAAAATAGCATGCTAAAACCAGTAGACCCAGTATTGTATGGCTCTAATGTTATAACATCTCTATCGCCATAATCTACATTAGCATATTCAAAATCTGGTAGTCCAACTCCTGCTTGAACTTCTTTTTCTGCTTTATAATGCCAAGAGATATTATTGTTATCAACTAATACATAATCACGATTATCGTTTGTAAGCACTATACCTAAATTGTAATAGTCGCTATAAGAAGTTGGGAAACTTGTATAATTATTTTGATTTGTTAAACTGCCATATATTCTTTTTTCTTCGCTTTCATAACTGCCATCACCAAAAGCAATAGTAAAATCATCAAAAGTTAATTCTGCTGGCTTTTGATATGCACGCTTATAAGCACCTTTATATATCGCTGGCTCACCCTCTACTTGAACTACAATTTTATCCCTAAACGCTTCTTTGTTTTGTGGCAAGTATTTATCTAAAAAGTTTTCAAATAACTCTGGCTCTAATAAACCACTTTCAACTACCCCCAAATCATAAACATCTCTATCTACTAAATCTAAAACTTCTGGATAACTATAAATGATTTCATCTGTTGTCGCTGTTTCTATTCCACTACTATAAATAGTGCTATCACATAAGATATTCCCAGTTGCTTTTTGTTTGTTTATTTTAACATAGATAAGCACACTTTTCTTTTTTTGCTCAACGCTAATAAGTTTGTCGTTTTCATCAATATATTTACAAGTAGCAGTATAAGGCAAAGAAAAAACCAATATCCAATTACTTGTTATTTGTGTTAAGTTTTCTTTGATATATCTTAAAGCATACTCATAAGTTGTAATGTTTTCATCTTTCATTTTAAGAGCAAAAAACTTATCAGCAGTTAAACCTAAAATCTCTTTTATAGGTGTTATTTGTTGCTCGCCTGCAACTTCAATTACTCTATATTCAAAATCTTGTAAAGGACTATAAACATCTTCAACCAAAAATGGAGCATCACTATTTTTGATATTTGTTAAAGTTCCCTCAAAGTTTTCATCTTGCTTGCCTAAAAACTCTGGCAATACAACCATATCATACGCATCATCAAAAACTTTTATTTTATATTTATATCCTTGATGCTTTGCTTCGTTATAAACAGTTGGTAAGTAATAAACGCTATCATTACCTCTGGCAAAGATTTCATATTTTTGTTTGTTTGATAACAAGTTTACATCATATAATCTATCATTTCCTATAAAAAGCGTTGGTATAAACGGCTCTGGAAAATCTTTATATTCTTCCTTTTTTGGCTTATTATTAAGTTCGTAAATAAAACTCTTTACACTACCATCGTAGATATTGCCAAATACATAAATACCATTTTCTAACCCAAAAATAAACAATACATCTTTTTCTTCTTGAAAAATTGGCTTATTCTTACTTAAATCATTAAACTGGATATTTTCTAATCCATTATACTCTATTGAAATACCACTTAAAATAACGCCATCTCTTTTGACCTTAAAACCTTTATTCGTGATATAAAGAACTACCCCATCAAAGAAATAAAAGTCTATAATTATAATATCATCATCTAAAAATGGCTTTGTATAATACTTAAAACCCGCTCTTGTCTTTAACGCATCACTATCAAGCATAAAGTTTTCGCCACTACTTGCTCTATATGGTGCTGTTTTTAATGGCTTGTTTTCAGTATCTAAACCTCTAAACTTATCAATAGAAAAGACTTTCCTTTCTTTAATCTTCATAAATCTTTAACCTCTCCTAAACTTGCTTTTTACTTTATTTTGAGCCACACTAAAATCTTTTTGTCTATTTACTAAATAACCTAAATACTCATTTTTGCTTATCATTGCCATACTTGGTTCATCTTCTTCATATAACTCGCCTTTGATATATTTAGGTATTTGTCTTTGTATATCTTGTGGAATAAAAATATCATCTAAATCATACTCTATCTTGTCAAAATTATCTGGTAAATTATATCTTTTCATTTCGTAATAAAGTAAAAAATCTAAATCTTGCTTTTCTAAATCTGTTAAATGTTCTATGTTATCAAAAACTACTTCTATTTCTTTTACCAAACTATCATAATGATAATCTAACTTTTCTTGACCTATTACTCTACTTTTTCTAACTAAATCAACTCTCGTAGGATAACCAAAATCCTCTATATCATCAATATCTAAAAGATAAGTATTTTCCTTATACTTTACTTTTACTTTTTTATTGATGTTGCCACAATAAGAATAATACATATCTATTGCTCTTTTGATGCTATCGTCCATACGAATTAACTTTTCTCTTGTATTTGCGTTATCCTCTATTACTCCTTGCTTAAAATCTTCATAACTAAAAGTAATCTCACTATCAGCAAACATAAGTCTTAACGCTTGTGCTTTAATTTCCCATAACTTCATATTTCTACTCCTTTAACATTGATAGTTGCTCATATATCCCAGTTTTTACCCATATTTCATATTCTTCATCTGATAAATCGTGTATCGTAAATGTTGGTTTTAATTTCTTATCAGCATATTGTGGGTATAACTTCATCGCATCTCGTATCATTGCTTTATGTATCTCTTTTTTATCTTTACCAGCAATATCATTTTCATCAAATTGCATTGGTATTAGTAATGCTTCTTTTTCTTCCAAAAGTAAAGCATTAGATTTCACTATCATCATATATTTTTTCATAAATAAGCAACTCCTTTTATAATTGTAAAAAGAGCATAATATAACTCCATTTATACTATGCTCTTGCTTTTCGTTATCTTAATGTCTTGCAATTAAGGCAACGCCTAACGCCTTATCAGTTTTAACTTTTACTTCGCCTCCTTCTGTTAAAAGTAAACCGAAATCATATAAATCAATTTCAAGCAAATCGCCAATTGCCCCTGCTGGGATTGCTACTGTTTTATCTGGGATACCCTTAAACTTATTGCCTGTAAAAGTCAATGTTGTTGCATCTGTTGTTCTTAACTTTGCTAACAAAATTAGTTTTTCAGTTTGTGGTAATTGATAACCGCCACCATATTTACCAACTGTTGTGCTACTATTTCTTAATTTTCCATCTGCTTTTAACGCAGTAGCATTTTGAATATCGCTATACGCTATTCTATATGGGATAACAAAAACATCATTAGCATTTAAACTTTGCATAACAATACTTTGATATGCTTTTGTTGGTGTTTTAACTATAACTTTTGCACTTACATCTGCCATTTTATATTCCTCCTATATTATCCTTTTATAACCACTATTTAGCAGTTCCAAACGTTGCCCCTCTTGTTTTGTCGCCAAAACGCAAGTTAGCAGTAGCATTTGCTCCTGTATATACTGGACAAGCGTCATTTGCTGCACCATATTTCAAATCAACTACATATAGTCTTGTAGGATATAGATTAAAGAAATCATACATCTCAATCATTTGAAAACCTTGACCACCACCTAATACCTCATCTTTTTGAAGTTCGTAAGTATCAGTAGTCTTATACGGAGTTACATACTGGATACCATCACGAGTTTTCCAAATTGCGTGTTCTGTTTTTACTAACTTTGTATTTGTATCTCTAATAACAAGAGCATCAATATCGTGTTCAATAACTTCAATACCATTGATTTTGCCTACATATCCACTATGTAATGCTTCTTTTGCTGGTGTTGATTGTACATCAATTTGTGCGTCTCTAATAATAGAGCCAATTCTTTCGCTACAAAAGAACTCAAACTCTGTATAATCTTGATGATTTGATTTTACTTCTGCTTTCAAAATATCAAACATTTGTAAGATATTAGATTTTGATACTACTGCGTTCAAATAACTTGCCCCAGTAATCGCAATATGTCTTGATGCTGGTAATTTACCAATCGCTACCGCTAATTCCTCATCAGCGTGTAATGCCCAGTCTTTTGCGATTTTCTTACGATACTCGCTATCTTCTTGTGTTAGTGAGTTGATTAACTTATCAAACTCTTTTCTTCCCCAGTGATTATATCTAACTTTATCAACAATCACTCTAATAGTTGAACCTCTCGTGAACTCAATAGGTGCTGGTTTAACATCTAACTCTTTTAGACTTGAAGTATGAATTGAAATATGGCCAAAAACTGGAATATCAATTTCTAACTTCTCAGTGTCAAACTCACCCTCAAACTCAGTTGAACAACTTTTAACTAATTTAGTGTCAGCAAACCACTCTTTATACACTTTTTGCGATAAAACTGGTAATTGCTGTAATAATGTGTTCGCCATTTTATTTATCTCTCCCTCTTAAATTAAATTATTTTTTTGAGTAAAATGCCACACTCCTTAAATACTTATCAATGACAGCATCATACTCTTTTTGTGTCATCGTTGGCATCTTTTTGGCAATTCTTTTTACATCATCTTCTGAGTAAATATCGCCTTTGCCTCCTGATGCACCACCACCAGATTTAGGACTTGGTGTGGATTTTTTAGTAAAAGTTTTTCCTACATCTTCTTTTCCTTTTCCACTTACCCTTGAAACAAAATCTGTATAATACTCGTAAACTTCAATTAGAGTAGAACCATCTGGTCCCCACTCACGCCTTGCTAATCGCATAAAATCTTTATCTTTCGCAAGTTCGTTTACATCTACATCTGGGTATTTTTCCCTAAATGCTCTTACATCTTTTGTCGCATTTTGCCTATTATCATCTTGTTTTTCTTGCTTCGCTTTTTCTTCTTCTGCCTTTTTCTTGGCTTCTTCTTCTTTTTGCTTCGCAAGTTCCGCTTCTTTTTGTTCTTGCTCTTTCTTGGCTTTTTCTTCTGCTTCTTTTGCTTTGCGTTCTTCTTCTTTTTTCTTATTGAACTCTCTTTGTTCTTCTTCTAAACGCTTTTGCTTTTCTTCTTCGGTTTCTTCATCTTCATTGTCTGATGAATTATCCATTTCTTCCAATTTCTTCAAGAACTCATCATCTGATAAATCTTTCTCATCCTTGTTATTAGGAGTAGTGATTTCCTTGTTTTTTTCTTCCATTTTCATTTCCTTTCTCTAACGCTTGAAAGTGCGAACACTACATTAACGCTTGTAGCACACGAAATTACCACATTAACGCTTGTGGAACACGCTTTCTGTCTATATTATAACTTATTTTAAGCATAAGTCAAGCATATTTTTTAATTATTTTTTCATATTAGCAAGTTCTATTCTTAACTGCTCTACTTCTAATTTTAACACCTCATACTCGGCATAAAACTCTCTTAATTCTTCTATTAGTTTTTCGTTATCACTTTGATAATCTTCCTTAAACTCATTATAATCATCTAAATAATAACTATCAACTTTATCAAAACCATTAACTGCTAATCTTAAATAATGGCATTCAGTTTCAAGTTTTGCTACTCTATCTTCTAAACTTTCAACATATTCTTCGCTATAACGCAATTTCTGCGTATTTTCTATTGGCACTTGTTCTTGTTTGCAACCTACCACGAAAACTACCACTAAAAACATTAAAGATAATAAAACTACTTTTTTAACTACTTTCATTTCTTCACCTCTTTACTTCTTCTTTGTGCATCTACCATATTTTGCACTTGTCTTAACGCTTCTTGCATTTCCCTTCGTGACTGATTAGCATTTTCTACACTTTTAGCATATACTTCTGCTATTTGCTCTTTTAACCTCAAATTCTCAGCAACTACCGTATCCATTGTTTTTGCGACTTCCGTCATCCTCTTATATTCTTCTGCCATCATTTGCATCATTTCGTTTTGCTCTTTTATCTTTTCTTCTTGGGCTTTCATAATTTCCATTGTTCTATCTTCTTGTTCTAACGCCCTTTTTAGTTCTTCATAACTTGCATAAGAATTATATGGCAATAACTTCATCACACTTAACATCTTTAAGTTTCCAGTTTGAACGCTTAACATTGCTAATTCTTGTAGCATTTGTTCGTTTAACGCATTGCTTGGACTAACTCTAATATCAAAATCTACATCATCAGATACATAAGCACCACCACTAAACGCTTTTTCACCCACAAACTCAAAGTTAGTGTCGCTTTCTACCCCGTGTTCTATGATGTTAAACTCTTTTTTATCATAGTAGAACTTCGCAAACATAAACATAACTTCTGCTATGTCTTTCATATATTCTTCAAAAAGTATCGCATAATCGCTTGTGTTTTCTTTCGCCCTTTGGATTAGCATCTCTGTTGCTTTTGCTGTTTGATTAGCATAGTCCGCCTGCCCCATTTGAACATTAGTTGCTCCTGCTACCATCTTAACCATACTTGTTAGCGTTCCCCCAAAGTTAAGACTTTCTGTTGGCAAGTTATTTACTGGTATTCTTCCAATAATATCACTTACCTTTTCCCCTGGCTTTAAGTCAATCTCTATCATCTGGGCATTATCTGTTGTTATCTTTTGGTCGCCTAACGCACCTTTTCTATAAATAAATCCACCTAATACATTATTGCTAATCGCATAATCATAGTTAGAAAAGTGAGCATTGATACTCTTTTGTGCTTCAATATACTCATAAGCACCAGGTAAACCGTAAAAGCAATTATCTCTTGCATCCATTACATAAACAGCAAAAGGATAAAGTCCAAAAACTACACCATCATACTTTTCGTAAGTCTTTATATCGTTTATAGATAGTGTATTTGGCATTTCTTCTAAACTACCTACATAATTTGGGTTCATTGCTTGTGCTTTTTCTAAAACAATCGTCGGCGTTGAGATTGTATAGCATACCTCACCTACTTCATTACGATAAAATCTTGTATAAACAGTTACAAAATTTTCGTCTTCGTCAAGCCCTACTTGTTCTTTTTGTGCAAGTGCTGTTGCTAAATAGCCATCACTGTAAATCTCTTTATCTGGGTATTGCTCTTTTAACGCACCTACCTTTTCTCTTGTCTGATAAATAATCCACTCTTGGTCTTGAATATCTGTAATCTCTGGGTCAGCAACTGCCATATATCTTATATCAAATACTTCGCACTTTAACTCACCTGCTTCATTACTCAAAACACTTCTTCTATCTTTATCCCAGTAAAAGTAAAGCCCACTTGTCCCTTTCTTAAAGTTATCTGCTATTACTCTAATGTTCTTCTTTTTTATATCAAGTCTATTATACAAATACTTTAAGAAATACTGTATTTTCCTCGCATCATCAAACTTCAAAGTATTAACCAAAAACGCATAGTCATTTTGCATTATCCCTGCTTGTCTTACTTTCGTTATCTGTTTCATAATGTTTAGAACAATATACGGATAATCATCGTTTTCTTTATCTACAAGCCACTGCCTTCCCTCTACAAAATTAACACATCTTTGTATCTCTTTTTCAAGCCCAACTTCGCCTAAACTATTCTTAAAACCTCTCGCATTTTCAAAAAGGTCATAAGTTTTAATCGCTTCACTATCATACGCTATTCCTAATTTTTCATACTTATTCGCCATAGAAACCCGCCCTTGCTTTCTTTATTTTTTGAAACTTATTAACAACTTTCGCATCTTGTTGCTTCCTTAAAAAGTCATTTTCACTTTTTAACGCTTCTACCTCTAACTTTAACTTTTCTTTTTCGCTTGCCATATCTTCTAAACTTTTCACAACCAAAGCATACGCTTCTTTTGAGTGTTCATAGTCATTAAGCAAGTTGCTATGGTCAATAACTAACTCATCATACAACTTCCTTAAAACCCTCTTGCTAATCCATTTACGCATTGTTTCTAAACGCCTCCTTTACGAAACTGTTTTGTTTTTTATTTTTACCTAATCCACTTAACCAAGTTTTCTTTTCCAAGAATATCCCTCCAATTTCGCCTTTGCCGTTATCAACTAACTCGTCTCTTATCGTGTATCCTTGTTCTACCATCATACTATCGCAAACATATCTTGCTATCATATCTGCCATTATTATATCATCGTGATGCCCGCTTGATGCACCATATATATCATTTCCAGCCCTTGTTTTATCTTGAACGAAATACTCCGCTTCTCTCCAAAACTCTATATCTGGATTAACCGTGTAATCTTCGTTTAACGCTTTCTTCATATAACTTATAATCACCGGTTTAGTTATCGTTGTTGTTTGAAATCCATACTCCAATGCTTGATTTTTCTTGTCTATCCTTTTAGTGTTTTCCCTAATATACAAGTTCTCATACCCAAGATTTAATATAAAATCAACTAAACTATGCGAAAAGTTTATCTCTGGTGCGATTAAAGCATTATTATATAATTTTGCTATCTCTACCGCCACTTTCGCCAAGTTTTCTTCGCTTATATCCTTTATCATCCACCTTGCTACTTTGCGTTTAGTATTTGTATGCCATACGCTTATTACATTGTTATCAGCACCAAGCCCACTTGTATCTATTCCCATTACATAATTAGCATAGTAATACTTCTTCCCTGCAACAAAGTCCGTATCTACATACTCATACTCTTTTTTCTCAAAGTTAAACTCTACCCTTTGGTCATAGATAACCTTTTCTTTTACCTCTGGTTCTTCATACACCATCAAGTCTGTCTCGCAAGGATAAGATTTTATCTCATACCTTTTAGGTATAACATTTTTGCTATATTCCAACCCTTTTTGGATTACTTTTTGACTAAATACACTCCTTCCACTTGCTACAAAACATTCTGTATCTGTAAGCGGATACTCTTGTTTAAAGTCGTCTATATCATCGTTCTCTATATCTGCCAGACTATACCCAAAGTCATTGACTATCTTATACCTACGCCAACGCATTTGCTCTTTTGTTAAGTCGTTCATTAGCATATACTCTATCTCACAAGGCAAAAACTCAAAGCCATCTTCCACAGGCATCACCGCTTTTTCATCGTAATCCCACCCAAAGAAGAACGGTTTATACTCGTTTTCCCCTCTTTTACTCGCATCCCACTCGTCTTTGAAGAAGTTATACCCATTAGCAGTTGTCTCATCTATGATAAATGTTCTCGGGAAAAGTGGCACCGTTGCGTTTAAACTCTTATTTAATAGGTCAGGATTTTCCCAAAACGCTTTCTCCGACTTGTGTAAGAAATGTATCGTCTTACCACGGAATAAATCACTTCCCCCCGCCGTTCCAAAGAAAATACCACTTTTAAGTCCTCCCCCATCACTATTAACATCAGGATAGTCATAACTTATCGCCTCGCTACTAAACCTATTTGTCACAGGTTGCAACCATTTTGGCAAGTTTTCATAGTATATCCTCGCTTTGTCAAAGATGCTTTGTGAACTATCTTTGTTATGAGCAACCAAGCCACAACTCTGATAACTATTCATCGTCGCCCAATAGAACGCCAACGCCATCGCAAAGGTTGATACCCCTAACTGCCTTGACTTCAACACCCTCATCCTTATCGGCTTATTTTTCGCCAAACACTCCTCTACATAGTCCATCAGTTCACTCTGTGCTTTGTTTAACTTCAACTTGATAAATGTCCCTTCCTTCGTTGTGATATATAAGTAGTTTTCTATGAACTTCCTCGGACTTGCTATCACATCTTTTAGAAGCGACATCCTTTCTTTCCCTTTATCCTTACTCATCTATCTCCACCTCTATATAATCATCTTCTTCTTCAAGGGCTTTCTTCCTTTCCCTTTCAATCTCTTTTATCACCGTCTCTATCGTAAAGGTAATCTGCTTTTCACTACGCTCTTTGAACCTCGGGTCAATCTTCTTCAACACCTCAAACGCCAACTTCTCATCAGCAGGTATCAAGTTTCCATCCTTGTCCACCCTTCCATCTTCCCCAAGTGCTCTTGCCACCACAACATTAGTCAGTTTGCTTATCAAAAGCAATGTCGCATCGTTATACACCATCGCAAAGTCCTTATACCTATTCAACGCCCCACTAAACTCCTTCACCGTTATCCCTAACGCTTTTGCTATATGCCTATCCTCTAACCCTTTTTGCTTCATCTCAACAATCTGCCTCAACATCGGCTTGATGTTTGCCTCATATACTTCGTCTATCCTATCCTTGAATATATCCATAACCCTCGCTATTCCCCCTTAATACCCCCAGTATAAACAATTAAAAACTTTTTGTCAATACTTTATCTTGAAAATGCTTCTCTCTTACCCCCCTCTTTTCCCCAACCCTTTAATTTTCGCTTTTAAGCGTTTTTTTAACACTTACCCTATTTACCCTACATAAAATACTCAAAATGCGATTTAAGGGCAATTTCACTCGTATTGCTTCGTGTCTTTGTTTTGATTTATCTATTTAGTTTTTATGGATTGTGCTTTGTGTGTGAAAATCTTTGAAATTGCGAGAGTTTTTTTGAGTGTTTAGGTGCTTTTTTAGGGATGATTAGAAAAATTAAAAATTGTAAGTGAAAAATCGTGAGTGATATGCGGGGAGACCCGTATACCCCCCCCACCACAATTCGCAAAACGAAATCATACCCCCCCTTATTTTGTTTTTATTCCACAAAACAACCACCAAAACCAAAGCACCACCAAAACACTACACCAAAACAAGCACTTTCAAAAAACCCGTACTTTGTTTTTACTTGCTTGTGTTTTTGAAAGTTGCTAAATCTTAACACCAAGAACATACCAAAAGCAAAAAAAAATATTCACTTGATGCATCTAATCAAAAAATATTCACTTGATGCATCTAATCAAAAAATAT
>ERZ795049.3675-NODE-3675-length-15984-cov-6.653337_pt1 | contig 15984 bp, 9 predicted proteins | sample MGYA00375133_ERZ795049 | MGnify/ENA primary metagenome ERZ795049 (study PRJEB30178, sample SAMN05720147) | activated sludge metagenome | isolation source: anaerobic digester from wastewater treatment plant | place: Japan | collected 2015-04-20 ...
CTTTGCCAAATGCAAAATATGTTGGACTGTAAAATGTAAAATTATTCATTAATACTTCCTTATAAATAAATTTTATAATTAATTATACCATATATTATTAAAAAAAAATAGAATAATATTTTTCTTGTTACTAGAAATTCTAAAAATATAAATTTATAATATGTAACTAATAATTTTCAATTAAAAGGTTTGGCTGTATCTTTTCAATTTCTTTTGTCAATTCAATTGCTTTATTATATCGCAAGTAAAAAATATAAGAGCGTACAGATGTGCTGGGAATTTGTTTCATTTTGATAACTGCTTCTTTATAAAAATATAGTTGTGTAAGATGTTTGATCGGCTGTATAGTACTGTCAGTTTTGAAATCTATTATAAAATACTGTTCGCTTTCCTTGTCTTTAAAAACTAAGTCGATACTTCCTTTTATCAATCGGTGTTCTTTTGTTTGAGGATTTTCAACTAAGTGAATGTATGCGAGTTCACTTTCTACCCACGTGGCTGTTTTCAGCTTTTCACCCAATGCTGTTTCAAAAAAATTCTCGCTCATTTTTTTCGCTATTTCTTTTAATGTGTTTTCATCTTTGGGGCCTATGCGAGATAAAATATTTTTTGGTATTTGTGGAGAAGTTTTTTTGATTCATTATAAGAATCAAGAACGGTTTGTGTATCCATTAGACCCATAAGATCAAAGCGGAAGCCATCAACCTTGTATTCTTTTACCCAATGTACGACAGAATCAACGATAAGTTTTCGAGCCATAATTCGCTCAGTTGCAACGTCGTTACCACAGCCTGAATTACTTGTTGGCTTTCCTTGTGCATTTGTTCTAAAGAAATACCCTGGAACAATGTCATCTAAAAAGCTAGTGTCAGCCATATGGTTATAGACAACGTCTAAAAGAACACCTATACCCGCTTTGTGTAGCTCATTTATGAGTGTTCGCAATTCTGCAACTCTCGCATAGGGATCTCTTGCGTCAGAGGCATACCAACCTTCAGGGGTAAAATAGTTATGTGGGTCATAACCCCAGTTATAATTATTGTCGTTTGTAGTACCAGTTGCCTCGTAGCTTCTATCGGTTTCATCAGTAAAGTAGAAATTTACGACAGGCATCAATTGGACGTGTGTAATACCTAGGTTCTTGAGATAGGGAATTTTTTCAATAAATGAAAGATAGGTCCCTGGTGCTTCTTTTACTTTTGCATCAGAAGAGATAGTAAAGTCGCGCACAGACATTTCATAGATTATAGCATCTTCTCTTTGCTTTAATGAAACGTATGAAGCATTCATGCCGCCACGTGGAAGTGCTTTTGCAGAAGCCATGTTGATAACTGCAGCACGACCTGAGCCACCGGTATTTCTATAAGCTGCCATTGACTGTGCATATGGGTCGAGTACTTTTACAGTGCCCTTTGCATTTGTCAAGCTTATGTCATAAAACAAGCCATCGGGATCTACTTCGTTAAAAAGAACAGACCAAATACCTGTTTTTGCATCAAGTTTCATACTTGCGGTATAATCTGGGTTTTCTGCTTCGTCGTTTTTGTAGAGATTTAAAACAGCTTTTGATGAAGTAGGAGCCCAAAGAGAGAATGTTGCTGACTTTGTTTTAGCATCGTAGGCAGCACCAAGAGTTGCATTTTTTGCAGGAAGTGATTTTTCAGCCATTTCTATAGCAAGTTTAGAAGAGTCTATTTGTTTGTCTCCTTCGAAAATAGGATTTTTTAAGATAAGTGCATCAGAAGCTTGTACAGCTTCACCCAAGGTGATTATAGCCCGTCGAGCATAGTTTTTTGACAAGTCGTCTGGACTTTCTGCGTTTACTATTTTTTTAATAGGATATGTTTTTCCCTCACGGGTTTCAACAGTAAAACCGGAGTCTCCACCATCTAGGTCAAGACCGTAACGGCCACTAAAAGTAACTTGAATTTCTGTTGTTGTTGAAAGCACTGCTGTCATCGCCTTTGGCTTGTATTCTTTTGCAGCGTAGGTATTGTTGTCTCCTGAGAAAATAACAACTGCGTTAGAAACATTGCTATCCCAAACACGGTCATCGTCGCCGTCTTTTGTCCAACCAGCTACCTGCCGTGGGATCATGCCAAATTGACCATCTGGACCAACTGGTTTTAGACCAAGATCTGATCCGTCCATTTTGAAACGCATATAACCCATACCGTCTTCAACTTTCCATTCCTGTGTTTTATCCCAGGCAGCAGCGCCATCGCCACCAGGAAATGCCCAAAGCCAAAGCGCCCACGGAGCATAATTTTTGTCCTTACGAACATATACGATAAGAAGCTCGTCATCTTTTGGATCAAGCTTTTCAACTAATGCAATAACCTTATCAAGCCCTTCTGAAGCAGCATTTTCAAACGTTCGTGGTTTGCCTGAAACAGCCCTACTTGATGTAGTGCTTGCCTTGGGACTCGATGAACAAGAAAAAACAAAAAATATAAAAATGCTTAGCAGTATTAATCCTGTTTGCCATTTTTTTTGTAACACAATGTTCCTCCAAACTAAACATTTTTTAAGAATACTATGTACTCTTAAAGTATAAGCTAAACTTTCAGCCCTGTCAAAGAAAATTAAACCTTATTTAAGTAAAACAACAGCAAAAGAGCGAGCATCAAAATTTGAAAGCTGCATTTCTCCATAATCAAAGGAAAAGTCCACTTCATCATTTGAAACATACAGTATTTGACCCTTCTCCCCTTGATTTCCAAGACGAATACTGCACTCATCCACCTTTGTTGATGAAAAATTATATACGCAAAGGATAACTTCTCCTTCATAGCCAAGTGTATAGGCTAAAACCTCATCTCCACCCTTGACCGAACAGGGCTCTAAAGCACCCCTTGTTAAGGCAGAATGATTTTGTCGCAAAAGATTAAGGTCTCTGTGCAAGGCGAGAAGTGACTTAGAATCTTTGATTTGCGCTTCTACATTTTCCCATTTGAGGGGATAGCGAAGACGTATATCCTCACCTTGAAGATTTGGCTGGTCTTCTTGCCCTATTTCATTGGCGTAGTAAATAAAAGGCGTTGAAGGCAATAAAAGCGAAACAGCCGTTGCAAGGCGTAGTTCACTTTCATTTTTAAAACTTGTTGCAGGTCGATTTGCTACATTATCGTGATTGGAAAGGAAGGTGCCATAATGCACAGGGTTTTTTGCACTCGTAAACTCACGAGCTATATAGTCAAAAAAAGCGGTGTTTTTAAATTTTATAGAGGTTTGTAACTTGCCAGTAAAGTCGAAGTCAAAAACCATGTTAAACTCAGCTTCTTCTGCTCCATAGTAGCGATTTAACCAATTACGATTTCCCGTTATCCATGCTTCACATACCATAAACTTGGGATGCCCGAGTTCTGCATAGGGGTCTATAACCTCACGGCGCAGTTCTTCAAAAAACTCATGAGTTGCCTTTGTATCTATCAAACCACTTGCCGTACCAGAATCTTCTACGAGATAACGTACTGCATCTATGCGAACGCCATCGAAGCCCTTGTTTAACCAGTAACGCACTACATTTTTCATTTCCTCGCGCACTTCGTAGTTTCTAAAGTTGAGGTCTGGCATACCCGCATTGAAGGCCCCGTAATAATACTGATGCCTATCTATGTTTGAAAACCAGGTGCTCGAAGAACCCATAGGACTCCACGAAAGCCGCTCTTCGCTCCATAGATACCAGTCGTCTTTTCCACCTTCTCTTTTACCCGATAGAATAAACCAGGGGTGAGCGTTTGAGGTGTGATTTGGTACAAAGTCAAAGATAAGCTTCATATCTCTTTTATGAGCTTCTTCTATAAGCGTCATAAGATGCTCTTCGTTCCCAAAATAATCATTTACTTCATAATAATCGACCGTGTCGTAGCCGTGCATATTGTAATTTACAGCGCTACCCTTGCCGGAGCAATCAAAGATGGGAGAAAGCCAGATAGCATCACAGCCGAGGTCATTTTTTATATAGTCGAGTTTTTCGGTAATACCGCGAAAATCTCCTATGCCGTCTCCGTCATAGTCATTGAAAGCCTTTACCCATATATGGTAAAAACTCGAATCTTTATACCAGTCTTCTTCTATGCCCTCTAATTGATTTGACATATAAGCAAGGCTCACCGGAGAATGCTTGGGACTCTTGTATTCTGGATCTCCCGTCCACACAAAAAGATGTGAAAGTTCTTGACTTTCTGCCTGCTTTCCTCTGCCCTCTGTCTGGCAAGCACAAGATGAAAAAAGAATAAAAACAATAAAACTAAAAGCAAAAAACTGCCTTGTTATAGTTTTAGAAAATCGTACAAAATCCTTCATTACATCTCCTAATAGATTTAAACCGGTAAACTAAACCGGTTTATTTACATATATATTAACGCATGACTTTTCAAATTTGTCAACTTTTATTTGCATTTTTTTTGACTTTTTTTTTAACCAAAAGCACTATCTCTAAAAACTCTAGATTTTATTGCTCTAGTATAGAAAAAAATCAACAGATAGGGCTGGCATTTGCAAAATATCTCCAACTGGCACTTCTTTTTTTGTCAGCATACTTTGTAGCGGACTGTGTATTTGAGGTGCATACTGGCAGTCTTTGTTGCTATTGTTTAATACAACGAGCACGCGTTTTCCTTTTTCTATTCCACGACTAAAAACAAGGAGCGCTGGGTTTTCTGTTGCTATAAAAGAAATGTCTGACGAAGTAAGGGCTTTCGTCTCATGTCGCAATCGAATGAGTCGCTTATACCAATCGGTCATAGCGTCTCGTTCTGCTTCATTTTCTGTTAGACCAGGCCATAAAAAGGGAAGTCTATATTCTCGTTCACTTTCACCATTCATTGCGCGCTCTGAGCCTGCAAATATGGAAGGCATTCCCGGCAGAGTCATTTGTAAGGCGACAGCGAGTTTTTGTTTTTCTAGGTTTCCTTCGCAAAAGTATAAAAACCGCTCGACGTCATGACTATCCAAAAGGTTCATTTGTACATCGCTTACGGGTTGCGGGTAGCGCATTGTCATGTCGACAAAGCGTTCTCCAAATTCTTTAGAAGTCATTTTTTGATGGGCTATAAAATCTATACAGGCATAGGTAAAGCGATAGTTCATAGCAGAGTCAAAGAGATCGTATGTTTGCCAATTTTGTGCATCTTCCCAAACTTCACCAATGAGAAGGGCATCTGTTTTTTCTGCACGAACTGCAGTGCGAAATGTTCTCCAAAAACTTTTATGCACTTCGTTTGCGACATCAAGCCTCCAACCGTCTATATCGTATTCACGAATCCAGTAGGCACCAACTTCTGCAAAATATGCTGCGGCTTCAGGATGGGCGAGGTTGAGTTTTGGCATGCTTTTAACATAGGCAAAACATGCGTATTTGGAATGCCAATCTTTAACAGGAAAGGATACATCGTAGTACCAGTCTTTATACTGTGATTTTTCTTGGTTTTTTAAAATATCTTGCCATGCAAAAAAATGTATTCCCGAATGATTAAAAACACCATCGAGAACAACACGAATACCATTTTCATGTAAGGTTTTTACTAAAAGTCGAAAATCTTCATCGCTTCCAAAGCAAGGGTCAACCTGCTTGTAATCATTTGTGTCGTACTTATGGTAGGAAACAGCAGAAAAAATAGGGTTTAGATAGACACAATTAATGCCAAGGTCTTTTATCCATTCCACATTTTCTGTTATGCCCTTGAAGTTACCCCCATGCAAGCTTTTACTTATGCCCTGTGGTGTTTGTGTTTTTTTTTCTTTTAACTGTCTTCCAGCAGCAAAGGCTTCGTATGCTTCTGCATGTCCTGAATGCTGTCTCTTTCCTGTGGCAAAGCTATCTGGAAAAATTTGATACATAACAGCTGTTTTTGCCCAATCGGGTACATCATAAGCTTCTTCACGCAAGGCAAAGGGAATTTGATAATATCGATTTCGGCGAAAAGCTGTTGCGCTGTCATGTATATCACCCTGAAAATACCAAACTGTTTCAGTGCTATCAGATATTTCAAATAAATAAAAAAGCCGCTCATAGCCAGGTTTAATAATTGCTTCATAGTAATCAAACAAAAGTCCGCTACCTTTTTTTTTCATTGGGACTCGGGCAAAGGGGGGAAATTCTCCTGGAAAATATCGCTCTCCGTACAAAAGAGTGCAAGAGATCTTGTCATCTTTTGCAGCGCGCAAGCGCAATGTAACGGAGCCATCACTTGTAAAGTAAGAAAATTCGCTATCGATGCGATGATACAAGGCTTCTTTAATCATGTTTTATTCCTTTAATTTTGTTATATAAATAATTTGGTTCTTTAAGGGCGTTTGGGGTTTTCGATCCAGTCATGGAATAGAGCTGCGTTGCAAACTCATACTCTACATCGGTTTGTGGTATAAATCCTGAAAAAAGGCAGGAGACTCCGTCTGAAAGAAAAAATCTTTGTTCTTTTAATTCTCTCGTTTCTTTTTCAGGGGCGAGTAAAATAATTATTTCAACTGATTGATTTTTTTGTTTTTTTTGGCTTTCTTCTCTTTTTAGACTAAAGCTTATTTTATTAGTATTTTGTGTGCTCCAGCTAAGTCGATACAGGCTCGTTCCCGCTAAAAAAGAAATATGCCCTTCCCGCCATTCACGAGGAAAACAGGGGCGTATATAGATTCGATTAAACAGTAATGATGGTTTAATGCCAGCATAGGAAGAAAATGCATTTCGAGAAAATTCAGAGAGGCTCCATGTTTGAGAAAAAGTTCCAGAAGGGTGAAGCATTCCTTTTCTATCTGGATAGGCATCCATGTTTTCACTCAAGGTTCCGGCGCAACGACTAGTCCATCTGTGTGGCTCAGTAGATACTATCTGTTCTACATGCGAGCGTGTAAGCTCATATACAGCATCTTGTGCATACAAAAGATTCATTGTTTCCACCAAAGGACCTGTATTCCAAAGCCATATAGTTCCGTTATGGTATGCTGAATCTTTATGATAAAAGGCTGAACTATCATGAAATGGATGGAAATGCTCATGGTCTTGAGATAAAGAAAGGACTCCATAGGGCATAGTTAATTTTATAAATACTTCTTTTCCGATTTGAGCTCTTATTTTTGTATCTACAAAGGACTTTTCTCCTGTGTTGAAATTTTCTGCATGTAAAATCCTTGGAGCCGTTACACAAAAGAGTTGATTTGGCCGAATACTTTCATCCCGTTCACCATCTTCGTGAAGATAGTCTGCTATTTTTAAGCTTTCTTTTGCAACAAAAAATTCCAAAAAGTGTTTTTTAACTCGTTCGGCTTCTTTCTCCCATAGCTCTGAAAGCTGCTGTTTATGGAGAATTGCTGCCATAAGCGAACCTATTTTCAAAGCGGTATACCAGAGTGCTTGAATATCACAAGCTCTATCTGCCCGTGGAGAAAGCGGTTCGGCATTTTCTATACGTGCGTCCATCCATGTGTCAGAATGTGCATGTGTTAAAAACCCATAGCCATCGCAACGACGTTGGCGGTCAGATTCAAGCGCAAGGCTAACAACGGGGAACATTTTTTTTAGAAAGTGCTTGTCTCCCGTATACTCCGCATACTCCCATACTTCGCGAATAAACCAAAGTGTGCCATCAACAGTATTGTATATAACATCTTTTTTATTTCGATAGCGATTTGGTATACGACCGTAGCTTGGGCTTTCGGGGTTTTTATCTTGATACCTTGCAAATGATCTAATGACGTTTTTTGCTTCTTCAAAGCAACCCGAAACTAAAAGCACTCCCGGTAAAGCGATAAAGGTATCTCGCCCCCAGTTATCGCAAAACCAGGGGAGTCCCGCCCAAATACCACGATGTTTTAAGCCAGTTACCATCATCCATGCGCTAAAAAGCGACCACAGGAGAGCATTGTTAAAATCTTGGTTCCCAATTTTTACTTTTTTATCTACTTCGCTTGGGTCTAATGTAAAAGAAAAAGATGAGAAAAAACCTCGAATAGCTTTTCCGTGTTTTTTTAAGAGCTTTGATGAAAAGGATTTTTTTTCTATAAAAGCCTTGCTTTTAGTGTAGTCATGATGTCTTTGTGTATGTAAAGAAATAAAGAGGGTATATGATGAATCCGTGCCAGTTAAAATAAGTGGGTTGTTGCCATAGACAGGAAACTCTTGATAGATGATATTTTTTTCGCTCGTAGTTGTTTCTCGCAAAGAAACATTTGTATCATGTGGACCGCTTATTTTGGAACTACATTTCCAGTAAGTGTTTATATTTTCCCCTACAAGTAAAACTAACTGAGGTGCTAAGTTAGCATTGTTTTTATGTGAAAAAGAACGTATGCAAAGTGTTGGATCTTGTTTATTTGTAAAAAGGAGGCTAAAAAATAAGGAAAATCCGTCAAATACGAACTCAAGCGCAGCAGGGCGTAAAATCATCTTGAGGCAATCATTTCGCGTAATAAGCCTTTGTGATGCATCTATAAAACAAAAATCTTTTAAAAGACTTGTTTCTCCACGGACAAGCCCATACGATTTTTCATTAAAATCCGCATGGAAATGCAAAAAAGAAGCAAGTCTGTCTGTGAAAGCAGCAGACATGTTTGATTTTGAATCAAATACAATAGGTTTTGGAAAAATAATACAGCATCCTTTTGAACTTCTGTAGATATCAAGATAGTAATAATGCATACTACTAAACCGGTTTACGCATTCATGATACACTATTCTAGCGATTTGTCAATGTCTTTTTTTATAGATTTTTTTAGTGATCAAACGAAAGCGATAGTCTCTTTTTTAAGTAGATTCGGCAGCTCCTGGCAAACCTATATCTTTTCTATAAAAGGAATCGGTAAAAGTTATTGTTTCCAAGCCACGGTAGGCTTTTTCCCGCGCTTCATCAAAGCTCTCTCCAAAGGCTGAAACACAAAGCACTCTCCCCCCACTTGTTAGCAGTTTGCCTTCTAGCAATTGTGCTCCAGCAAAAAAGACTTCCCCTGCATCTGAATGTTTTGAGAATTCAGAAAGGTCTATTTCGTAGCCGGTTTTATATGAGCCAGGATAACCTCCAGAAACAACAACGGGTGCACAAGCGTATGCATTTTTCCATTTCAAGCTAAAGTTTTGTAAACTTCCGTCATGGATTGCTTGACAAAGTGCGAAAAAATCGGAATCCATGAGGGGTAGGACTACCTGTGTTTCAGGGTCTCCGAGACGCACATTGTATTCGAGCAGTTTAGGACCATCTTTTGTAAGCATAAGCCCAAAAAAGATAAAACCGCGGTAATCCATGTTTTCTGCGATTAAGCCTTTTAAAGTGGGCTCTAAAATTTTATCTAGAAAAGCTTGCCAATCAGCATCGCTTAGATCGTCGACGGGAGCTATCGCACCCATTCCACCGGTATTGGGACCTTGGGCTGCATCTAAAAGGCGTTTATGGTCGCGTGCTGGTATAAAGGGCAAAATGCAAGAGCTTCCATCGAGTCGTGTTTTTTCACTCAAACTCACCGCTGCCAAAACCGAAATTTCAACCCCTTGTAAATAGTCCTCTATAACGAGCGTATTTCCCGCATCACCGAGGCTTTTATCGGCCATAAAGGAATCAATAGCTTCAAGCGCGGTTTTTTCATCATGTGCAACAACAACACCCTTCCCTGCGGCAAGACCATCAGCCTTTATGACGATGGGTAGACCTTGCGTTTTTACATAGGACTTCGCATCCGCAATGTCGACAAAGCTTTTACTTTTCGGGCAGGCAACTCCGTACTTTTTCATAAAGTTTTTTGCAAAATCTTTGCTCGCTTCGAGGTGAGCAGCTTTTTTTTGAGGACCGATAACCGAAACGCCTCGGGCTGAAAGCATGTCTGCAAGCCCCTTCGCCAGGGGATCTTCCGGCCCAATTACCGCCCAAAGAATTTTTTCTTTTTCTACAATCTCTACGATAGATTCTAAGCTTGAATTCTCTGGTTTATAGTTTTCCGCTTTTTTCATTAAGGCGGTACCACCGTTTCCCGGTATACAGATTATTTTTTCTACATCGGGATTTTTTGCCAGGGCCCATGCAATCGTATGTTCTCGCCCACCAGAGCCAATAACTGCAACTTTCACTTTATGCTTCCTTTTGCTCTTCTTTTTCGCTACTTTTTGCTTTTTCACTCCCTGAATCGAGGACATCTTCAGAGATTTTTTCCTGCAAGTTTTTATGTGCAGAAATAATTTCTTTAAACTCTGTTGCATCGATTGTTTCTTTTTCTAGCAAACGATTTGCGATATAATCGAGCAAGTCCTTATTTTTCATGAGATTTTCTGTAACAAAAGTATATCGCTCCGCCATAAGTCGTGCGAGTTCTGAGTCAATATAGCGCTGTGTTTCTTCTGAATATTCTCGTATAAGTTGCGGTTCTCCACCATAGCCATAGGCACCACCACGTTGGGTAAGAGCCACATTTTCAAATTTCTCGCTCATACCGTAGTCAGTTATCATGCGGCGAAGAATGTCGGTTGCTCTTTGTAAGTCGTTTCCGGCACCGGTCGAAATTTCGCTAAACTGTATTTTTTCAGCAGCACGGCCACCAAGGAGGACATCTACTTCACCTAAAAGTTCTTTCCGCGTTCGCAAATAGCGATCATCTTCCGGCATTTGCATAGTATAGCCGAGTGCTGCAACTCCTCGAGGTATAATCGAAATTTTATGCACCTTATCCGCACCTTCGGTAAAGGCAGCGGTTAAAGCATGACCTGTTTCGTGGTAGGCTACGATACGTCGCTCTTCTTCCTTAATCACACGGCTTTTCTTTTGCAAACCTGCAACTGTTTTTTCAACAGCTTCGTTAAAGTCAATCATAGCCACTTTTTTTCGCCCACCGCGAACAGCAAGCAAGGCTGCTTCATTTACGATATTTGCCAAATCTGCCCCGGAAAAACCAGAGGTTGTTTTTGCAATTGAAGGTAAATCAACGTCATTATCAAGTTTTACATTTTTTGCATGGATTTTAAGTATTGCCTCTCGGCCAATAAAATCTGGTCGGTCGACAACAACTTGTCGGTCAAAACGTCCGGGTCGAAGCAGGGCTGGATCCAAAACATCTGGTCTATTTGTTGCAGCAAGTAAAATAAGCCCCGTTGAGTTATCAAAACCGTCCATTTCTACCAAAAGCTGGTTTAGGGTTTGCTCTCGCTCATCGTTACCACCGCCGTAACCAGTTACCCGGCTTTTACCTATAGCATCAAGCTCATCTATAAAGACAATACAAGGAGATTTTTCTCGCGCTTGCTTAAATAAGTCTCGCACGCGGCTTGCACCAACACCGACAAACATTTCTACAAAATCACTTCCTGAAATTCTAAAAAAAGGTACGCGTGCTTCTCCTGCAACTGCCCGTGCAAGAAGAGTTTTCCCTGTTCCTGGAGGACCGACAAGTAAGACACCCTTGGGTATCTTGCCACCGATATCTGTATATTTTTTGGGTGATTTAAGAAAATCTACCACCTCTATAAGCTCTTCTTTTGCCTCATCGACGCCTGCAACATCGGCAAACCTTGTGGTCACCTGCCCCTCATCTACCGCATTCGCTCGCGATTGCCCAGCTGAAAAAATACTGCCACCGAGACCGCCGCCCATGCCACCACCCATTCGCTTCATTAAAAAACGCCACATGAGAAAGATAAAACCGAAGGGAAGTATCCATTGCAGTAAAAAATCGAGGAGGAAGTTGTTTTTTGTCAGCTGCGCCTTGTAAGCAACACCTTTTTCATCTAAAAACTCCAAAAACCCCTCAGTCCAAATAGCAACCGTTTTATACGTTTCTCGAGAAGGCGAAAGCGTACCAAAGATATTTGTATCTGTATTTCGAATTTGAGGACCATAGCCAATAAAATAGTTTTTATCGAGCACAACCTCTGTTATAACGCCATTTGACACAAGGGCTTTAAATTCAGTAAAGTCTAAGGTAGAATCTGAACGCAACGTAAAGACAAAGTTTAGAATAGTTGTTATAATTAAAACACCGAGTAAGATTGCCCAAAAGGGAATCTTTGGTGATTTTTTATTTTTATCATTTTTGGGATCCGTTGAAAGCTTAAAAAAATTAAAAGGATCGTTTTCGTTATTTGGGTCTTTTTTTGGGTTTTCGTTCACCTAATATCTCCATTTATTTTTTGCAAACATATCGAGCCGCTTTGTTTTAGCTATTGCACTATATACATTTTGCATCTTCTTTAAATATACGTAATAAAGCAAAAATAGTCGAGTACATGAGCAAAATTCGGGTCTTTTTTCTTATGTTCTTTTTTAGAATGCCGATATATAAATGAATAGATGCTATTGGGAGGTTTTTTATGGCATATACTCAAGCCTTTACTGCTTACAAACAAACGGGAGTTAAGACTGCTACTCAAGGAAAACTCATTATCATGCTCTACGAGGAAGCAGTTCGCCAACTAAATACCGCTTTAAGTCTGTTTAAAACAGAAGATTCTATAGAAGCGTACAATATTGAAAAATTACACAAAGCTACGGTAAAAACCCAAGAAATTATCACAGAGCTGATGGTTTCACTCAACATGAACGCCGGCGGACAACTTGCCCACAACCTTCTCGCCCTATACATGTTTTTTAACCAAGAACTTCTCGACGCTACCATCCATCATAAAAAAAGCAAAATCCACTTTGTCCGCGACAAAATGCTTGAGCTAAAAGATGCTTGGGTACAGGCAGATTCTACAACACAAACCCGTGCTTCCGACATGAACCCTGCAATCAGTATCAACGGATAGATAGCTATGACCGAAACACTCAGTCGAGAAGAAATAGAGCAAAGAGTCGCAATTTTAAAACGATATAGAAAACTTTTGGAAGAGCAACGAAATGCCTTTCGCGACTATCTCAATGTTCTCGAAAAGCAAGAAGAAAGCATAGAAGCAGAAAGCACCGAGGTAATCGTTGCTCAAGCTGAACTTGAACATAAGATAGTCGCTTCCTTGTCGAGTTTACATCGTGTAACGCTTCCCCTTGAAAAACTCTACTCTGAGCAATTTTCCACAGAAGATGAAGCTATTCCAGAGCTCAAGACAGACCTTGAAAATCTCAAGCAGGCGGTTTTAGAGCAAAACCAAAAAAACAGAGATTTATTAAAAATAAAGATGGGTGATATCCGAAATCAAATAAAAACGCTCAACAACCCCAGCTTCAATCCCTATGCAAAAAAAGCGAGTATCTACTCGCAAAATAATGCCACAGCTAGTATACTAGATGTGGAGTTATAAATGAAAGACAATACAATATATATTTTCGATTCGTATGGCTTGATTTATCGAGCCTATTATGCCTTTGTGTCCAGACCGCTGATAAACCCCCAAGGACAAAATGTTTCTGCTGTTCATGGTTTTTTTAGAAATCTTTTATTTGTTATAAAAAAATACGGCGCCACCTACGCTGCAGCAAGTTTTGACTCACGAGAGCCAACCTTTCGCCATCTCATGTATGAAGAATACAAGGCGAATAGGCAAAAAACCCCAGAAGACTTACATGCACAAGTTCCCATCATAGAAGAAATTCTCGAAAGCCTTGGCTTCCCCATCCTACGAGTAAGCGGTGTTGAGGCAGATGATATTATTGCGAGCCTTTGTGGACATTGTAGCAGTCAAAAAAGACAGTGCCGCATCCTCAGTTCCGACAAAGACTTAATGCAACTGATAAACGACTATACACGTATGCTCAGTCCCGACAAAACCGAAGTGTGGAGCGAGGTCGACGAGGAAGCTGTGCTGGAAAAATGGGGCGTTCCCCCGCATCTCATGCTCGATTTCCTCTCCCTCGTTGGAGATAGCTCTGACAATGTGAAAGGTGTTGCAGGAGTTGGTGAAAAAACAGCTCTTAAACTCCTCACCGAATACGGCAGCCTCGATAAAATCTTGGAAAATGCTGAAAAGATACCAGGTGCAATTGGAAAAAAAGTTGTGGCAGGAAAAGACGATGCTCTCTTTGCTCGTAAACTCATTGCTTTAAAAAATGACGTAGATGTGCCTGAAAATCTTGAAAACTATGAAATAAAAAATCTCGACTTTTTAAAAGCTGCCGAAGTCCTTGAAAAATACGGTTTAATGAGCATTGCAAAAAGCTACCGCGAATGGGGAAGTCGAGAAAAAAGCGCACAAAATGCAGAAAAAAATCGCGATGCCCATGAGGATGCAGAAGGCGATGAACTTTTACAAAAGAGCCACGTTGCAAACAGTGAAGAGAGCAAAAAACCAACACAAAAAGAGCTTGTAAAAAACAGCGGAAATTACAAGGCTATAAAAACAAAACCTGAGCTAGAAAAACTCATCGAGACAATTTTGACAGAGTTTTCTAAAAAGGGAAGAGAGGATTTTTATCTTGCCTTTGATACAGAAACCGATGGCTTAGACACAAGAAAGGCAGAGATGCTCGGTTTTTCTCTTTCATATATCAAGGGAGAAGCCTTTTATATTCCTCTCACACAAGAGGGTAGCCTTTTTTCACAAAGCAGTATAGAAAAAAAAGATGCTCTCGAAAGTCTTGCAAAGCTTTTTTACCAGCCTGGTCTTCAAATTGTTATGCAAAATGCAAAGTTTGATTATCAAGTATTAAAGACAAATGGTTTGACGGGAGATTTTCAGTGCGAAATCTTTGATACTATGATTGCAGCCTGGATCTTAGATGCCGATCGCGGCTCTTTTTCCTTCGATGCCCTTTGTGCTTCGGAGCTTTTTTTAGAAACCATTCCTTTTTCGGACATTGTCCCCAAGGGTGGCAGTTTTTTGGATGTTCCCCTCGATCAAGCTGTCGACTATGCCGCAGAAGATGCCGACCTCACCTTGCAACTATGGAAAAAGTTTGAAAAGCAACTCAAAACTGAGGGCTTGCTTGACCTATTTCTAAATCTTGAAAGCCCCCTTATTCCCATCCTTGCAGAGATGGAAGATGAAGGCATACATATTGAAAAAGCAGATTTGGAAGCCTACTCCAAGGAACTTTCAAGCGAAATAGAAGAGCTATCAAAGGACATTTATGATTTAGTCGGGCATGAGTTCAATATTGCTTCGCCAAAACAATTGCAAGAGGTGCTCTTTGTAGAGCGTGAACTTCCCGCAACAAAAAAAATAAAAACAGGTTTTTCAACCGACACCTCTGTTTTAGAAGAGCTACGCGAGCATGACCCCATCATTCCCAAACTTCTCGAATACCGTCAGTTAAGCAAGCTTTTGAGCACCTACGTCGATGCCCTGCCAAAACTCGCCGATGAAAATAATCGCATTCACACAAGCTTTATGCAAACAGGAACAGCAACAGGGCGGCTTTCAAGTCGCGACCCTAACTTACAAAATATTCCCATTCGCGACGAGGAAGGACGGAAAATACGTCAAGCCTTTACTGCGCCTGCTGGAAGAAGCCTTATTTCCTCGGACTATTCGCAAATAGAACTTGTAGTACTCGCTCATTTAAGCCAAGACGAAAACCTTATGGAAGCCTTCCGCTCTGGAGTGGATATTCATAAGGCAACCGCCAGCCTTATTTTCAGCCTTCCCCTCGAACACGTGACCCAAGATATGAGAAGAAGCGCAAAAACGATAAACTTTGGCATTATGTATGGCATGTCAGCCTTCCGCTTATCAAATGACCTTTCTATCCCCCGTTTTCAAGCACAACAATTTATAGATAATTATTTTGCAAGCTATCCCGGAATTCAAAACTTTATTCAAAACACCATCATGGAAGCTGAAGACAAGGGCTACGTGGAAACGATGCTCGGAAGACGACGCTATATAAAACAAATTTTAAGCGGAAATAAAAATATCAAAGCGCAGGCAGAACGCATGGCGATAAACACACCCATCCAAGGCACTGCCGCCGACATTGTCAAAAAAGCGATGATCGCCGTAGATGGGGCTTTGAAAAAACAATTCCCAAGGGCAAAACTCCTCTTACAAGTTCACGACGAGTTGATTTTTGAATGCGATACTTCCGAAGTAGCAGAGATAAAAGCCCTCATAAAAAAAGAGATGGAAGAAGTTGTCCAACT
>ERZ795049.3676-NODE-3676-length-15982-cov-6.034721_pt1 | contig 15982 bp, 18 predicted proteins | sample MGYA00375133_ERZ795049 | MGnify/ENA primary metagenome ERZ795049 (study PRJEB30178, sample SAMN05720147) | activated sludge metagenome | isolation source: anaerobic digester from wastewater treatment plant | place: Japan | collected 2015-04-20 ...
GAAACTTATGCGCACCCCTTCATCGTGAGCGATCATCGCCGCCCTGAGAGCGGCCGCCCGACAACCCATGCCGAGGGCAGGCGTGATTCCTGATACGTGGAAGAGCCCTGCATCGCGCAGTAGTTCAGGCCTGATGTCATCAGCGTCCATCCTGCTTGCTGCAGAGCCCGACCTGTAGTATGAGACTCGAGATTTCCCAGGGATCGGATATCCCCTCTGGACGAAGTACACCCCGGTTGGCGCTGTGCAGTCCACTTTCACGCATGATGTGTCCACTCCATAGGAGCTGAGTTCTGACACGACTGCCATGCCCATTTCGTCATCTCCCACTCTGGAGATGAACCTTGTACTGAAGCCGAGCCTTGAAAGCCCAGCAAGCGTGTTGGCTTCGCTTCCGGCTATGTGACGTTCGAATAGACGCACCGCACGCAACGGACCAGGTTCCGCCGCGTTCATCTGAACCATGACTTCACCCAATGATACGACGTCCATTATCAGCCCTCCAAGCCGATTGCGAAAAGGTGACGCCTCTGCAGTTCACCGTTTCACCATGGTGGCACTACCGAACAGAAACTCGTTCACATCATCCATCGTTGCCCAGCAATAGTCTCCAAGCATTGAGTTTTTCAGCGCCATCATAGCTGTCCCGTAGCTAAGAGCCTGCTCGATTTCTCCGTCCAGGTATCCCCTGAGGAAACCCGCGGCGAACGCGTCGCCTGCGCCGATACGGTCCAGGCTGTCCACAGCGAAGTCTCTTCGGTCTGTGACAATCTCGCCCCTGACCCAAGCTTGCGCTATCCATGGTGCTCCCTGATAGCTCGGATCGTTGCAGACGCCCGCGATGACCGGTACGCCCAGTGATGCCAGAGCAGTCGCTGCTGAATGCAGATCGACGGCATCGAGGCCGAGTACTGTTCGCAGGTCGCCCATGGACGTAAACAGAACATCCACCTTCCTCAGAATGGGGTCAAGTGCCTTGGCACAAGCATCCGCAGACCAGAGCGCTGAGCGGTAGTTGATATCGAGACTCACTGTCACGTTCATACGCTTGGCGGTGTCAATCCCCGATTCCAAAGTGGCGAGGGCGCCCGCGCCAAGGGCCGCGGTAATGCCTGAACTGTGAAACACTTTGGCCCCACTGAGAATGCGCCCCCAATCCACTTCACCGGGGGTTACTGCCTGGAAAGCGGATGCGGAGCGGTCGTAGGTTACACTCGCGGGTCGCTGCGAGGTGCCGAATTCATGGAAGTAGAGCCCAATCCGGCCGTCCTTTGAGACTACGATATCCGAAGCGTCGACTCCGTTTGCTTTAGCCGCCGCTATGATCATCTGGCCCAGGCCTTTGGCAGGTACTCTGGACACGAATCTGCAGCTTAGTCCCAGGTGGCTTGCGGCAATAGCCACATTGAGCTCACTACCGCCCACATAGACATCAAACGACCCTGCATGGGCCATCGAGATCCCTCGCGGGGCGGAAAGCCGGATCAGTGGTTCACCGAAGGTTACCAGGCATGCGTCCACCAGAGCCACCCCCCTGCGTTGATCTGTGGCTACCTAAATGCGGTTATATCGCGCTATTCCTTCACGAAGCGATTTGACTTCCATTATGTACTTGGATTGATCGGCTTCTCGGCGCTCTATCTCCAAGGCTCTGGTCAGCACCTCTTCGACATGATCTGCAGGAACCACTACTACTCCATCGGTGTCAGCGATGATAAGATCCCCGGGGTGAACCAGAATGCCTCCGCAGAGGACTGGCACATTCAGGGCTTCGGTTTTGTATCTCCCTAATGTAGAACCAGGAGAAATGGTGCGTGAAAAGACTGGAAACCCGAAGTCTCTCTTGATTTCAGCAACGTCACGGAGCCCACCATCGAGGATGGCCCCAACCAAGTTCCGCGCCACAGCACCGGCCGTCATGAGGCCACCCCAGACCGCTACATCTGGATCACTGCCTTCGATTCCTATCACAATCACACTGCCCTCGGGGGCTTCGTCAATTGCTTCCAGGGCGTGGCTGGGCGGCACGCTTTCGGTTGTTCTCACTTCCTTGACAGTCACGGCGGGCCCCACGACCTTGCTGTCGTTGATGCGGGGCTTGATCGGATAGTCCATGTAGCCTCTTGTTCCCGCGATCTGATCGACGGCATCAGCAACAGAAGCGGAAGTGACAGAACGGAACCCGTCTATGATCTCCTGCAGATACACGGCTCACATCCCCCTCTTTCTTCGACTTTCCTAGCGCGCTGCAAGTACTTCCTGCCCATCTCAATAACGGTATCGATACGACCTTCTGCGATATGCTCCTCGTTGACAAGGTCGGTTCCAACGCCCACGAAAGCTGCGCCGGCGCGAAGGTAGTGCGCGAGGTTATGGATGTCTATCCCCCCTGTCGGGATCAGTGGGACTTCGGGGAATACATCCCTAATGGCCTTGATGTGCGCAGGCCCCCCGGCGGAATTAGCAGGGAATACTTTCACGGCTCCGGAGCCCTCCTGCCAGGCAGCAAAGATCTCGTTGGGGGTCAGACCACTCATTATCCCGAGGACGTCAGCGTCCCTACACAGATCCGCTAGGCCCTCCACAATAACCGGCGACACTACAAACCTGGCCCCTGCAGATATGCTGGCTTCCACCTGCTGTACGTTGAGGATTGTCCCCACACCTACTAGAAACTCCCTGTCTCTTGACAAGTCCCTGATGACATCAATGGCTCCTGGAACCGTCATCGTGATCTCAGCAGCCTTGAACCCAGCGGTTATGAGTGCCTCTACGGCGAGACGCGCAGATGCCTGGGAATGAACTCTCACGACTGGAACAACGCGTGAGTCTGACAGGCTTGCCAGAACCTCTCTCGCTCCTTGGCATGCCATACCTCAATCCTCCCAACGCTTCGCCTTCAAACGCACATGCACCTACTCCAAGAGGCTATCCTCTGGCGATTCGCCGAACACTGCTCCCCTCATCGATCAGCCTACCTTGCGAACCGCTGATCAAGACAGCGGAAAGCTTGATGGTGTCTCGTAGTGATCACAGGGCTCGCCTCCCGCCTCCGGGAATCGTTTCAGTGCCAAGGCCTCCTTCATCCTCTGCAGACGCTCGGTCATCTGATGTCCACGCCGCAGTGCAACTCCGACTACTAGAATGTCCAGTACTATCAGGTGTGCCAATCGTGAAACCATCGGAGGGAATACGTCGGTATCCTCCTCCACGTCAACTCCGATCACCTGCGAACACTCACTCGCCAGTGGAGAATGAGACGCCGTCAGCCCAATGACTGTTGCGCCCCACCTTCGAGCAGTGCGCGCGTTCTCCACAAGCTCCTTCGAACGCCCTGTATGAGAAATGGCCACGACTACGTCGTCGGGCCCCAGTGTGCTTGCCGACATGCACTGCATGTGCGAGTCTGAGCATGCGCTACACGGTGTGCCAAGGCGAAAGAACTTCTGATAGGCATCGAGCGCGACTACGGCCGAAGCCCCGAAACCCCAGAACTCGGTTCTGCGCGCGCTGGCCAGGGTGGCCACAGCGCACTTGACGCCTTCGGGATCTAGTTTATTTACTACATTCGTCAATAAATCGATGGACGAGCGCCCTACCTTGCGCATGTATGCAGGCGCATCGTCTCCCTCTTCCACCTGTCGGTGAACGTAAGGTACGCCCACGGCAAGACTCTGGGCCAGTCGGAGTTTGAAGTCTTTGAACCCCTGGAACCCAATAGAACGACAGAAGCGGAGCACTGTTGGTTCGCTCACCTGCGCCTGAACAGCGAGAACACCAATGCTCGTTCCAATGGCCGCATGGGGATCCGCCAGCACTGCACGCGCTACCCTAGCCTCCGCATCGCTCACGTCCGCAAGACGGGTTCGAATCTCCTCAACCACGTTTGCATGTGATTCCATCTGAAGCACCTTCGTCCTGTAGTAGAACTACTATCCATATCATAGTCTGTCTCATCATGATCTGTCAAGTCATGCTCCGCGATCTCGGATGACACCTCGGTGGAGAAGTCGCACGATCGTGGTGGATCACGGGATGGCCCTCGATGAGAACCTGGCGGCGATCAGAGGAAGGGAGTGCCATTACATAGTTGCCTCCAGGCAGGCGGAGTGAAACGCCCGGAGCGCGACGGAGAGACGTGCATACTGTGCATAAGCGACGGCCGGTCCAGCAAAGACGCGGCCATCCGGCGCAGTCATGACGCCAATCAAAACATGGTCCAGTACATGGTGACTGGTCTTCGCTCTTCGCCCCGTTGAACTGGGCGTTTATCACGAGAGTGCGGAAGTTGGGCTAGTCTCCGGGGTCCAGGACCCTGGCTATGCTCCGCATGAGCCTTCTGAGCGCATCCCTATCCACCGAGTCTTCGCGCCCGAAGTTCCAGATGACCTTGGCGACCGGATTGCCCGCCACGGGATGACGCTCGTTGTGGGCGAACTGTGAATAGGCGACAGTCGATCTATGCTCATCCCGAGCTATCGGGCTTTTCATTTGGCGCGTGTGCCTATTCGCCGTCGAACTCGGGAGTACTTGAACCTCCGTTGCCTGATCACACCATGGGGCGATTCTCAACAACCTTGACACACCCTCAGTATACCACCCCTCCCACCAGTATTATGTTGGAGTAAGGGGTAAACTCACCGGTCCTGACTACTGCCTTCACCTGGCCAAGCATCTTCTTGAATTCTGCGTGCGGTATCTTCTCGATAGGAGTATCGCTGAATATGCTTCGAATCTCCTCATAGACTGCGAGATTGTACGTCTCGGTTTCCGCTTCCGCGATGACCTTCTCTACAGCGAGTTCGCGCAGGATCACTTGAACCACATCCGCGAAACGAGGATTGCCCTCGCTCACGGCGAGATCGATGCGCCGGGCGTCTACTGGAATTGGAAAACCTGCATCACACACTACTAGCATGTCTGTGTGACCCATACCGGCCACGATCTCGGATAGGTCACGGTTCAGTATTCCGCACTTCTTCATGATACGTTCTCCTCGCTGAGTTCATCGATCCTAGGCAGCGACGGCACTGCCCCCATACGAGTCACCGCTATCGCAGCAGCCCGATTCGCAAACTGCACAGCCTCGCCTAGCGGACATCCGAGTCCAATGCGCATGGCCAACGCGCCGCAGAATGCATCACCTGCTCCAGTAGTATCAACTACGCGAGAGACCGGCTGCGCCTCATAGTGCTCCACACGACCGCATTCCACCAAGTAGGCGCCCCGGTTGCCGACGGTGACCACCGTGGCGTCGACACCCCTGTCGGACATGGCTCGCGAGCCTTGCAGCACCGCGTCCTTGCTGTCTGGCGCGATACCAGTAAGAGCCTCAAACTCGATCTCGTTAGGCACGATGACGTTAACCAGGCGCAAGAACGAATCCGGCAGCGCGGCCGCCGGGGCCGGGTTGAGCAGCACTCTGGTCGACGATTCTCGCGCGATCTCAGCGGCTCTTATTGACGCCGCCATGGGCACCTCTAGCTGCAATACCAGCACATCGGCACAGGCAATCGCTTCTGCAGCATTGTCAACGTCCCGAGGACTTAGCTTGGCATTTGCGCGCGGAACGATAATGATGCTGTTGTCCCCATCCGCGTCTATGACGGGATTGCCCACCCCGGTCCCTTCGGCTTGGTCGCGAACAACGAACCTGGTGCTTATCCCCTCGTCCTCCAGAAGGGCGATGAAGACGTCTCCGAACGAATCAGTGCCCAGGCATCCTATCATGCATACATTGGCGCCCAGTCTGGCCGCGGCCACGGCCTGATTGGCGCCCTTGCCGCCCGGGAACATCCCGAACTCAGTGCCAATCAGTGTCTCGCCTCGGGCAGGCCTTCTTGCCGCACGCACCACAAGATCCATGATGAAACTACCTACGACTACGATGCGAGGTGTCCTATTCACAGCTCATTATCCCTCTCTTCGAGCTACCGTGTCGTCTGAACTCGAAGCCTCTTCCCCAGGCTTCCCCCAGGATGGTACCTGGCGAAATCCTCTGCGTCGAATCCTCTCAAAGTCATCAGCGCAACGGCAAGGGCATCGCCCATGGCGAGCACAACGGCAGTGCTATTGGTTGGAGCCAGGTTAAGCGGGTCAGCCTCTCGTGCAACGGTACACGGAAGTACAGCATCGCATTGCTGCGCCAACGAAGAGCCGGCGTTGCCAGTCACGGCGATGATCTTGGCCCCGATACGCCTCACGGGTGCGACCAATCTGACCAGCTCTTCGGTCTCGCCGCTGTTGGAGATAGCAATCACGACATCATCCGCAGTGATCATACCTAGGTCACCGTGAAATGCCTCGGTTGCATGCACAAAGAATGCCGGAGTCCCCGTGCTTGCCAAAGTTGCAGCGATTTTCTTACCTACATGCCCGGACTTGCCGATTCCCGTGATGATGACGCGTCCCTTGCACTCAAGCACAAGGTTGACAACTGCATCGAAACTCTCATCAAGCCGGCGCGCCAGTTCGCTTAAGGCCGCCGACTCGCTCATTAGCACTCGGCGCCCAATCTCCAGCGGCCCCTCTCGTGTCATCTGTCTCTCCTCCATAATGGATTGAGGCTACGATAGCCAAACGCCCGTCTTCTATCGCGGACGCGCACACGAATCGCGTAAAATCAACTCGGGTTTCAGAACCACAGCTCTGGGGGTTTTCACCCGCCCGCGAGAAATGCGTCTCATGAGTGTTTGTGCCGCTCGGGTTCCGAGTTCGACTATGGGCTGAGCAACAACCGTTAATGGCGGATCCATCAACGCTGCCCATTCAGAATCGTCGAACCCGATTACCGAGATATCCTCCGGCACCTTCTTCCCGGCCGCTTTCAGGGCAGCCATGGTACCGGCAGTCATCACGTTGTTGCACACGAAAAGCGCTGTCGGAGGTTCCGCACGATTCAGCATCTTCATAGTCTTGTCATATGCGATATCCCTCTTGAACTTGGCTACCTCGATGAGTGACTCATCAGCCGGGATTCCGTGTGTCCGGATCGCTCGTACATACCCAGCCATCCGGTCTGCTCCCGTGCTAACCTCAAGGCGCCCGGCGATTATGCCGATTCTCCTATGCCCCATCCCGATCAGATACGACACTGCATCGAACGCTCCACTCTCGTTGTCGGACAAGACTACATCAGCGGTGAGTCCCGGAATGGAGCGGTCAAGTAGCACCACGGGAAGACCCGACTCGATGGCTGATCGCAGGAGATCGGCATTCCCGGAGCTCGGCGCCACTATAAGCCCGTCAACGCGCCTGCCCATGAGCAACCTCAGATATGCCTGCTCACGTTCGGGCTTCTCATCGGTGTCACAAAGGATGATGCTGTAGCCCTGTTTCAGCACCTCGTCTTCAATGGCCCGCACAATGCTCGTGAAGAAAGGGTTGGTTACATCCGAGACCACAACCCCCACGGTTAAGGTCTCGCGGGTGCGTAGGCTGCGCGCTATCACATTGGGCTGGTAGTTGAGGGCTTCCATCGCCGCATGGACTCTCTGCTTCACCTCATCGCTTACGTAACGTGTCTCGTTGATGACATGTGATACGGTGGACGCCGAGACACGTGCTTCACGCGCCACATCCGTGATTGTCGGCATGATATACCTCCTTGCTCAATGCGTTGCCCAGCCACACCAAGCCTTCGCCCGCACCATCAAACTCAAAGCACGCATATCCTTGGAAACACCCGGCATTGAGTTCGCCGAAAAACGAACGGAAATCGATTGATCCGAATCCCGGGGCACAGTCCTTTAGGTTTGAGTCCATGTCGCATCGCACGTCCTTGAGGTGAACGTACCTGACTCTCCGGCCCGCCAGTTTCGCGGCCTGCCGGGGATCCCCGTCTTGCTCATTCATCAAGCAGTTTCCAGTGTCCAGCGTCATCCCTATCGACAGGCCCAACTGCGATTCCACCTGATCTACGAAGCCCATGATTCGGCTGACGGAGCCTTCCGGCGATGACGTATTCTCTACGCACAACAACACCCCGGCCGCGTCAGCTGCTCTCAGGACTGGCTCTAGAGGTTGGACTACGCTGTGGTCGAAGTCTGCTCCTACGTGCCATGTTGCCAGCTTCGGAAGGAACACACGCACCACCGGGGAGCCCAGGCTGTGCGCAGCGTCTATGGCCCTAAGCAACCGGGGGCAATCAGCTTCCAAGCCAAGCGATGCGCCCGATGCCACTATCAGCTCTACGCCAATGCCGGACGAAAGGAGTCTCAGCCGCTCACAGGCCCGTGCCAACTCCGCGGCGGGAGCATCGGCTGGCGGCAGGCCGAGCCCTTGTTCGTCCCTCACCTCGAGCGCCGGTATTCCAAGATCCGCACAGGCTCGCATCACGTCCTCAATGCTGAGCTGCTTCTGTTCCAGCTCACGCTTGAAGACAACCACGCTCGCAGCCAGCGTAATGGGCGCACTCATAGTTCCACACTCCTGATGCCTTCCATCATGGTCTTCCGGCACACGGGCTTCACGTTCTCCACAATCCAGTCGCGCATCGCCTTGCCTTCCGGAGTCTCCTGTGGCGCCGACACGAACTCAAGCTCAATGTGGAGGGCATCAGCGGCAAGCGACGCGATGATCGGCCACATCTGCCCGATATCTCCCACGAGCGGCAACGACGTTTCCAGTCGTGCAAAACCCGACATCTCCATGCGGAATGGAATCCCGGTCAGCTTGGTCTTGGGCAACCCCCGGGTGATGGCATCCTGAACCATTCCGCTGCGGCGCTGATACTGCCAAGCCAACTCCAGGTTCTTGTCAAGGTCAATCCTGGCGAGAGTCCTTCCACGCAAGCTGTAGGTACTCATGCCCTCCCAGGCTGGCCATATGCCGTGCCCAGTCCAGGTCTCAAACGGCCCGTCATGAATCTCCTGCGTGAGAGCTACACCCGACTCGATTATCACCTGTGCGCTGCCAAGTAGTCGCGCGATCCGTGAGCACCGCTCCGTAATGGATATTGCGTCTCCAATGCTGAGTCCCACAGTGCCGCCGCCTACTAGCTGAGGTACGGACACTAGGACCGGAACCCCTCGCTTGGCTGCGGCGCCTATCATGGTGCGATCGTCCGCTCCAAGGCCTAGAGCCGCCTCCAGCGAAAGCCCCACTGACTTGGCCATCTGTACAGCATCACGCGCGAGTATCTCGGTACGCAACCCCATTGGGTAGGCCATATTCCCCGCAGCTTTGATGATGGTATCGCCCGGAGCCGACATGGCTCTTCGTATCAGATCGCGATCGATGGCCATCTCGCGCTCAACCACTGCCAGATCCTCATCGCTCATCACCGTGACTTCGAATCTTCCGTCCCTGGGCAAAACGGAAGTGTCAAGTCCCAGCGCATGGCCGTTCACCCTGTGTACACGATCAAGAGAACCCGCCATCTCGTGTGCGATCACTGCAGAACTCGTGAGTATTCCGTCCACTATGCCCACCCTGATCAGCTCGGCCAGGAGGGTTGTGACTCCCTCATGGATATTCGGGCCGCTGCCAGTACACACGACAACTCTCGAGCCGCTGTTCTTCGCCTCAACGATAGCATTCACCAGGCTGCGGATTCGGTCCATGCTCTCAGGCGTCTGCGACTGGATCAGCTCTTTGACATGACGATGCATCTTGCTCTCTCCTCATGGTCAGTTTTGGCTCGAATCTGGACGCCTGCGAAAGACAGCGTGGCGTATCGAGACTCTCTCCCAAGTGTAAGCCACATGAATCAGACCGTTCGAGCCGGCCACTATCGCCGGGTACGACACCTCTCCGCCTCTCGATTCATCCACCAGAGTCCGTTGGTGCCAGCTTTCCCCTTCGTCGCGGGATTCCGTGATCACCAAACGGTCGCGCCCGCGCTCCGCATCATTCATGCAGAGCAACAGTGTGCCGTCGCCGGCGCGAACCGCATCCAGCCCGCTGTCGGGGTTCGGCAACTCGATGGGTTGGCAGACGGTCCATGTCGCCCCTCGGTTGTACGAGAATGAGCGCCACACCCGCCCACGGTTGGTCCTGGTCAACATGAGTATTCTTCCGTCGGTCAGCTCGACTAGCGTGGGCTGTATCGGGACTCCGTACATCGTGGTGTCGCCGTACTCACGCCAGCTTCGGCCAGCGTCTCGGGTCGCGAGAACCATCGGGCACCACAATGCCTCGTCGTACACGGGCAAGAGCCACTCGTCCGGCCCCAGAGCTATGGGCTTGTTCCTTGTCATCCATCCCTCATGATCACATATCAAACGAGGCCACGTATCTTCAGAGTACACCGGACTGAGCTGGGGGTCGCCGCCAGGACCGGCGGGGACCAACTCGCATTGCGCAATGCGACGAACGGCGATCTTGCTGGACGTCCAAGTCTTCCCGTATACGATGACGAAGAACAGCAGTACATCTCCCTGCGGCGTCACGAATAGTACGGGATTGCCAACCGCTAGCCCAGGCATAGCCGCCGCGACTCTCGGGGCCGTCCACGACCAGCCAGGCGAATAGCTGGTGCTCATCACTATTGCCGATCTCTTGTCTAGCTCGTAGGAACCCTCATACCATGCCGCAATCAGCCTGCCATCAGGCAGTTCGGCTATGGTAGCTCCATGACACATGGGCCGCTCAGGAGGCGCAAAGCCTATATCCACCTTCGAGACCAACTCGTAGCCCTTCAACATGAAACACCTCGACCCGGTTCGGAATTACTCTATATCGTATCGCCAACGCTACTCAGTTCGAATCCCGCATGTGTGAAAGCATCGCAAAGACGCTTTCGTCCTTCGGCCGACACTCCGAACAGCGGAGGCTTAGGATCCCCGACGTTAATACCTCTCTCGCACAGAACCGCCTTGAGCGCGGCGATAATCGACACCTCGCTCATGATGGCCGTCTGAGCCTTGATGATCTTCTGCTGAAGAGTCTGCGCGCCCGACAGATCGCCTCGCGCCGAGGAGTCGTACAAACCTACAACCGCCTCCGGTATGACGTTCGCAAGCCCGGATACAGCTCCATGTCCTCCCGCTGCCACCGCCGGGAGTATCAGAGCGTCGTCACCCATCAGCACTGTGACATCGGAACGTACCCTGGCTAGCACGCGCTGGAAGTGGCCCATATCTGCACTGCTGTCCTTTATGCACACGATGTTCTCGTGCTCCATGAGTCGGGCGAGAGTATCCAGCGACATACGGTTGCCGGTTCTCTGCGGTATGTCGTACAGAACCACCGGCAATTTGGAGTGTCCGGCGATGGCACTTAGGTGTTCTACGATTTCCGCCTGTGTCACTCCGTAGAAATACGGAGGCATAGCTACGACGCCATCAGCTCCTCCGTCGGCAGCAAGATCACATAGCTCGAGGCACTCGGCGGTAGATGGAGCTCCTACGCCAAACAGCACAGTCGTATCAGCGCCGGCAGCGTGACGCACCGCTGCCAGCAGGTGCTTGCGCTCCTCGGCAGAAAGCAGCGGCCCTTCTCCGGTAGTGCCCGATACGAACAACCCGTTGACGCCGGCCCCAACAAGGAATCTCACCAACACCTCGCTTGCTCGTTTGTCAATCCCCTGGCCCCCCAATGGGGTTACGAGTGGAACTATAACGCCTTGCACACGCATGAAACACCCTCCCCGGACTGGTTACTTGAGCCCCGAAGTAGCTATCCCCTCCACAAAGTACCTCTGCATTACGAGAAACACGATTATCGTGGGCAGCGTAGCCACGAATGCAGCGGCCATAGACAGACCGTAACGCGGAGAAGCCATACTGCCTCCTACAACTCCGAATACGTGAATGGCAAGCCCTACAGGCTGAGTCTTGACCGCATCGGAGCTCGCTGCTATGAGTGGCCAGGCAAAGCTGTTCCAGCTTGCCATGAACCGGAATATGGTCACTGTGGCCAGAGCCGGGGTCAGATTCGGCGCCACAATACGAGTGAGGACCTGCCAGCGGCTAGCTCCATCGATAATGGCTGCCTCCTCTAGCTCGATAGGAATCTGCTGAACGAACTGCCTAATCAAGAAGACAGCGAAACCATTCGATAGCTGGGGCAACACCAGACCTATGTATTTGTCAACCAATCGTAATTCGCTAAAGATTATGTAAAGGGGCACGAGATAGGCTTCTATAGGCACCATCAGCGACAAAAGGCATAGACCAAACAGGATAGAACTTCCCTTGAACTTTGCCCGCGCCAGAGCATATCCCGCCGGCACACTTATGAGTATAGTCAGCGACACCGTTGCCACTGCCACGATGGCACTGTTGATCAGCCACCTCGCAAGCGGGTATCTGCTGAACGCGTTCCCGTAATTCTCCAATGTAGGCGGTCGGGGAAGCCACTCTATGGTCTTGCTGAACACCCGACCCTCCTCCTTCAACGATGTTGATACCAGCCAGATCATGGGGATACTATAGAACGCCACGACCAGTATCAGCAGCGAGTACTGAAGGAGTTTTCGCGTGCGTCGCGCAGCACGGTAACTGCGACCTTCTGTCCGCTCATTAGTCAATCCCACTTTTGACCACCCTTGACTGGAGTAATACTAGCGCGCTGATCACGGCGAGAAAAAGCACGGATATGGCTGAGGCGTACCCCAGCTTGAGCTCAATGAACGCAGAGTTGTAGATCTTGTAGGTCAGTGTAGTCGTCGATCCCAACGGCCCTCCTTGCGTCATGACAAACGGCTCACCAAAGAGCTGGAATGACGTAATCGTATCCATGAGGAGGACGTAGAAGGTGACCGGCCGCAAACACGGCAGTGTAACGTGCCTGAAAGCTACCCATCCGGTAGCACCGTCCACAGCCGCGGCCTCGTATAATTCCCTTGGAATGCCCTGCAGTCCGGCCAGATAGACCACTGTGTTGAACCCGGCGCTCCACCACCAGTTAGCAATGACGATAGACAGCATTGACGTGCTGGTATCGGTCAACCACCATGATCCCGATAGCCCAAGACGCCTCAGGTAGTGATTGATGATGCCGAAGTTCGGATCAAACATCCAGCGCCATATGATCCCCATGACCACTACGTTGACAACGTAGGGCATGACGACGACCACTCTCGCCAGCGTACGCCCCTTCAGGCGCGTGTTCAGCAAGAGAGCGAGCCCCAGCCCGATCACCATTAGCGACGGCACCTGCATCAGCACGTACCGCACAGTGTTCCAAAGGGCTTGAAGAACCGAACTATCGTTGAACAGGCGAATGTAGTTGTCGAGCCCAACAAAGCTAGGTCGCCCGATTATCGACCAGTTGGTCAGGCTCACGGGCACCGCCAGAATGAACGGCACCACAAAGAAAAGCGTTACGGACACTAGATACGGGCCCACCATGACATAGGCCCATGTGTTACGGCGCCTGACACTGCGATGAGAAGTGCCGTTTCTTCGATCACAACCATCATGTAGAGTAGATTGTCCATCCATACACATTCACTCCCCATCGCAGTGATCAGCTGCCGCTGGGCAGACCTACTACTTGGCCCCGAGTATAGCGTTGAACTCGTCTTGCGCTCTCTTTACAGCTGCTGCAATGTCTGTCTTGCCCAAGAGCACTGACTCTGTCATCTTGACCAATGGCGACGACGGATCGTGGCTGAACACGCGCGAGTATTCAACAATGGGCGGGTAGTAGATCATATGATCCAGACTGCCTGCGAACGCCTGGCTTTCCTTGAGTTGCTTGAACTCGGCCGAACCGAGTATGTCTTTTCGTATCGGAAGATGGCCGGCCTTCTGCGCCCACTCAAAGCCCTTCTCCTTGACAACGAAAGCGACGAACTGCATCGCTGCTTCCTGTACAGCGGGTTTAGTGTTCTTCGGGATCACAAGTGTGTGCGAACTACCCCATGTACCCGCTTGCCCGTAGAACTTTGGAGTTGGGGAGGTCATGTAGTCAAGCCCGGCGGTCCCTCTGAACTCCGCTATGCTCCACGGCCCGTCGAGGATCATCCCGACCACTCCGCGGCGGAATGCGCCTTGCGGGTCAGTCTCGCGCTCAGGAACCACTTTGTACTTGTAGACCAGATCGTACATGAACTGAAGCGCTTCTTTGGTGTCGTCCGTATCGAGAACCGCGCGCCTGTTATCGTCGGACAGAATCCGTTTCCCCTTCTGCCCGAGCAGCGAGATCAGGAACCTGTGAGGTACGGCTCCGTTGTACTCGTAGGAGAAGCCCCACTGATCCGGCTTCCCGTCGCCGCTGGTGTCTTTTGTGAGTTTCTGGGCAAACTCCATGAATTCCTTCATGTCAACCGGGCCACGATCAGGCAAGCCGGCCTCCTTGAACAGCGTCCTGTTGTAGTAGAGTGCCCATGGATGCATATCCATGGGTACGGCGTACCGCTTTCCGTCTACCACTGTGCCGCTCCAGGCTGTGCTGACGTAGTCTTCGCCTTTGATGCCCGCCTTGGCCACAAGAGCGTCGAGATCCTGAAGGACCCCAAGGGTCGAGTACTGCTTGAGAGCCGGCTGATGGAAAGTAAGTAGATCCGGCTGGTTGCCGGCGCGGAAGTCGATAAGGAGTTTGCTATACAGGGTATCCCACTTCATCATGGTCTCTTCGATTCGGTACTGGCCGGCATGTTTCTGGTTGAACTCCTTCACGAACTCCGACAACACATCCGCCTCAGGCGCTCCAATTCCGTTCCAAAATCTTACGACCACTGGCGAGGCAGTATAGCCATTCGATGATACACCAAGCGCAACCACAGCCAACACGAGGATTGCAAGAACGCGATGAGCCCTTTTCATCTTGCAGTCACCTCCGAGTTTAGTGCTCTAGCGAATCGATGAGTATCTCCTAGTCATGGCACACGGTCTCCAATTGCGATTACATCTCTTGAACAGGATCTGTGCGGTGTCGATCTCCTTGCGGGGTAGATCACCTCCTCGAGTTCTCCCGCCTGGCTACGATCTCGCGGACCTTCTCCAGATCAGCGGGCGTGTCCACACTGAGCGAATCCTCGCCATATTCCGTGACAACTGCCTGTATTCGATAACCATTCTCCAGCAACCTAAGCTGCTCCAGCGATTCTGCGCGTTCCATCGGAGTCTGTTGCATACTCGAGAGTTTCAGTAGAAGATCACGTCGATAGCAGTAGACGCCAATGTGCTCGTATGCTCGGAAACTCTCAGCACATCTCGGGTAGGGAATGAGTGATCTGGAGAAATAGAGCGCGTTGCCGTCAACCCCCATCGCCAGCTTCACCACATTTGGGTTATGGTAATCGTCCTCGTCCTTAATCACCCTGGCTGCAGTGGACATGGATGCATCCGGCGCATTGATGAGGCACTGGATCACTTGCTCAATGATCCGCGGATCCACCAACGGTTCGTCGCCCTGAATGTTCACTATGATGTCATGGTCGGGATAGTCGCGGCACACTTCGGCTGCGCGCTCGGTACCGCTGGAGTGATCTTTGCTCGTCAGTACAGCTTTCCCGTTGAACCTCTCCACCGTCGCCTTGATTCGCTCATCATCTGTGGCCACGACAAGCAGGTCGATGCTGGGCACCATCAAGGCTCGCTCCCAGACACGGACAATCATGGGCTTTCCGCAGATGTCGGCCAGTGGCTTCCCTTCAAACCTCGTGGACCCATATCTCGCAGGTATGACTCCAAGTACCTTCACGATCATAAGACCTCCTGTAGTGGTGTCAGTGTGCCGTTTTCATCTCGACGCATGATTAGGTCGTAATCTCGAGTTCTCTCACGGGCAAGCCGGCAACCCATCAAAAAGAGAACGATTACGCAAACGTTTGCGCGACCGATTTCATGCTACCATGTGTCGTATTCGCCTGTCAAGGGTCTGGCCTAATACGTCAGCAGTCTCGCAAATGCGTTGAGAGGCCGCGGCGGAGGCGCGTGCGGAAAGCTTCTCTTCACTGGGCCTGAGGAAGGCGATCAGGGATGCTGGCAGCACTGGCATCAACACCTTAAGATTGTCACAACAGGCATAGCCCACCATATAGCCTTGAGCTCGTCAACCAGGAAGCGGGACAGTTCATAACGAAGTGAAT
>ERZ795049.3685-NODE-3685-length-15954-cov-5.796717_pt1 | contig 15954 bp, 12 predicted proteins | sample MGYA00375133_ERZ795049 | MGnify/ENA primary metagenome ERZ795049 (study PRJEB30178, sample SAMN05720147) | activated sludge metagenome | isolation source: anaerobic digester from wastewater treatment plant | place: Japan | collected 2015-04-20 ...
GCTCACGGACATTGAAGATGCTTTCCGAAGCATGAAATCAGAGCTGGGGATGCGCCCTGTTTACCATCAAAATGAAAACAGGTCAGCCGGCCATCTGTTCATAACGGTCCTGGCGTATCATGTTCTGCACAGCATTCGCGTCCATCTGAGAGCCCAAGGCATCAACGATAGTTGGACAACCGTCCGGAAAGGATTGTCCAACCATGTACGTATCACTACCACCATGAAACGGGACGACGGCAAAATCATTCATATCCGAAAGTCATCCCGCCCGGAAATGTTCCACAAGAAAATTTATGATGCCCTGAGCTTGCCTCTCCGACCAGGGAAAACAGTCAAGTCCATCATGTGAGATATTAAAATCTGTAGTGCCTAAAAAGAAAATTGACACCATGCAAATATATAATATCACTCATCATATTTTTCAAAATCATGAACTTGGGCTAAGGCGTTTTCGGGATCCGGAAAAGGCGCTTGGCCGTGAAATCAATCCCTCTCTCTTTCCCGTCTCGGAAATAAAGCAACGACTGAAAGACCGGGACCCTTTTATCGACAGGGTCATGGCCGAACCAAAGATCATGCTGATCGGAGATGAAGATGGCTTACAAAGACTTGCTCAATAGAGGCATGATCAAGCCCTTTCCTGCCGGGAAGGCGCAGTCCGCAAGCAGGCTTGCGCTGGCCAAGCGTGATATCAAGGCGGCCGAAGCGATGCTGGCCATCGATCGCGACTGGGCCTTCAGTATGGCCTACAACGCCGTTCTGCAGGCGACAAGGGCCATGATGTTTGCCAACGGCTTCCGGCCGGCGGCGGGAGAAGGTCAACACAAGACGGCCGTCGAGTTTGCCGAAATTGCCCTGGGCGAGAAATTCCAGGACGATATCTACATATTCGACAAGATGAGGAGCAAAAGGCATCGCGTCATCTACGATGCCCTCGGCCTCGTTTCCCTGGAAGAAGCGAGACAGGCTTTTGCCTTTGCCGTAAGGTTCGTCAAGGAAGCAGAACAACTTCTGGAGCGCCGATAACCGATGATCCAACGCTACTCTTCACGCCGCAGCCCCTTGAAGGACTTCCTGACCGCCCAGTTGCAGGGCGCCCACCGCTATGATCGGATTGCCGGCTTTTTTAGCTCCTCTCTGCTGGAGGTTGCGGGAGAGGCTCTTGAACGGATGACACCGGAAGGCGGCAAGACCTGCGCCCGGATCATCTGCAACTCCTGCCTCAATCCCCTGGATGTCCAGACCGCCCGAGCGGCCAAGTGGGGAATGCACCGCGAATGGTGCGCCGCGCTTCCCGCCGAGATCGGGGCGCCGATGAAGGCAAGGCTCCAGCGGCTCTATGATTTTATCGGGAGCGGCCTTCTCAAGGTAAAGGTCCTCCCCGATGAGGCCTTCGGGCTGATCCACGGCAAGGCCGGCGTGATCACCCGAACGGATGGCTCGCAGGTCTGTTTTATCGGCAGCGCCAACGAGTCCCGGACGGCTTGGGTCAACAACTATGAACTGGTCTGGCTGGACGAAAGCAAGGAGGGCATCCGGTGGGTACAGGAGGAATTCGATGCCTTGTGGTCCTCCCCTCAGGCGGCGGACCTGGCTGAGGCGGTCGTGCAGGACGTGGCCCGGCTGATCCACCGCGTTGTCGTCCCGGACATCGACTCCTGGAAAAAGGAAGAGGCCAGACCCGCCGAGCCGATTGTGGAACTGCCCATCTATCGCAAGGAGAACGGCCTCTGGGCACACCAGAAATCCTTCATCAAGCTGGCCTTCGACGCCCATAAGAACGGCGGCGCCCGGTATCTCCTGGCTGATCAGGTAGGTCTGGGAAAAACCATTCAACTGGCCCTCGCCGCCAAGTTGATGGCCCTCTACGGTGACAAACCGATCCTCATCCTTGTCCCCAAGCCGCTTATGATCCAGTGGCAGGACGAACTCTGGAACCTCCTGGAGATGCCCTCGGCGCGGTGGAACGGACGGCAGTGGATCGATGAGCAAGGAGTGGCCTATCCCGAATTCGGCCCCCAGGGGATGAGAAAATGCCCCCGCCGGATCGGCATCATGTCCACGGGTCTCATCGTCCGGGGATCGGAAAGCGTCAACTGGATCAAGGAGCTCTCCTACGAATGCGTCATCCTCGATGAGGCGCACCGGGCCAGGCGGTCTAATCTCGGCCCCACGCACCGGGAAGAAAAGGCCGAGGCCAACAACCTGCTGCGCTTTTTGATGGATGTCGCCCCGCGCACCCGCAGTCTGCTCTTGGCCACCGCAACGCCGGTGCAGCTCGATCCGATCGAGGCATGGGATCTGCTGAACGCCCTGAACGAGGGGCAAAACGGCGTTCTGGGTTCCCTCTACAGCCGCTGGCGGACCCGGCCACGGGAAGGGATTGATCTTGTTTTAGAACAAACCGCACCCATCGAAGAGACAACCGATCTCTGGGAGTGGATGCGCGACCCCCTGCCGCCCCAGGAAGAAGGCATGGATTTTGAGTTGCTGCGCCGGAGCCTGAATATCGCACCTTCCGAATCCTGGGCTTCCCCGGAGGCAATCCGCGAACTGCGCAGCCCCGATGTGCAGCGCATCAAACGATTATCTCGACATTTCTTCCCAAAGCACAACCCTTTCATCCGCCACATCGTCCGACGGACTCGGGATTTTCTGGAAAACCATATCGATCCGCAGACCAACGAGCCCTATCTCCAGCGGATCGATGTTCGCCTTTTCGGTGAGAGCAGCGCCGAATCCATTGGTCTGCCCCCCTTTCTTCGGGATGCCTATGATGCCGCGGAGGAGTTCTGCGCCATCTTGGCGCGTCGGCCAGGACTCAACTCAGGCTTCATGAAGACGATTCTCCTGCGCCGGGTGGGTAGCACCATCGAGGCGGGACGCCTGACCGCGCAACAGATGCTCGCCACCAACGCCGAAGGCGCCGAGGAAGAATGGGAGGACGAGGCACAGGAATCACCGTCCTCCATCTATCCCTTAACGGATGATGAAAAGGGCGCATTGAGTCGTTTCCTCAAGATTCTGGAAGAAAACCGGGATGAAGACCCGAAGCTCCGCCAGGTGGAGCGGGTTCTCACAACGAGCGACACCGTTGTCGGCGGCTGGCTTTCCCTGGGGTGCATCATCTTCAGCCAGTTCTACGATTCGGTCCTCTGGCTGGGCCTGCATCTATCGAAACGCATGCCCACCGAAAAGATCGGCGTCTATGCCGGTGCAACAAAATCGGGAATCATCGAAAATGGCGTCTTCGTCCGCATCAATCGGGATGAAGTCAAAAAAAGAATAACAACCGGTGAATTGCGCTTGGTCATCGGAACGGATGCTGCTTCGGAGGGGCTCAATCTCCAGCGCCTGGGCGCCCTCATCAATCTCGACCTTCCCTGGAATCCAACAAGACTGGAGCAGCGCAAGGGGAGAATCCAGCGGATCGGGCAGTTGCGGCTCGAGGTCCTGATCTACAACATGCGCTACATGGGTTCCGTGGAGGACCGCGTTCATGAGCTCCTCTCCGAGCGCCTTGAGAATATCCGGAACATGTTCGGCCAGATCCCTGACACCCTGGAGGATGCCTGGGTCGCTGCCGCCCTGAGAGATGAAGAGGAGGCCAAGCGGATCATCGATGCCGTCCCGAAACGCCACCCCTTCGAGATGCGCTACGACCGGATTGAAAGCGTGGATTGGGAGTCGTGCAGCCGGGTCCTCGATTCGGCGAGCCAGTTGGGGGCGCTACGGAAAGGGTGGTAAATGGTAATTGAGTTCATGAGTAGTGTGGACTGCGAGCCTTGGATCTGACATTAGGACTGGTAAAACTACATCCGGGTGAACTTGTCATGGCTTATACACCCGAGAAGATACTCTCTCTTCTCCCTCTGCTTGAAGACCAAATCGCCAATGAATCAAGGGATTATGTTTGCTTCATGAATCAATCTGTTCATGCAAACCAAGTAGAGTGGCAGGTCATGCTTGAGCATTACCAAAAGAAATCTGCCACAGAAGCATATTTTTCCAAATTAACGACTTCAATAAATTATCGATGATTTCTCGTCACGGTGGAGGTTGTTGATAGGATAGGTGAATGAGATGAAAGTAGGCTCCAGTCGGATGAAACATAAAAAGGATCATTGAATCATAAGCCGATTCTGGCGGGAGCCGGTTTCTTGATGGGGATTGAATATGTGTCGGCGATGGAAAAGTGGTTGCACACCGGCTATTTATCCCCGGTAAAGGGTTTTGCCACGAGAAAGGGTGAGGAGGATTTGTGCCCGCCCTACCTCTTCAGGAGAGACGGTGAAGAGATTCCGGTCGAGGACGACGAGATCGGCGAGCTTACCAGCCTTGAGTGATCCGGTTTCCTTTTCCTGGAAGGCGGCGAAGGCGCCGTGAATAGTGAAACCGTCGATGAGTTCTCGCAGCTTTACCTGTTCGTCGGGGATAAAGGCCCGGCTTTCACTCCCGGAGAGGGATTTCCTCGTCAGGCCGACCTGAATCGCCTCGAGGGGTTTGAAGGTGCTCAAGCCGCCGCTGTAAGGCCAGTCGCTGCTGAGGCAGAACCGGACATTACGGTTCATGAGGGTGCGGAGGCGATAAATCCGCCGAGACCGGTTCCGGCCCAGGGCGGGAAGCATGGCCTCGGAGAAGCTCTCGTCGGCGTAGAACCAGGCCGGTTGCATATTGGCGATGATTTTCAGCCTCCGGAGCCGGTCCATGTCCGGGATCCGCAGGAGATCCAGATGGGCGATCTGATGGCGTCCCTCCGAAGAGATGTTTACCCGTCTGGTTTTCTGGAGGGCGTCAATGGCCAGGCGAATGGCTCCATCTCCCACGGCGTGGACGTGCACGGAGAAACCGTGGCGATCAAGAGCCGTTACCGTTGCGCGGAAATTATTTTCATCCCACACCGGGGCGCCCTGCTGCGTCGGCTGATCGGCATAGGGGGCGGAAAGGAAGGCGGTGCGGCTTTCGATGACGCCGTCGAGGAATATCTTGGCGGCAAAGGGTTTCAGATGGGACGAGGTGTAGCGCCGCCGAACGGATACGAGGCCTTCAACCTGTTGTTCCGGACCGGCATCCGGTTCGCAAAGGAGGGAGGCGCCGACCTCCAGGGCCAGCGCCCCTGACCGAGAAAGCTCCGCGTAAGTCTCCAACTCCTCGTCCCCGGCGGCGGCATCATGGACCGCGACGATACCGGCCCGGGCGGCCATCTCCATGAAAACCTCCATGGCCCCCAGCAAGTCGCGCCGGGGATGGGGGGGCAAGCGACCGGACACGAGATTCATGGCCGGCCATTCCCGGAGGGTTCCCGTGGGTTCGCCGGTGTTTTGATCCCGTTCGATCTTTCCCCCGCAAGGGTCCGGGGTCCCCCGGCCAACTCCCGCGAGATGGAGGGCGGCGGAATTTACCCAGGCGGAGTGCCCGTCCAGGGCGGTGAGATAGACCGGCCGGTCCGGGACAATGGGATCGAGAAGCGCCCGGTGGGGCCCCTGGGAAGGGAAGAGACCCTGGCGCCAGCCGTTTCCTCTGATGGCCGGTTTCTTCGCATCGGCGGCGGCATAGGCGGCGATCTTCCCGAGATAGCCGTGAACGGAATTCTCTTCCGCCAGGGGGCATTCCACCCAGAGGAGGCTGCCGTGCAGGGGATGGATATGGGTGTCCCGGAAACCCGGGATAACCAGACTGCCGCCGGCATCGATAACCTCCGTTTTTTTGCCGATCCAGACCGATACTTCTTTGTGGGTGCCCACGCAGATCAGATGTTCTCCCCGGACGGCGACGGCCTCCGCGAATGGCGCGGCGGCCTCCGCCGTATAGACCGTACCCCCGGTGATAACCATATCGGCGGGCTGTTTCATGGCCTGGCACTCCGGCGGGGCCTGTTCTTGATCGTCATCGGTTGCCTGGTAAATCCCGGCGCGGGAGAGAAGTTCATGGCAACTTACTGAAGACTGCCGTGGGGATCCATATCCCGGACGTAATCCCGAATCCGCCGGACCTCTTCCGTGTAGAGGGCGAGCTTATCGTAGTCGATCCGGACGTTGTTCAGGTACTGGAGGATCAGGGCTTCGCCCACCAGGGACATCGGCAGGATGCCGGCAAAGAAGAAGCCCATCTTTTCAAATTCCGGGGCGGAAAAATAGGTATGGGGATCACGCAGATCCAGGAAGAGCTGGATGGCGGATATGTTCTTGACGCACAGATCACGCAATATTTTTTTGACTTCGGAAAGGACATCGTCGCCATGTCTGATCACATGGATTTCCGCGCAGTTTTCCGTAGTGAAGACTTCCGTTTCGATCGCCCCTTCCGCGGGGGGCGGTGGGTAACCGTCGATTACCGGTAAGGCGAAGCGATGACGAGGCGCCCCGATATTTTTGTAGAGGCGGCTGATCATCTTCCGGTGCCGTGCCGGTGGGTAGAGGGTGAGGAGGGGCGGCTCGGCAAGGTACCGGAAGCTCAAGGCAACGCTGATCCGCTGATCCTGGGCCTCGATTCCCTTGAAGACCCAGGTTTCCGGGCTGGAGGCAAGGAGCAGCCCGCAATCCCGGATGCCGAACTGGGCCATGCCCCGCTGGGTGAATTCGTGATTGGTGACGGAATAGACATAGATGCCGTCCATGGGGTTCTTCTTCGGGCAGGTAAAGAGATAATCGGCGATTTCCTTCATGCATCCCTGGCCCCGGTATTCCTGATTGACGAAAACAAAGGTGAATTCGGCGATCCGGGCATTCGGGCCGGGATAGACGAGGGCGGAGTGCCCCATAAAGACGTTGTCTTCCGTAACGGCTACGGCGGAGATCATTTCACCCGTTGCGTTGAGCTCCACAATCCGCTCCGGATAGTAGATGTGGTCGTCGAAGAAGGTGTACCCGTGGGATTTATAGGCGCACCGAGCGATTTCCACGGCCTCGGCGGGTTCCATCCTCCGCACCGTGTAACGGATCTTCTCAGGCCGCTTCGCTCCGAGGGGAGGGGCGTCCGCTTCCAACTCCGGCGCCGCCGCTGGAGCTTCCTCCCGTTCCCGGGCGGAAAGGTACGATTCGATGCTTTTCGCGGGGAGATATTTCACCAGGCGCGTTTCCTTACCTTCCATGCCGAGGTTGTGAAAGGAGACCTCGTTCATGAATTTCTTCATGAGAAAAACACCCATACCCGAAGCGGACATCCCTTCGAGATCCTCCGTAGGTCGATAATCGGGGATCTGGCGGGGATCGAAGGGGAGGCCTTTCTCCCGGATGATGATCCTCATTCCCAGGGGCGCCCGTTCGCATATCAGATCGTAGGTTTCTCCTTCACGGTCGGAAAAGGCGTGGATCATGACGTTGCTTACCGCCTCCTCGGCGGCCACTTCTATTTCATACAAATCTTGGCCGGTGAAACCGATTCTTTTGGCCATCTCCCGGATGGCGGTCTGGATCAGCGGCAGATAGGACAGGTCGGGAGGAGTGGATAATCTCAGGACGTCTTTATCTTTCAAGTTTTTTCCTCTCTTCATCCATTGATCATGACCTTGTTCTGTGAAGGCTTAAGATGGGAGCCCTGGGCGTTGATGTTGTTCTGGATGGTACTGAGGTTGTTGAATACCGCCGGCTTGCCCTCGATCATCACCTTGGTGCTTCCCTGTGTGAATTGCGCGGCTTGCATGAAGGTTCCCGACATGATCCCCCCATTGATACCGCGCTCATCTCCGGAGGTCGGTCTGATCTGCGAGGCATTGGTCAGGGCGAAGGCGCGGTTGATCATCACCTTGGTCGAAAAAGGGAAGCCCAACTGGTTACAACCCGTGTTGACATAGTTTTGGGGGACTATGGGCGGCGGCGATCCCGGCATGGGCGTGAGGCAGACATCGCTCGGGGCTATTACCTTTCCATCCTCGATGGTGGCAGCGAACATTACTATTTCTCCTTTATCCTCAATTAACGGCTTTTATCCGAGATGAATCTTCTTCCCGTCCACCGTCACGGCTTCTTCCGCCGTCAGGGCGGCGTTTTTCGCCCCGAGGGAGAAACGCCCCCGGACAATGGTCCTGATCCTCCCCGCCGTGGTCTGCTCGGTGTTTTCGATTCTGCGGTAGCTGTCCCGGATCCTTTCGGTGAGACGACCGACGACGCGGTCCCATACCTCCGCCACGGCGGCGATCTTTCGGATGCGGATGTCGCACCACTGGGAGAGAACGGACAGCCCCTTGAACTGCACTTCTCCGAGGAGGCCGGCGAGAGATACCCGGGGGGCCTTTAGGATCAGAGTTTGCCGGCCGGTAAGGGAGATTTCCCCGCCTTCCAGGTCACAGGCCTCCGGCAGGACGATCCGCGCCCGGTCATCTCCGGCGGTCAGGACACTCAATATAAAGGCCCGGGCGCCGTCATCAATGACCAGCACCTCGTCTCCCGGCGCCGGGGCAAGGAGACAACCACTGGCCCGCAGGGCCGTCAAGGTGATGTCGTTTTCCAGGCGGAGGCGGTAATCTTCACCGTTCGCTTCCTCGATCCGGCCGTAGAGAAGCACCGCCTTCCTATCTGGATTCTGACGCTTGAGGGTGATGATGTTACTCATTGACTGATCTCCTTTTTTTTCTACGCTCCGGGACGGCCCAGGTTTCCGCCGCCCATAGATCGGGATCGGTGACAAAAATAGTAGCCGTGTCCGCTTTGCTCCAGATGGCCTCCCTTCTCCGGACACCGTGAAAGTTGGCGTAAGGCAAGGCCGCCTGGGAAAAATCCGCGTCCGTGACCACACTGCGGGAGAAGTCGGTATAGGGAGCCTCCGCCCGGATAAAGATGCATTTCTCCAGTAAGGCCTCCGTGAAGAGGGATTTCTCGATGCGGGCGTCCCGAAAATTTGCCCCCTTTAGTTTCGCTTTACTGAAGTTGGCCGCGGAAAAATCCGTCGCGGAGAAATCTGCGCCCAAAGCGGTGGCGGCCATGAAGAGGGTGTATTTTCCCCTGGCGCCGGCGAAAAGGGCGGCGGTGACATCCGCGCCGGCAAAGCCCGTCTGGGTGAGATCCAGCCCGGAAAAATCGGCTTCCCGGAGATTGCTGCGATCGAATCTGGTTAGCAGGAGGATGCAGTCGGGGAAACGCTGATTCGCTAATCCACTCTCCGCAAGGAAGGCCTTGGTCAGGTTTGTTTTACTGAATACGACCCCCGAGTAATCGTTGTTGGAAGCCAGCACCCTGGTGAAATCCGCCTCCGTAAGATCCATCGCCCCCAGGCGGCATTTGTGGAAGGATGCGTCGACGAAAGATGCACCGACACATTTGGCGCTGCTGAAATCGGTATGTTCCGCAACCGTGTGACTGAGGTCTGCCCCGGTGAGATCGGCGCCGGCCAGGGAACAGTTTAACAGGTCAGCTTCGGCCAGGGCGGCCCTTTCCAGTCGTGCTCCCCTCAGTTCGACTTTATCGAGGCGGGCGCCGGTGAGATCCGCTCCGGTCAGGTCAGCGCCGGTGAGATCAACGCGGATCAACGTGCTGCAAATCAGTTTGGCGCCGGCAAGATTCATCCGGCCAAGCTGCGCATCCTCGATGATGATCTCCGTGAGATCCACTCCGGAAAGATCCTGGCCTGTGAGATCCGCCCCGGTGATGCGTCCTTCCGTCTTTATCCAGGTGAACAGTTCCGTGGAGTTCATGATTCCTGTCTGAGTTTCAATAAGGTCTTCTTGATATTTGCCTGGTCCAGGTTCGTCCGCTGCATCTTGGCCCGATAGAAATCCACGCCGTAGAGATTGGAGAGTTTCAGGTCCGTCCGGGTGAGAACGGCCTTTCGCAGGGAGCCCTTAAAAAGGTTGATCCCCGTGAGATTGGCGTTGGTCAGGTCGGCGTTCATGAATTTTGCCTCCTTGGCGGTGGTGAGGACGAGGGACGCCCCCGTCAGATCGCACCGGCTGAAATCGCCGCGGTTTATGACGGCATCGATCAACTGGGCCCGGGGCAGCCGGGCGCCCTCCCAGCACGCATCGCTCAAGTCGGCGTCATAGAAACGGGCGTCGGCAAGGAGGGTGGCTCCGTCGGCCCGGGAGGCGACGAGATGGGACTGGCCGAATTTCGTATGTTCTCCGGAGGCGCCGTTCAGGCGGAGGCCGTGGGCAAGGGTCCTGTTGAAGGCGCAGTGGGTCAACTTGGCGCCGGTAAAGTCGGCGTCGGTCAGCTCCGCCTCCGTCAGGTTGGCGTCATTGAGTATCGCCTTGGCGAACGAAGCCCGGGGCGCCCTGATCCTTGCCGCCGTGGCGCCTTCCATAACGGCCTCCGAAAAATCCGCTCCGGCGGCGTCCGCTCCGGAGAGATCGGCCCCGGTGAAGTTCGTGGCGGTGAAGTCGCCTCCCGAGAGCTTCGCCTCGGTAAGACGACTTCCCTGGAACAGTCCGCTGGAGGCGTCGGCCTGCTCCAGGATCGCCTGATTCAGGTCGGCGTTGCGGAAATCGGTCTCTTTGAGGATGGCGTTTTTGAAGATCGCATTCGTTAACGTTGCGTTTGCGAAGACCGCACCCACCAGCACGGAGGCGGTGAAATCCGCTCCGGCCAGACGGCGGCCGGTGAAATCAAGGCCCGCAAGGTCCAGGCCGCGCAGCGATTCCCCCCGGTCGTGGCGCGCCATAACCTCTTCAACGGTGAGGACGAGGCCGGCGGGAAGAGGCATTTCTACTTCCGGGGGGGGAGGAGCGGTGCCGACGCCGGCCTCTTTTTTCCCCATCTTGTCAACTACCGCCGCCGCTTCCCTGGACATTGCCTCCGCCTCCCTGATCCGGGCCTCGATCTCCGGTTTATGGAAGCCTCCTTTACGCAAGTTGGCGATGATTTCGTCGGCCGTTGCCGTCGGTGTTTCCGGCTTCGGCGTCATGATCTTTTCCACCGCGGCGGGACTGATGTTGAATTTCTTCATAAATGCCGCGGTCTGCTCTTCGAGGTCCATTACGGCTGCCGACAGTTCACCCAGGCTGGCGGCGGCCGCCCGCTCCCCGGCGGGGAGAAAGCGCTTGACTGCCAGATCCGGATCGAGGCCCGCCTGCTTCAGCATCGCCCGAGACTTCGCTTCCAGCTCTTCCGCATCCTTGAGCAGGGCGGACAGCGCCGGCGGGAGCTCTGCTGTTGCCGACGGCGGCGCCGGGGATGGACCCGGTTCCGTTTCGGGGGGCGGGGCGGCGTTCGCCTCCTCGTCCGGCCGCGGCGGCGTGATCGCTTTCTGGAACATCCGCTCGTATTCCTCACTGGGGCGAGGCTCCTCGGACAGTGACTCCCACTGGCCGTAAAGGTGGATGATGTCTTCGTAATCCTCGTCCTTCACGGGAACGGTTCCCCGGTAGAGGAGGATGCCGGTCTCCCGATCCGGGAAAAGCCAGAGGGTTTCCGCCCGGCAGGCTACCTCTCTAAAGATCTCGCCGTTTTCTCCCCGTTGGCTGACGAAGAGGCGGGGCCGCAGGCCCGGCAGAGACGAGGTGAACAGTGGTTTTTCCGGATGCATGTTGACGATGGAGATTTTTTCGTCGCCGCTGAGAAAACCCTTCAGGCGCTGATCCTCCGGGGCGGTATTGAACAGCTCCCAATTCGTGTCTTTGGGGAAATGGGGCCAGTCTTCCCGGAGCCATTTTTCATCCACCTTGCCCATGTGCCGGAGCCGCTGGGGCCATTCCATGGGAAAAGCGTTGAAACCGGCCGGAGACTGCTTCTCTCCGGGAGATCCGATCAGACGGCGGGGATCTTGGATGTTGGGAAGAGGGATTTTACCCGCGGCATCGGGGACGGTTCCCTTGCCTAAGGGATTATCCGGAAAATCGGGGCCGCCGAAGGCGTTGCCGTATGTGATCTCCATGCGGGTGAATGGCACGGGGTTCTCCATCCCCAGAAGGCCCCAATTCCGGTTTCCGAAGACGGCCAGTATTTTGCCCATGTGGCCGACCTGCACGGATACCTCTATCGCCGGGACGGGTACGGGGGCGAAGGCGCTTCCATAGACGAGATATTCCCCCCGGATCTTGGGGGTCCCGAAATCGAATATTCCTTCCGGTCCCAAGGCCGCATCGAGAAGGGGCCACATCTCCGGCTCTTCCATAAGACGGTTGGGGGCGTTTTCTTCCAGTCTGAAGCAGGCGCAGGCGGCGATACTGAGGCGGGCTTCGCCGGCAATGGCGATTCCTTTGAAGAGCACGCCCATGTTCAAGGGGGTGATGACCCTCATACCCAGGCCTCCAAACCGGTTATGACGTCGCCGCGCATCTGGACGGCCATGCCGCGTAATGACTTATTGGTTGCTGTTTTGAAGACGGTATAACCCTTGGCTCCTGCTTTTGGATAAGCTTTGAAAGCCCCTGATTCCGCCGGCCCGGTTTGTTTTGAAAGTTCCATAAAGTACATTCCGTGAAGGACGCCCCTTCTGATTGATTTCTCTCGAGTTACTTTACGATAATGCGCCGCACGGCGGCGTGGATCGCTATTCATTAGCTGTCTGCCATGGCCGGCAGCCTGCATCAGGGCTTGAAGTCGCTGATTTCCTGGTAGTCGGCACTGAGGATTACTGGCGCCGCACCCCCTTGATCGATGAGGAGCCAGCGCTGGCGGGAGTGAAAGGATCGTGCCTCATCGAGATTGGTTGTGGCTTCCCAGGTTACGTTGAATTCGGCGACGAAGCCGCCCCGCGGGTCGGTCTTTACCCTTACGTCGGTTACCTTGCTTGCATTGGTCCGGGTCCTTTTGACCATCCCGGCGTACCAGTTCTTGAAATCTTCCCGGCTCCGGATCACGGCGCCCGGGACGTGGATGAGCAGGCCCCGGTCGGCCATGAGGGGCAGGTAGCTGTCCATGGGGGCGAGTTTATCCAGATGGGCGTACCAGGTAAAGATGACGCTTTTCACGTCGTTTTCATCGAAGCGCGCCAAGATGGGAGGACCGCGCAGATCATTGCGGGCCGGCGTGAATATCTCGAGATAAGACACCTGGTCGGTAAGGGGGAGGACGGCGTAGTGGACGTTGGAGGGGATGATATAGCACCCTCCCGGACCGATGCTCTGCACGTCCTGATCGATTTTGATCAGAAGATTGCCACTGAGCACATAGCCCGTCAATTCATGGTAATGATACCGGGTGTCTACGTCCTTGCCCGCAGCCGCCCTGGTTCCTTCATAGATGACCATGGTCTGGCGGTCGTTGAAATATACCTTTCTTTTCAGGTTTGCATTGACGATCTGCCAGGACTGATCGGAAGCATAGACGCCTGGTTTTACGGGGATGATTTCTTCGTGTTGGGAGTAATCACGGGGAAGCTGCCGCTTATCGGTCTTGATGACATCCTTCCCGGGTATGCTGCAGCCCCCTATCAAAAGGACTATGAAAAAAAATAGTAATCGTTTCCACATAAGCCTGATAATGCCTTTCGGCGCAAAGATGGGGAAAAGATAAAGAATGGACGGCGAGGTGTCAAGGAAAAAAGGATCATCCCGGTTGTCAAAGGGTCGGGGGGTGTGTTATAAAAAAAGAAAGGATCTAATGGATATGAATGGCAGGGAAAAAGAAACGCTGGGGGCGTATTTACGAAGAGAAAGAGAGGTGCGGCGGGTTGAAAAGGAACTCATGTTCAAGGAGGCGAAGATCGCCTTCCCGCTTCTGACGGCCCTGGAGGAAGACAACTGGGATGCGTTTCCCAGCCGGAAAGAGATTCCCGCCTATCTTAAACGCTATTGCCGTTTTCTCCTTCTCGATGAAGAGGCGGTCCTCCGGCGCTATGCGCTGCAACCTCCCAAAAGGGTGCCGCCGGTTGCGGATACGGCGCCGGCTGTTGCCGATGACGCAGCGCCGCGGGAGGCGGCGATCGCCGACATTCTGCCGACGACGGACTTCGGGCGGAAAAAACCACCCATGTTTACCTGCTGTTCACCTGCATTTACATGGGCCTTCCTCGTGGCAATGGTAATCGCCTTTTTGGGATTGTATCTTAATTTTTTCCATCCTCTTTACGAACAGGATGCCGCCGAGAAGATTTCCCGCGCTGAATCCGTTGTTGTGCCGCCTCCGGCAACTCCCGCCGTTCCGGCTGCCGCCGGCCGGGCAAAGATCGTTGGAGACCGGGAAACAAAGCGGTATCATTTGCCCGGGATGAGGGAATACGATCTGGTGGCGATCGAGACCCGGGTCGAGTTCGATTCCGAGGATGCGGCCGTCAAGGCCGGTTACCGTAAGTCTTCCCAGTAGATCCCATCTTGATCCTCCCCAGCCGGTTATGATGAGCCCATGAATGGATGTGATCGCGTTGAAGCGCATGGATGGATAAAAAGATCGTCTTTTATGAACAATAAGCTTCGCTTTCCCGCCCTACTGGTCCTGTTGGCCTTCGCCCTAGTCGTACCGGCGGCCTGTGGCGGCCTTCCGAAGGCATCCGCCCCTCTTTTCCTGGCCCATCTCAATGATACCCATTCTCATTTAGAGCCCCTAAGCGTCAATTTAGAGATCGACTCGATCCATACGACGGTGGAGTTGGGAGGGTTCGCCCGGATCAAAACAGTTCTGGACGGGATGCGGGCCGACCGGCCGGATTTGCTGTTGCTCCACGGAGGGGACGCTGTGCAGGGTACGGCATATTTTCCCCGGTTCGAGGGGATGGTGGCATTCGATTTTCTCAACTTCCTGGGCGTTGACGCCATGACCTTCGGCAACCATGAGTTTGACCTCGGTCCAGCGCCCATTCCGAAATGGATCAATCGAAGCCGTTTCCCCTGGCTGGCTGCCAATATCGACTTTTCCGGCGTCCCGGCCATCGCCCCCCTGGTACAGCCCTTTCTGGTCAGGGAAATCGGCGGGGAAAGGGTGGGCATAATCGGCCTGACCACTGAAGACACTCCGCTCATCACCAGAGACGTGGGCCGAACGGTATTTCATGACCCCGTGTCCGCGGCCCGCCGTCAAGTGGAGATCCTCACCGCCCTGGGAGTCAACAGGATCATCGTTTTGTCTCACCTGGGGTACCGTCGCGATCTGGACCTGGCCGCAAAGGTGCCGGGAATCGACATCATCGTCGGCGGCCACAGCCATTCCCTGCTGGTCAACGAGGACCTGATCCGGGACATCGGAGGGCTGGCGCCGGAAGGCCCCTATCCCACGGAGGTAAAGACCCCGGACGGCAAAACCGTCCTGGTCCTCCAGGCCTGGCGGTGGGGGCACGCCGTCGGGATGATCCAGGTTGACTTTTCCGCCGCCGGGGAGGTAGCGGGCTATCGGAGCGGGATCACGATCCCCTGCGGCGCGTCTTTCAAACGGAAGGGCGTGCCGGTCGCACCGGGAAGCGAAGCCTACCAGCGGATCGTCGGAATCCTGGCCGCCGGCGGCGTGGTCCGGATCACCCCGGAAAATCGACGGATGCGAGAGCGGTTGGAACCCTATGCCCGACAGATCAGGACCTACCGGGAGATGCCCGTCGCCGTGGCGACGGAGCCGGTGGTGCGTGGGCTGGACGGCGGTCCCGGTCCCCTGGCGGCGGATTCCATGCTGGCGGCCTTTCCCGAAGCCCGCCTCGCCTTCCTTAACAGCGGCGCCGTGCGCCGGGACTTGAACACCGGGACCGTTTCCGTCGCCGACGTCATGGAGGTCCTCCCCTTCGGCAACACGTTGGTCCTGATCGATTTGACCGGCGAGGAGCTGCAAACGGCCCTTGAGGAGCACATCGCCTTCCTGGCCCGGCGGTATCCGCAACATACGCCGCCGCTTATGCCCTATATAGCCGGGGCGAGGTTTGCCGTCCGTCCCGGCGCCCCGGCGGGGAGCAGGGTGAGGGAACTTTCGGTCCGGGATCCGTCCGGTGTTTACCGGCCCGCGGATCCCGGTAAGGTTTACCGGACCGTGGTCAGCGCCTTCATGGCGGGGGGAGGAGACGGTCTCGCGACGCTGAAAAAGGCGAGCGGATTCCGCGTAGATACAGGAATCATCGATCAGGACGCCTTCCGGGACCATCTACGGAAACTGGGTTCGTTCG
>ERZ795049.3694-NODE-3694-length-15934-cov-14.292840_pt1 | contig 15934 bp, 15 predicted proteins | sample MGYA00375133_ERZ795049 | MGnify/ENA primary metagenome ERZ795049 (study PRJEB30178, sample SAMN05720147) | activated sludge metagenome | isolation source: anaerobic digester from wastewater treatment plant | place: Japan | collected 2015-04-20 ...
ATAAGTATGTTTTTGTTTTTTTAAGATTTAAAAATAGAAAATAAACAAACTTTTATTATATCTTTGTTGCCTCTTTTTAAAAAAGAACAATTTTATAAAAAATAGATATTCACTTAAAAACATTTTAATTATGAAAAAAATTTTTACATTAATTTTGCTTATGGGGACATTTATGTTTTTCACGCAAGCACAGAATCTCCCCATTTATGATGACGTAGAAGGTTATCCCACGTTTGTCATCAATCCTACAACCGGTCCGTGGACTTTTGTGGATAATGACGGTTTACGTAACTATTCGATTCAAGGGTATACCTTTGAAAACCAAGGAGAACCCGCCGCATTTATCACTTTTGATTTCGAAGAAGTAGGAATAGGCTACGATGTTGGCTCTCCTTCGGGCGGACAAGTTTTTGCATGCTTTTCCGCTGTCCCGAGTGGCGGTTTGTATAATGACGACTGGATGATTAGTCCTCTCTTAAGCGGCACCGGGAATCCTTATAGTTTCTCTTTCTGGGCAGCCTCATACACTGAAACTTACGGTCTAGAAAAATTCCAAGTTATTTATTCAACAGAGTCCAATAATATAGAGGATTTTGTTAATACAAATATCGTTTCTTTACGTCCTCACGAGGATGTTCCGACCGAATGGACTTATTACGAATATGAAATCCCTGCTAATGCTAAATACGTAGCATTACATTGTGTATCTACCGACCATTTCATCTTTTTGGTTGACGACATTCGTATAAAAGAAAAATTCGAAATAAATTTAGAAGCTTTCGCTCTTGGCGTTCCCGATTATTCTTGTAATCTAACCGACCAAGAAGAGATTCAAATAGGCATTTATAATGACGGAACGGGAGCTGTTTCTACATTCAACGTATATTATCAAATTGGAAATACTGCTCCTGTAATGGAAGTTGTTAACCAAAATATTGCTCCCGGTGACGAATACGTTTATACTTTTACTACCAAAGCTGACTTGACATTTGCTATGGACAGCGACTCTTTACGCGGATGGGTAGAAATTCCAGGAGACGGACTTTTAACTAATGACACAACCGACTGGTACTACACAGGAATACCGGCTCCGGCTACTGTTCCTTATTATAATAATTTTAATAATGATGACTTGTATAAGGGTTGGAGCGTACAAGATGTGAATAACGATGAAAGAACTTGGGTTCCCGTTATTTATGAAGATAATTCCATGTGGCATTATACATATAGTGCTGACAACAATGCTAATGACTGGTTATTCTCTTCATGTTTTGACTTAGATAGCGGAACTTATACCGTAGAGTTCCAATATGCATCTTATCTTTACTATGCTACGGAATCTTTTGGTATTTATTTCGGCACGTACCCCGATCCTGCAAATATGACATTAATTAAAGACTTCAATAATATTACTAATACTGATTTTGCACAAGGAAGTGAATTTTTCACAATTACCACTTCCGGCACCTACTACTTAGGATTTAAAGCTACAAGTACCGCTGGTCAAGCTTTCCTTTTCTTAGATAATATTAATGTGATTAATGCCAGAAATAATGATTTAAGCGTTATTGCCCCTATCGTCCCCGATTTAAGTTGTGAATTAACAGATAGCGAAACTATTGGCGTAAAAGTTCGCAACACCGGATTGGATGCAATTAATATCTTTAATGCTTATTATCAAGTTGGCAATAGTGTTCCTGTTGTAGAAAGTGTGAGCGCTTCCATCGCTTCAGGTGCTGAATATACATATACATTTACTAACTTAGCCGATTTAACGATTCCTGCTGTTGATTCTGTTCGTACTTGGGTAGAATTAGCAGGAGATGAATTTGCAACTAACGATACTTCTATTTGGGTTTACACCGGCACCGTTGCTCCGATAAATTCATACACTTACCTTAATGAATTTGAAACAGATGAAGATAATCTTAATTGGACTACCGTTGACGTAGATATGGACGGCGCTGCTTGGTTACCTGTAAATTATGGAGGAAACAAAATGTGGTACCATACCGGAGCTTCTTATTTCCAAGGTGAACCTACAGCTAATGACTGGTTATTCTCTTCTTGCTTCGACTTTACCGAAGGAGAATATACAATCAAATTAGATTATGCAGTATATAACTCTCCTACTGCCAACTTTGCAATTTATTTCGGTACGGAAAAAACTACTGACGTTGCACAACTCGAATTAATTGAAGATTTAACTCTATTGGATAATGTTGATTTTGTTAGAATCGAACGTGCCATCAACGTAACTCAAGCCGGTACATACTACTTCGCTTTCCATGCATACGACGTTAATTATTTCCTCTTTATCGATAATTTTGAAGTTATTGAAGGAAATGTCGTGGGCATCCAAGATGTAGAAAATGCAAGCTCTAACGTAGTGTTATATCCTAACCCAACAGACAAAGCTATTAATCTACAATCCGATAACCAAATAAATTCCGTAGAACTCTATGATATGTTCGGAAAAAATATTGGAAATTATCAAGTTGATGATTATCAAATTGAAATTAATGTTCAAAATTTAGCAGTAGGTATGTACATTGCTAAAGTTAAAACGGACAACGGTTTCACAGTTAAGAAATTTAATGTAACTAAATAAAAAAATTCTCTTTTTCTACCCTTAAAAAGGAAGGTTTATAAAAGCCTTCCTTTTTTTGTTTGGGAAAATAGCATTATAGAATAAGAAAATTGTATTTTTGCAAATATTTTAATGGCGACTTATTATGAAAAAATTTTTAATTCTCTTTTTAGGATTGGCTTTAATAACCGTTTCCTGTAAAGAAAAAAGAAATTATCAAGAAGAAATTCAAGGCAAATGGCTTTGTCAAGAAACAAATAACCTTATTCTGCCGACAAATGACGCTTTTGTCTTTCAGTTTAATGAAAATATGACCCTGATGAAAGCTAACGGCGTAATTATTTCTGAAGATAGTGCAAGGTGGGAAGAGACTGATTTTAATTATAGCATTGACAATGAAACGATTATAGTTACGGGAAATGCTAAAAACAACGAAAGTTATCAAATTAAGATTTTAACCGACAATAAACTGATGCTTACTAAAGGAAAAGAGAGTTACACTTTTTATAAAATTACAGAAAATTTACAAAATTCTCTAATAGGTCGTTGGCAGGGGATTGTCCAATTGCCGGACGATACTTTTAACATTGAAATTAGTTGTCAAGTAGATAAGAGTTTTATTTTGAAAAAAAATGAAATTGAAGAGATAAACGGCAAATACAATCTTTACGGTAATTTAATTGCCGTAAATTATAATTATCCATTACCTACAAAAAATTATGGTTTAGCTTATCAAAATTGGCTAATCTATTTTGATAAAACTGATAAGAATAAAGTTGAATTTATTCGGTATATTCCTACAGGAGACGGTTATAACCTGAAGATTTCCAAATTTATATTGACACGAACCGAATAATTAATATAATTATTAGCTGATGATAGGTAAAAAATATGCCCTAATAACTGGTGGATCTTCGGGAGTAGGCTTCAGTATCGCTAAACAATTTGCAAAACTTTCTTATTCTCTTTTATTAGTTGGTAATAGAGATGAGGAGAATCGAAAAGCAAAAGAGGTACTAAAAGAGGAGTTTCACGTTGAGGTTTGCTATTTAACTATGGATTTAGCCACTCCGGATGCAGCGCAGCAATTATATAACTACTGTGAAAATGAAAAAATAGAGGTTGAAGTTCTTGTAAATAATGCCGGTTTCTTCTTTTTCGATGCCATAACCAATGGTAACACGGTACGAACCGAACAGATGTTACATTTGCACATCACTACTCCGACCTTACTCTGTGCGTTGTTTGGAAAGAAAATGAAAGAATACAGAAAAGGCTATATTCTCAATATCTCTTCGATATGTGCTCACATGCCTTATCCCGGTGTTACAATTTACGGTGCATCAAAAAGATATATTAAAAATTTCTCTATTTCCTTAGCCAGTGAATTATCGGACTTTGGAATTAAGGTTACGACAATTTTACCCGGTGCCGTAGATACCGACTTATATAACCTTTCCGATAAAACACGCAAAAAATTACGAAAATGGAAATTGCTTGCTTCTCCCGATAAGATTGCTAAAAAAGCAATAAAGGCTCTTTTTAAAGGGAAAATCGTTACGGTGCCATACGTAATAAATCGTCTGATACTCTTTATTATTTTTCCTATTCCACATAAATTCATTAACTTTATAAAGCGAAAATTAAAACTTAAACCTTTTATTGCCGAATAAAATAATTTAAAACACAAACCAAAATGAATCGAATAACCCTATTTTTATTTATTTCCCTCGTTACGGTTAATCTTTTTTCTCAAAATGTTCGTTACGTCAAGCCGTCAGCTGAATCTACGGCGTGGAGCCAAAAGCCGCAAGAGTTTGTTTACACAACTGTGCAAGCTGCCATCGATGCTTCCACAAGCGGTATCGGTGACGAAGTGTGGGTTGCCGCCGGCACCTACTACCCTACCAGCGGCATTAATAATAACAACAACCGTTTTCTCTCCTTTATAATGAAAGATGGCGTCAATGTTCGCGGCGGATTTGCAGGGACGGAAAATGGTGTTAATGAGCGTCCCAAATTGAACGACCAACCTTGGAATTACACAAACAAAACCATATTTTCCGGAAATTACAATCTAAATGGTGATTCTACAGATAACGTTTATCATGTTGTCTGGTTTGGAACCGACAATCTAACTTATACCACACGAATAGAAGGAGTTACGATTCAACACGGCTATGCAGACGGCAGCATGACGAATGATCAAAAAGGCGGGGGCGTCTTCGTTGCTAAAAACGGCGTTGTTGAAAATTGTATCATTCAACACAATGTCGCCCTAAACGGAGGCGGTATTTTTTGTTACGATAATGCGCAGATTATAGGATGCTATTTGCTAAACAACAAAACTTGGCTAAATAACGGTTTCGGAGGTGCTCTCCATTGTAATTCCAAAACTCAACGTATCGAAAATTCCACATTTGAAAATAATTGGTCTGTAAAAGACGGCGGTGCTATCTACGGAGGACTGAACAGTGAAATCACCGATTGTAATTTTATAAATAATAGTGCCGTTAAATACGGAGGCGCTATCTATGTTATGGCAGGACAAAAATGCTCCAATTCATATTTTTGGGACAATCACGCCGAATCGGGCGGAGCCATTTACATTAACTACAACAATAATACAATTTCTGCTTCTATTTTTCAAGCTAACCAAGCCGAAAACGGCGGTGCTATCTTTTTTTCAGCCAACACTAACGGGCAAAAAATTAGCAACTCTCTATTTACTAACAATGAAGCCGAAGTAGGCGGTGCGATTAACTCGGAAAGTAACCTTTTGCTTGTAAATAATACTATCGTTAGAAATAGAGCACTGATGGGCGGCGGTTTATCGGGAACCTCAACCGACAAACTCTACAATACTATTATTTGGGGGAATGATGCAAACAGTTTTCCTCAACTTTTCGGTGATGTTACAGCTAATTATTGCGCCGTTGAAGGAGAGACGTTAGACGGTGACGGAAATATCAATTTACTTGAAAACAGCAATGATGATGTAATTTTCTTTAATCCGACATCCGTAGTCGGCTATCCTCAATCCGCCGAGAATGAGCTGTCAATTAAAGAAGCCGTGTACGAAATCTCTTCACTATCCGTTTGCCATGACGCCGGAACCGCAACAATTCCTAACTACCAATTTGAAAGTCAAGATTTGAACGGCAATCCTCGTATTAATCTTCTTCCCGATATGGGCGCTTACGAACTATGGTGTCCCGAATCCCCGATTTTGACCTCGCAAGTCATACACACAGATACCATTAGCTCTACTTTTCAGTTTTTAATCGTTAATTTTGACGATAATTTAAACTATGAAATCAATTTCGGAGACGGAACGGAAACTCAAACTTTAACTGTCAATTCCATCTCCCACACCTACGAAAACGAAGGCATTTTCACCATTGTTTTAATAGCAAAAGATAGTAACGAACAGTGTATTTTGGAAGTTTCGGATAGTGTAGAGGTGCATTTTATCCCAATAAATACAAATATTACTGAAAACAGTATCTTTCTTCAATTTTCGCCCAATCCGATTCACGATAAACTCACTATTTCCAATCATAATTCAGCCGGCATTCTTATAACTATTTTTGACCAAGTTGGGAAAAAGATGGGAGCTTATCAAATGGACGATAACGTGTTGGAAATTAAAACGGAAAATTGGAGAGCTGGAGTCTATTATTTTGTAATTCAACAGAATAACAAGATTCAAACAAAAAAAATCATCAAATTATAATCGTCTCTCGCTTTACAACAAATATTGAACCTATAAAAGCTCACAACTTCTAATGAAAGATATCCGCAAGATTTCCACCGATGAACTGTCGCTGTTTCTCACTGAAGCAGGCGAGAAGAGGTTTAGAATAAAGCAGATAGAGGAGTGGTTATGGCAAAAAGGGGTTCACTCTTTCGATGAGATGAAAAATTTATCGTTGTCGCTTAGAGAAAAGCTAAAGAGTCAATTCTCATTAGAACATGCCACAATTTCACAGAAGGTTCAAAGCAACGATAAGAGCATTAAGTTTCTTTTCACGCTTCACGATAAGCATACTATCGAAGGGGTCTTAATTCCTGCGGGCAAACGTGTTACGGCGTGTATTTCCGTGCAGGTCGGCTGTCCCTTGAAATGTAAATTTTGTGCCACGGGGCAAGGCGAGTACCAAAGAAATTTGCACTATTCGGAAATTTTCGACCAAATTATTTTAATGAATCGGGAGTCGCTATTAAATTACGATAAAGAGATTAGTCATGTAGTCTTTATGGGCATGGGCGAGCCGTTACTGAATTACGAAAATGTAAAAAAGGCGATTGAAATATTCACCTCTCAAACAGGGCTTAACCGCTCTCCTTCAAGGATAACACTTTCCACTGCCGGTATTGTCGATAAAATAGGGCAAGTAGCCGATGAGTTCCCCAAAATCGGATTAGCAATTTCGCTGCATTCAGCCGATAAATTGAAACGCGAGTTTTTGATGCCGATTACAAAAACCAATTCCTTAGAAAATTTAAGGGAGGCTTTAAGAGATTATTACGAGAAGACAAAACAACGGATAAGCATTGAGTATCTGCTATTATCAGGCATTAATGACAGTGAACAAGACGCCAACAAGCTATTGCAATTTTGCAAAGCCTTTCCTGTTAAAATCAACTTAATTCCTTACAATTCCACTGACTTACATTTTCAGAGAGCGTCCGAAAAGAGCATACAAGATTTCAAGTCTTATTTAGAAAGTAAGAATTTAGTCGTAACGATTCGGCAGAGTCGTGGGCAGGACATTGCGGCAGCATGCGGACAATTAGCAGGGAATTTACGAAATTCTATTAAATCATAATTCGTAATTTATTATTTTTAATTTTCATTAGGGCGTGCCCCCTCGCTACGCTCGGGGTCGGCGCCCGAGTGGAAAGATGATAATTATAACCCAGTTCGATGAATTTGGGGGCTAAAATATGGCGGCACAGCGTATTGAAACTTATTACCGTTGTAGAAAAGCCCCATTTGTTTTAATTTCGTTTGCAAAGGTATTGTTTTTTCTTTTAACAGAATTACATAATTTTCAGAATTGAGAAAATGAATTATCTATTGAATTTTGTATCCTCGAAAAAGCATAAACGGAGACCTTACCTTAATAAACTTTTATCAGAGTGTCATACAAAGTATTTAATTTATAAATACCTCCTTTTTGAGGAAATATATAATAATTTTCTAATACAACGAATCTATAGCTATCATCATATCCTACTTGAATCCAAAAATAATGTTCTCCAAAATCATTTACGGAATCTTCTAATAGTAAATATTTCAAGTTATAATAATTTGATAATTGATTTTTCAAATCAACTATTGCTTTTAAATTATTTATACTATCAATATAAATATCAATGATAGAATCTTGTTCTATATGAATAATATTTAATGAATCTTTTTTGGCAATTTCATTTTTTTTAAAACTAATATCCTTAACATTAGAATTGTTAATACATCCAAGTAAATTAAATAATAAAAACAAAAAAAATATACTATAGCCCTTCATTTTTCTTAAATTCTTGAAGTTGTCGTTTTATTTTAGCCCCCTTATTCATCGGACAATTTATTAACCACAGTGCAAACATAGTAAAAAAATTTTTATGTTATAATTATCATCTTTCCACTCGGGCTTCGCGTGAGGCGCTTAGGTGGAAAGCCCGCAAGGGCGGAAGCCGCTGGGGACGCGGCGGCAAAAAAGCGAGCTTGTAAGCTCTTTTTGCCGCTTTGCGTCCCCACGGCTTGTGCCCGCGGACTTGGAACCGGGCGCCGACCCCGAGCGAAGCGAGGGGACACGCCCTAATAAAAAATAAAATTATCATTATTAATAGAGTGAAAGTAGAAATGAAGAAGAAATTATCGGCGGTTTTTCTCTACTAAACTTTTTAACATCTCCCAAAGAAGTTGCGTCGGCAACCCCATTACGTTGTAAAAAGAGCCTTCAATAGAGCGAATGCCGACCATGCCTATCCACTCTTGCGCTCCGTAACTTCCCGCTTTGTCGAGAGGAAGATAGGTGTGAACATAATAATTTATTTCTTCATCGGCAAAATCGGCAAACTGCACTTTCGTAATCGCATGCTTCGTGAGCCTCTGACTCTTCGTAGCTACTGTTAAACCGCTAATGACGTTATGAGATTTCCCTGAAAGCAACTTTAGAATCTGCATCGCTTCGGCTTTGTCTGTCGGCTTCCCGAGAATTTTATTATCCAACTCAACCACCGTGTCACAAGATATGAAAATGGAGTTAGCAGGAAAATCTTGGAAATTAATGTTGGAAATTTTTAACTCCGAAAGATATTCGGAGATTTTAACAGCGTCAAAATGAGCAGGATACTCCTCTTTCCCTTGAAAGGAAAGTGTGGAAAAATTGATACCCATTGCCTTGAGCAACTCGCGGCGACGTGGCGACTGCGAAACTAAATAGACGGAATAATCTTGAAGAAGAGACAATAACATTTTTTATAATTTAGAAAAACATTTTACGAATTACCGATAGAGGGAGTTTGAGAAAGTGTGTTTTGTTTTTTTATTTTGGCGTAAAAAGCTATTAACGTGGTTGCGGTAACGATAAAGGTTAAAAAATCAGAAATCGGCTGTGCCGCCCATACGCCGGTAAGGCTCAATTTCGTGGGTAACCAAAGAATAAGAGGGGCTAAAAATAGCATTTGGCGCGTTAAGGAAAGGAAAATCGCAATTTTTGCCTTTCCGATAGATTGGAAAAAGTTAGAGGTAACGATTTGAAAGCCGACTAACGGGAAAACAATCATATAAATACGCATCCCCGAAGCGGTAATTTTTATTAAGGTTTCGTCTGTTGTGAAAGCTCTCGCCAATTCGTGGGGAAGAATATTCGCTATTAAAAACCCGAAAATGCTTATTCCCGTTGCCCAAGCGATGGTCATTTTTAAAGTTTTTGTCACTCGGTGCATCAATTTTGCTCCGTAATTGTATCCGATAATCGGTTGCATACCTTGTGTAAAACCAAGAATAATCATAACTATTAATCCGGTAATACTATTACAAATACCAAATGCGCCGATAGCCAAATCTCCTCCGTATTCAAGTAATTTCCAATTCATCAGAATCGTAACCAATCCTGAACAAATATGTATTAAAAATGGGGATAGTCCGATAGCAAAGATGCTGCCGATAATTCTCCATTTTAACTTAAAAGAGGCGGGAGTGAAATGTATAAACGATTTTTTGCTCGTGAAATGAGCTAATACCCATACTAATCCTATCGTTTGTGAAATGACGGTGGCTATTGCCGCCCCGCGAATTCCCCATTTAAAACCGAAAATAAAAATGGGAGCTAAAATCACATTAACGGTAACGGTAAGTAGTATTGACACCATCGCTTTGGCAGGGTAGCCTGAGGCTCGCATAATATTATTAAGCCCATAAAACAGGTTAGAGATAACATTTCCGGCAATAATCACTTCCATAAATTCGCGGGCATAAGAAACGGTATGTTCGGTCGCTCCGAACCAAAACAAAATTTTGTCAAGGTATATGAGCATTAAGATAGAATAGATAGTACTAATTATAAGGTTAAGGATGGTGGCGTTTCCTAATGTTCGCGTGGCGTCTGCGTAACGTCTTTCGCCTAATCGGATGGAAACGATGGCAGACGCCCCCGCCCCCACTAACAACCCGAAAGCAATAGCTAAGTTCATGATAGGAAAGGTAATCGCCAACCCCGAAATCGCATAAGGACCAACGCCCTGACCGATGAAAATACGGTCTATGATATTATAGAGCGAACTCGACGTAGTCGCAATAATTGCCGGTAATGAATAGTTTAAAAGAAGCTGCCCGATACTCTCTTTTTCGAGACTCCTTGCATTTTCGTTCATTGTTCTCAACTAGTAAATTTCACCTGCGGGTCGAGCCACCCGTAAGTTATGTCAACAATAATATTTATAATAACAAGAATAATAGAAACATATAGTAACGCTCCCATGACAACGGGAAAATCATATTTGTCCAAGGCATCGACAATGACGACTCCCATGCCCTTCCAGTCAAAAATATACTCAACAAAAACGGCTCCCGCCAATAAGGACGCCAACCAACCGGAAATGGCAGTTACAACAGGATTTAGGGCATTTTTCAAAGTGTGTTTTACCAAAATCCGCCGATAAGGAAGCCCCTTGGCTCTTGCAGTGCGAATATAATCTTGCGAAAGGACATCTAAAACCGAATTCTTCGTCAATTCCACGACTAACGCTAAGGGGCGAATGCCGAGGGTGATAGCCGGTAGAATTAAATTTCTCAAATCGAGGAATTGTCCGCTTCCGTAGTTATCGACCGAATACAAACTTCCGAACATGCTCAGTCCGGTTACATCGGCGAGCAAAAAGGCAAAGACCCACGCAAAGAGAATCGCCGCAAAAAAGGAGGGGACGGACATTCCTAAAACAGAAAAAAAGAGGGCAATTTTGTCAAACCAACTCCCTTTGAAAACGGCACATAAAACGCCGATAGTAATCCCTACAATAATGGCAAAAAATATGGAAACTACAGCCAAAAGTGCGGTTTTTGGAAAAGCTTCGGACAAAATATCTATAACTTGTCGCTTACTTTGGTACGAACGTCTCATAAAGGGCTTTTTAAGCACTATAGAGGAGTTCTCAAACGAAAGGAATGAAATATAATGGTAATTGGAAGGATTCAAATAAAAAAAGGAGTCCTTATCTTTTGTTTTGTGCCATGATATTGGTGATAAATCATTGAGATAGGCTAAATATTGCACACCAATCGGCAAATCCAGCCCCATCTCCTTACGTATTGCCTCTTCCGTAGCAATATCTGTCCGTTGTCCCATAATCATACGGGCGGGATCGGAAGGCAAAACGGTGAAAAGAAAGAATACTAAGGTGATGACCCCGAGCATCAAAAGAAATCCGTAAAGTATTCGTTTTAAAATAAATAACAACATAGTGAGGTCTAAAACAGTGCAAAAATACAAAAAATTAAAAGATGTAATTTCATTGCTGCTATCTTTAAATTTCGCTTACTCCTATTCCAATATGGTTTTTTTATTATTTTTGCTTACTGAATTTTATTCAACTTGTAAACCATGAAATTTTCTTTTTTTTCTATCTATTTTACAGCTTTTATACTTATTTTTAGTGCTTGTGGTAATAGAAATAATGAGCTACAGCCGTCCGTGAAAGATATTCATAACCCGGCTTCACCGGAAGGAGTTTCGCAAAAGGAAGATGAAAATATGCCGATTCTTGCCTTTGAAAAGAAAATTTACGATTTTGGGAAAGTGGTACAGGGCGAACGATTAAGTTATACTTTCAAATTTCAAAACAAAGGAAAAGCAAACTTGATTATCACTAATACAACTGCTTCATGCGGCTGTACGACTTCTATTCCGCCCAAAGCCCCTATCAGACCGGGCGAAAAAGGAGAATTACAAGTCCATTTCGACTCAAAAGGCAAAATGGGAAAAGAGACATTTACCATAGTCGTATCGGCAAATACTTATCCTGTAAACACAATAATACAGGTTACCGCAGACGTTATTAAACCTTAAATTATATTATAAATTATTAATTTTTAATTTTGAAACCAATGAACTACTTACTTTTTTTATTAATGGCACAACCTAACCAAGGAGGAACAGAAGGAGGAGGTGGTGGCGGCATGAGCTCGATGCTTATCTTTTTACTCCTCATTATTGTCGTTTTCTATTTTTTTATGATTCGTCCTCAACAGAAAAAACAGAAAAAAATTCAACAATACAGAGATGCTCTTAAAAAAGGAGATGAAGTTATCACTATCGGCGGTATTCACGGGAAAATCGTTGATGTTCAAACAAGCACCTTTATTATAGAAGTAGAAGGCGGAACTAAACTAAAAATTGAAAAAGCCGCAGTGGCAATAGACAGTAACCCACAAAAAAAATAGTTTAACATGGAAAAGCCATCTGTAAATTTTGAAGATAAAAAAAAATACAGAAAGCCTTCCATCGCTTTTTTGATTTGTATTTTAGCGGCAGCTTTAATTTGGGCTTTTGGTTATTTTTCGAAAGATTATACCGTAAAACTCGATTATAAAGTCGTATGCACTGAATTACCTATGCAAAAAAAAGAGTTTTCTCTGTCTGATTCCGTGGTTACTATTGCTTTTAAAACCAAGGGTGTCAATTTTTTAAATTCAAAATATTCGGAAAAAAATCGTTACGTCAAATTCCCGATTTATCTTTTAATTAAAAACAAAAAACAAAATCGCTATAATTATACTTTCACCAAAAAAGAGCTCAATCAGTATCTTAAAAGTGTGAATTTTTATGGAAACGAGTTTGTCGAAATCGAATCGCCGGAATCAATAACCGTCTATTTTGATAAAAAATAAAATATGATAAAAGTGGGCTTGACAGGGGGTATCGGAACGGGTAAAAGTTTCGTTGCTAAGCTATTTACGGATAGAGGCGTGCCCGTTTATGATGCCGACAAAGAAGCGAAAAAATTGTATGCTCTTCCTGAGGTTTTAAGTGAAATTAAAAGTCAGCTTGGTGAAGCGTTTGTGATTAATGAACAGATTGATTTTAAAGCAATTACAACTCACGTTTTTTCAGATTTGGCGTTTAGAAAAAAGTTGGAGCAAATTATTCATCCAAAGTTAAAAAATAATTTTTTAAGTTGGTGTCATCAACAGCAAGCGGCTATTGTAATGATGGAAGCGGCTATCATTTTTGAATCTAATTTTCAGACGCTCTTCGATTATATAATTACTGTCGATGCGCCGCCGGAGGTGCGAATTGAGAGAGTTAAGCAGCGAAATCCGTTGTTAACGGAGGAGAATATAGAACAGCGTATGGCGGCACAACTATCGCAAGCTGAGAAGTGCAAACGTGCTGATTTCATCATTCTGAACGATGAAATTGAGCCTTTATCTCCGCAAGTTGAAAAGGTTTTAGAGAAGATAAAGAAGCTGTAAATCTATACTCTCTTGCTTATTTCGGAAAATTTTCAACTTACAAAAGATTTTTTTACAATTTTTAATTTTAATTAGGGCGTGCCCCCTCGCTACGCTCGGGGTCGGCGCCCGGTTCCAAGTCCGCGGGCACAAGCCGTGGGGACGCAAGGCGGCAAAAAGAGCTTACAAGCTCGCTTTTTTGCCGCCGCGTCCCCAGCGGCTTCCGCCCTTGCGGGCTTTCCACCTAAGCGCCTCACGCAGCCAACTTGTTCGTGCAGAGCCATTTAAGTTTAAAGTGGAAAGCGGGAAGGGGAAAAATGAACCCTGAAGGGGTGATATGATTGTAGCAAAAAGGTACACCAAAATTTAGAGAACCCTGAAGGGGTGGCATGATAAAAATTAAGAAATAAGAATTGTTTAATTATTAGCCTATTCTTTCATTTTTTTATTTACCTTTGCCGTATCAATCCTCAAAGATTATGGAAACGTTGCGTTACTTCTACCACTTCTACCACTTCTACCACCCTGACCACCTCGGTTCTACTTCGTGGGTGACGGACAGTGCGAAGAATGGGGTGCAGTATTGCGAGTATCTTCCATACGGCGAACCCCTTGTAGACCAACGGAGTACAACGTGGAGCAGCCGCTATACCTTTAGCGGGAAGGAACGAGACAGCGAAACGGGCTACTCCTACTTCGGTGCCCGCTACTACCACTCCGACCTAAGCATCTGGCTTAGCGTAGACCCGATGAGTGATAAGTACCCCAACCTAACACCCTACGCATATTGTGCGAATAATCCGGTGATTCTGGTGGATCCGGATGGGGAAAAAATAATATTTGGTTTATTTGCTTTTAGAGCTAAACGCTTATTTAATAGAATATATAGAAGTGCCGACGCTGAAACAAAAGCAAAATATGATATGCTTAAAAATAGTAGTATTAATTATAGAATTAATATTAAAAGTCTTGGGGATAGGCAAGGTTATACAACATATAATTTTAATAAAAAAAGAGTTGATATTAATATTAGCACGAATTCTAAAAATCAAATTGGCACTTTAGGTGATGAATTAGAAACCGCATATCAATTTCAAACTAATAGAATTGGTTTTGTTCAAAATAATGATGGTACTGTCGGAACTCTTGGTTATGATATGAGAGATGAAGCCGATTCTAAACGAGCTGCAATAAAGGCAATTGAAAATGTAAATTCATATGAGGGAATTAACATTCCTTTGGATAATACATTAACCGCATTTAAAAAATCTGATACAGGTCAAGTGCCATCAGGAATGACAAGAGATCAATTAATTGAAAATTATTTTAATACAGATCCTTCTACTAAGCAATATAATGCTCTTTTCCAGCCCGCAATTCCAGGCATTCACAATGGAGGTGGAAATATGTCAAATAGTATTCCCGGTACTGGAGGGTATTCTATTCAACAAATTCAAAACGCTAAAGATAATGGACAAATTAAGGATTTTATAATTAATCAATGAAAACAAAAGTTTTAATTATTATTTTAACGCTCGTTATTAAATACGATTTTGTTAATGCTCAATTAGTTTTAAAAGAGCTAGAGAGTTCACCGTATATAGTTATTCATTCAATTGTTGAAAAAGACACTATAATTATTGATTCACTTCTAATTGGAATTACAGGAACTACAGAAAAATATATCATTAATAATAATTCTATTTACAAGTTTTTTAGTGGGTTTGGGGTTAAGAAAGAATATGGTGCATATTACACCTTGGAAAAATATTCCGTAATTGACAATAAATTGAACCTTGTATCTTCTTCAACTATATGGGCTTATGAGCATAAACCCCTTTTTGATTTAGGTATGGAAATATCTTTTACTGAAAATGGTATAATGATTATAATACCTAAAATTTGTTTTGACGGAATTTTATTACCCTTTGAATATTTTTCGGATCCACAATTTTTAAAATCTTTTTTGATATTTCTTAATAAACAGGTGTCAATTAGGAAATAATTTTAAATTTATTATAAATTTATTATAAATCGCTTTATATTAATATGATAACTATTGCATGAAAAATTCCACTTACCATCTTCAAAACACCCCGAAGGGGTGATATTATGAAGGAGGAAGGTTGAAGGTGGAAGGCGGAATGATTTCGGATTTATAACCTTGATTATCACAAATATACATAATAATTGTGAATGTGTTCGTAGAGACGTTGTATTTCAGCCCCCTAATTCATCGGACAAAATTATAGTTTAAAAAATATAATTAATTTTGTTTTTATGAGGAAATGAGAATTGTTTAATTAGGAACCTATTCTTTCATTTTTTTACACTACTGACCGACTAAATTTTTCCAAAAAATAAATAAAGGGGGTTGACCGAAG
>ERZ795049.3698-NODE-3698-length-15926-cov-5.561842_pt1 | contig 15926 bp, 14 predicted proteins | sample MGYA00375133_ERZ795049 | MGnify/ENA primary metagenome ERZ795049 (study PRJEB30178, sample SAMN05720147) | activated sludge metagenome | isolation source: anaerobic digester from wastewater treatment plant | place: Japan | collected 2015-04-20 ...
GGGTGGTGCGAGGCAATGGGAAATACAATGTTCTGTCGCTGAGTGCGCCCCCGTTCGGGGGCGGGGTCGTGGGGCAGCGGAGATTGCCCCGTGGGGGGAGTTATGAATTTGGGGGGGATTGATTGTGAGTTGCTGATGAACCTGGGGTTCACAACGAGGGGGCCAAATGGCGAGTTCTCGAGAGCCGAGGACGAGGGACGAGAGCCGAGAGCCGAATCTTGGGAGGGCCTTTGAGAGGGATCACGAGGACGAAGGACGAATGGGACGGAAGGGAGATGGGGCGGGGTGGGGGGAGATGCAGGGACCAGGCAGTGCCGCTCCCGATTTTGATCCCCCCGCCGTGCGCCTGCGTCAACAATGCTCCCACCGTGCGCTTGTGGCGGGCGGGGGGAAACGGTATGCTGGGGCGACTTTAGCCGGCGGCGGGGGGACCCGGACCGGCGCACACGGCGGGGGCGCAGGCGCTATGAACGAGACGGCGACGGTGGACATTCCGGAGGAAATCCGCGCGGAGTGGGAGAAGCTGACGGCGGGGTGCGTCGAGGTGCTGCCGGCGGAGGAGCTGCGCGACCGGCTGGTGCGCGCCAAACGCGAGCGGCGGCCGCTGCGGGTCAAGCTCGGCGCGGATCCCTCGGCCCCCGATCTGCACCTGGGCCACACGGTGGCGCTGAACAAGCTGCGCCAGTTTCAGGAGCTGGGCCACACGGTGGTCTTCATCGTGGGGGATTTCACGGCGCGGATCGGCGACCCGACCGGGCGCAGCGAGACGCGCAAGCCGCTGACGGCCGAGCAGATCCAGGCCAACGCCGAGACCTACCTGGCGCAGTTGTTCAAGATCCTCGAACCGGAGCGGACGGAGGTCGTGCGCAACAGCGAGTGGCTGGACCCGATGCGGTTCGCGGACGTGGTGCGGCTGACGTCGCAATACACCGTGGCGCGGATGCTGGAGCGGGACGATTTCGAGAAGCGCTATCGGGAAAACCGGCCGATCCACATCCATGAGTTCCTCTATCCGCTGGTGCAGGGCTACGATTCGATCGCGGTGCGGGCGGATATCGAGATCGGCGGAACGGACCAGAAGTTCAACCTGCTGGTGGGGCGCGAGCTGATGCGCGAGGCGGGGATGGCGCCGCAGTGCATCATGACGCTGCCGCTGCTGGTGGGGCTGGACGGCGTGGACAAGATGAGCAAGAGCCTGGGCAACTACATCGGCATCACCGAGCCGCCGCAGGAGATTTACGGCAAGGCGATGAGCGTGCCCGACGAGATGATGCGCGACTACCTGGTGCTGACGCTGTCGTATGCGCCGGCGGCGGCGGACGAGCTGCTGGGCCAGACGCGCGACGGGCGGCTGCATCCGCGCGACCTGAAGGCGCGGATTGCCGGGGAGCTGGTGGCGCGGTATCACGGCGCGGGGGCGGCGCGGGAAGCCGCCGCGCATTTCGACCGGGTGTTCCGGCAGCGCGACACGCCGGAGGAGATCGAGGAGGCGAGCGTCGCGGGCGAGGCGGAGGGGCTGGCGCTGGTCCGGGCGCTCGCGCAGACGGGCCTGGCGGCGTCCAACGGCGAGGCGCGCCGGCTGATCACGCAGGGGGGCGTCTCGGTCGACGGCGAGCGGGTGGCCGACGCCAATCTCGTGCTGCGGCCGGGGGCGTATCTGGTGAAGGTGGGAAAACGACGGTTCAAGAAAGTTGTCGTGACGGCCGGCGCTTAGCGTTGAGCGTGAACCCGCGGGGAGGCAGCGGCCGCGGGCAGGCGCCGGCGCGGGCGCGGACTGGCATGTCGTTTGCATCGCGAGTGGGTTCGCGGATGATGGGAAGCCGATGGCATCGGATCGCTACGCCCAGGCCGAATGGCTCGAACTGAGCGGGTTGCCGCTGGAACTGAACCGGCTGCGGCAGGGGGCATGGCTGGTTTTCAAGAAGCTGGCCGAGCTGGACTGCGACGCCAACCGCCGGCCGGGGGAAGTCGAGATCACCGTTGCGGAGCTGGCGGCGCGCTGCGGGCTGGAAGCCGACAAAGCCGCGCGGATCCTGGAGCTGCTGCAGCGCAAGCGGCGGATCCGCTGCTACCTGCCGGAGCATCCGGAGGAGGAGGGGATCTTCGCGATTCGTTCGCCGGTCAAGACGCCGATACCGCCCGAACGCGTCGCCGAAACGACGACGAACCCGTTTCTGCGCGACCTGTCGAACTATCGCTATGCGCGGCAGGAGGACGAACCGCCGGTCGACGAGCGCAAGGTGCAGGAGGCGGTCGACTGCTACCTGAACATGCTCAGCACGCGGATGAACGTGTTCATTCTGGAGCAGATCGAGATCGCCGTGCGCCGGTTCCCGCTGGAGCTGGTCAAGCAGACGATCGAGCGGGCGGCGCGTCACGACATCCGCTCGATGAAATGGGTGTTCAAGGAGCTGATCCGCGACACGGCGCGCCAGGAGAAGAAGAGCCCGCGCGACGAGGCCCGCGAGCTGGGCGTGAAGCTGTAGCGCGGGAGGAATGTGGAAAGCGGGTGAGGACGGACGAGGACAGACGAGGATGAGGGACATTTTTTGTGTGAGGATCGGTCATGAAAGTGATCATCACGGGGGCGAGCGCGGGGATCGGCGCCGGCATTGCGCGGGTGCTGGCCGGCGAGGGCTTTTCGCTTGGGCTGCTGGCCCGCTCGGGCGACAAGCTGAGGGCGCTGTGCGAGGAGTTTGACCGCAATCAGCCCGACGGCTACGCGGTCCACGCGTCGGCCGCGTGCGATCTGCGCGATCCGCAAGCGACTGAGACCGCGCTCCACGCGCTGATCGACCGCCTGGACGGCGTCGATGCGCTGATCAACAACGCCGGCGTCGTGATCCGCAAGGACGTCTGGGAGCTGACGCTGGACGAATGGCGGACGCTCGTTGAGACGAACCTGTGCGGGCTGTTTTACGCGACGCGGGCGGTGCTGCCGACGATGCGCGAGCAGCGCCGCGGCCATCTGATCAACGTCTCGTCGATTTCGGGGCGAATGCCGCTGCCGGGGGGCAGCGCCTACGCCGCGACGAAATACGCCGTTGCCGGCTTCACCGAGTCGCTGTTTCAGGAGGTTCGCGATTTCGGGATCAAGGCCACCGTGCTCTTTCCGGGGTCGGTCGACTCCGCTTCGCACCGCCACGATCCGGCGGCCGATCACTCGTGGAAGGTGAAGCCCGAGGAAGTCGGCCTGGCCTGCCTGGACGCGTTGAACACGGCGCCGGGGACGTGCATCAGCCGAATCGAAATCCGGCCGCTGGGCCGCGGACCGGGTTGACCCGCCGCTCGCGCCTAGCGCGGGCCGAGAAAATCGACATCGTTGAACACCGGGATGTCGTCCTGCATGTTTCGTTCGGCGGCCTGAATAAACTCGGCGACCTCGCGCGCGGTCTTCTGGCGCGTGTCCTCGGGCAGCGTGTTGTAGTCCAGCTCGATCTGGGCGGCGAAATCGAGGCGGCGCGCATCGTTGGTGCGCAGGGGCCGGACGCGCAGCCAGCGGTTCACGACGACGTTGTCGGCCAGAGCCAGCCGGTTGAGGAGGCCCAGGTTGAGCTCATGCGGCGTCTGCCCCTGCAGCGCGCGCGGCTGGAGGAAGTACTGGGCGATCTTCTCGTTGGCGCTCGAGCGCGTGTTGCAGAAGAACTGGACGACGAGGCCGATGCGGTAAACGCGCAGGTTGAGGTTTTCGGCCAGCCAGGCCTGGACGCGGCCGGCCTGTTCGCGCAGCTCGCGCAGGAGGGTGTCCAGGCCGGCTTCGGCCGGCGTCAGGCCCTGCAGGTTGCGCGCGAGCGTGATGCGGGCGGGGGCCAGTTCGAGCGTCCAGCGGCGCCGGTCGCCGGTCAGCGCGACGCGCGGCAACTCCGGCGGCAGGGCCCCCTGCGCCGCCTGAAACAGCCGGTGTTCGTTGAAGGCGGGAAAGACGGCGCGCAGGCGCTGGGCGAACGCGCCGTGATCCTCCGGAAACTCGAATTCGGGGGTCGGCCAGAGCACCAGCACGGCGGAGATCGGTCGGAATTGCTCAAGCAACGCCGTCACCTCGGCGCGCCGGCGCGGGGTCCGGCGGCGGAAGCTGATTGATCAGCGAGGCCACGTAACCCGCCCCGAAGCCATTGTCGATATTGACGACGGTGACATTGGAGGCGCAGGAATTGAGCATGCCCAGCAGCGCGGCCAGACCGCCGAACGACGCGCCGTAGCCGACCGAGGTCGGCACGGCGATCACCGGCGCGGCGCAGAGCCCGCCGACGACGCTCGGCAGGGCCCCCTCCATCCCCGCCACGACGACGATGGCGCGCGCCTGCTGGATCCTGTCCAGTTGCGCCAGCAGGCGGTGCAGGCCGGCCACGCCGACATCGTAGACCGGGGTCACGCGGGCCCCGCAGGCGCGCGCCGTCAGCACGGCCTCCTCGGCCACCGGCAGATCCGAGGTGCCGGCGGCGACGACCAGCACCGAGCCGATGCCCTGTTCGGCGTCATCCAGATCCAGGTCGGTCAGAATCCGCGCCGGGGCGTGGTAGCGCATTTCGGGGACGGCGGCCTGGACGATCGCCTGCAGGTCGGGGTCGGCGCGCGTCGCCAGGACGTGCTGGCCGTTACGGCGCAGCGTCCGCAGGATCTGGATCACCTGATCGGGGGTCTTGCCGGGGCAATAGATCACTTCGGGGCGGCCGTGGCGCAGCGCCCGGTGCAGATCGACCTTGGCGAATTCAAGATCCTCGAACGGGAGCGCCTTGATGCGGCGGACCGCCTCGGCGATTTCGATCCGGCGGTCGCAAACCTGTTGCAGAAGCTGAGTCAGCAGATCCGAATTCATGCCACGCTTCAACGGGGCCGCTCAGATGGCGGAAGTCCCTCGTAGGGCAGTCTCAAGCCCATGCCCCCCCTTTTCAAGCTGAAAATGAGATTGTCGGGGCAACGGACGATTCGGCAGAATGGTACGAAGGCGCGCCGCGATCCAGCCCCGCGGGTCGGGCGCTCGCCGCTCTGTGCGGAGGTTCTGCCCATCATGTCGTTCCCGCGTTCGGTGATCTCCGCGGCCGGCTGTCTGCTGCTCGTGCTCACCGCGAACGGCTATGCCCAGAAGACGGGCAAGACCGATCCGTATTTCGGGCTGCCCTACGAGAAGCGCCAGGCACTCAAATCGTACGACATGCGCAATCAGCCGCTCGACCGTCCGGTCGTGCGGGCCGAACCGATCCCGTGGACCGATGCGATGGGCCGGCTGCTGGTGGGCGCCGTCATGGAGGAGGGCAAACCGCGCCGGACGATCACCAAGGACGAACTGGAACTGCGCGTCAACATTTATGTGAAGACGATCGACCGGTCCGACCTGAGCTCCTACGACGAGGAGGCGCTCTTCGCCCTGCGCCGTCAGCTCCTGGAGGATTGGGCCAAGACGGCCGCGCTCGCCACCTACGCCGAGCGGACCGGCATCACCGTTTCCGAGGAGGAAATCGACAACGCGCTGCACGAGCTGGCGCGCAACCACGCGCCCCAGGGCGAGGCGCTCCAGAACGTCGGCCGGATGATCGGGGTTCCGGAAAGGGAATTGCGCCAGGAAGTGCGCGACGGCCTGCTGGTGGAAAAGGCGGTGCGCCGCGAAATCCGCGAAAACGTGTCCATCGAGGAGAAACGCCGGATTTTCCAGGATCAACCCAATGCCTTCCTGATCCCCACGCATGTCGATGCGTGGCAGATCTTCGCGCCGCAGGTCGGGCGGCTGACCGAATCCCAGCGCGAGGAGCTGATGGATGAGCTGAAAGACCTGCGCAAGGAACTGCGCCGCGCCCGCCATCTGGATGATGTCGTGCGGCTGCGGGATAAATATGGGACGAACGAACAGTTCGTGATCACCGAGCTGAACGACATCGGCGAGGATGAGAAGCTGCCGCGTCCGGTCAAGGAGCAGCTCTTCGGCCTCGATGTCGGCGACACCAGCGAGATCATCCGCTCCGATCTGGGCTGGCATATCGTCAAGATCCTGGACCGGCGCGAGGGCCACCGCGGTTCGTTCGAGGAAGCGCTGCCCCAGATCGAGGACTACCTGTTCGAGATCTCCAAGGACGCGCTCTATCTGAGCCTGCAGGATCATTTCGACATCCCGCTCAACACGCATGGGCTCAACCAGTGGCGGCCGGTGGAGGCGCCGCGGACGGCCGCGGCCGACGAGCTCACTTCATCTGGCCGCCCCGGCGTGGATGCGGTCCGCCGGCTGGAGGATCGACGCCGCCGCGGCGGCGAGCGGATCCCCTCGGTCGAGGAAGTGCTCTCCCGCCGGCGGCAGCAGACCGAGCGTGAAGCGTTCTGATGAGCGAGGATCCGCGCAAACCGCGTTGGGACGACTTTAAGCCCGTCGGGGAAACGCGAGCCGTTCCACGCCGACCGCTGGCCGGCTACGTCTGGCTGGTCATCGGCCTGACCGTGGCGGGGGCCCTGGCCGGCTACTGCGGGACGCTGGGCTATGATTTCTGGCGCGGGACGCCGCCGCGGAGCGGCGCGCGCCACGCGGCCCAGCGCCGGGCCTACGAGCGTTTCATGGCCGACCGGCCCACCCCCGAGGAACGCGCCGCCTACACCCGCCGCGCCGCCCTGTTCGGCGCCGTGGGCGGCCTGGTGCTCGGCGCCGGTTTCTGCGTCAAGGATCTCCCGCGCGGCGGCGCATGACCGGAGCCTGGATGATTCGTCCCGTGATCAAAGTCCTGCCGATCCTCATCGGGCTGCTGCTGGTATCCCCGCTGCGCGCCGACCGGATCGAGCTGCGCGACGGGCGGGTGATCGAAGGCGTTCTGCTGGATTCGCCCGGGGCGAACCCGGCCGCCGAATCCATCCGTGTGCGGATCGGGTCGAGCATCATCACGCTGCCGCGCGCGAATCTGCAATCGGTCACGCCCGACTCGCCGGGGGGCAACGCCGTCATCCGGGCGCGCGACGAACTGCAGGCCGGCCGGATCACCCAGGCGCTGGAGTTCATCGAGGCCGCCATCGCGCAAGGGCCGCCGGGCGAGGCGCTGGCCGCGCTGGTGCTGGATCACGGGATGCCGCTGGTGATCGCCGCCGCGAGCCTCCCGCCCGGCGATCGCGCGCGCCTGTCGCGTCTGCTCCAGGTGCTGGCCGCCGCCGCGCCCGACAATGCGCCCCTGCGCATCCGGCGCTGGCAACTGCATCTGGGGCTGGGCGAGGATGCCCAGGCCGAAGCCCTCTGGAGCCTGCTGCCGGTCGATCTGCTGCAAACCGACCCGGGGCTGCGCGAACAGGTGGCCGGGATGCTGATCAGTCAGATCGACAAGGCTTCGGCGGCGGGCGACCCGGAGCGGGCGCGCGCGGCGCTGGAGCATCTGGCGCGGATCGACGCCGAACTGGCCGACGGCCGCCGAATTCAATTCCTGCTCGAGCAGGGATGGCAGCGGCGCAGGGCCGAACAGTACGAGGAGGCGCTGGAACTTTACTCACGCGAGCTGCTGCCGCTGTCGCGCGAGATCGGGCGCGATCGGATCGCGATGACGCTCCAGGCCGCCGAGCGCGCGCTGCGCTCGAAGGATGAATTTCCCCGCGCCGCCGAGCTGTATGAGCGTTACGGCCTGCCGGTCATCCCCGAGGAGGCGCGCGAGCACATTGTCGACATCTGGCGCGACGAAGGCTGGCGGCGCATGCGGCGCGAGGATTTCGACGGGGCCGCCGAGGCCTTCGCCCGCGCCGAGGCGGTCATCCCCGGCGCGGCCGACGCCGACCGGCTCCAGTTGGAGTTCCGCCGCCGTCTGATGCTCGCCGTCAACGAAAGCCCCGCCGTCCGGTTCGAACTGGCCAACTGGGCCTACGAACAGGGCCTGCTGGAAGAAGCGGTGGCGCTGTTCCATGACCTGGCCGGCGACCCGCGCTACGGTGAAGCCGCCCGGGCCTACGAAAATCAATTGCGCAACCTGCTGGCCGAACAGAAGCTCTCGGCCATGCTGGATCTGTATGAGGCGCGCGAATACGGGCAGGTGCTGCGCGACGTCGGCGCGTTCCTCGGGGGCGATTATCCCGTCGGCTTCAAGCAGCAGGCGCTCGAGATCCAGAAGCTGACGCGCGACGCGATCGCCGTGCTCGTCGCCGAGGAAGCGCAGCAGGCCGAATCGATGCTGCAGCAGGCGCAGCGCGCCTTCTTTCGCGAGGATTACGCCGAGGCCGAACAGTTGCTCGACGTGATCGAGGAGCGCTACCGCAACACCGTGGTCTACGAGCGCGCCGCCGAATTCCGCTCGCTTGTCGGCCAGAAGCTCGCGCTGGCCCGGCTGGAGCGCGGCCAGCAGCAGACCCTGGCCGGCGGGGCGCAGGCCGATGCGTCCGACGCCGCGGGCGGCGCGGATGCGGGCCGCGCGGAGCAGGCCCCGCCGCCGGCGGCGGACGCCCCCGCCGACGACACGCGGATGATGGAAAGCGAACTGGACAACCTGATGCGCACGCTGAAGCGGGGCAACCTGGCGGCGCAGGTGCAGCCGGCCACGGCGAACCGCCCCGCCGTCAGCGGAACCCTGCCGGAGTATTCGCCGGGCGAGTTGAAGGCCCGCGGCCTGCTCGACCAGGCGCGGCAAGCCTATTTCGACGGCCGGATCGGCGAGGCGGATGAACTGCTCGCCGAGATCCGCGACGACTATGCGGCGACCCCGGCGGCGGAGGAGGCGGCGCGCTTCTACCAGTTGATTCGCGATCAGATTGAACTGCACGAGCGGCGCGCGGCGGCGGCTGCATCCGATCCGCCGCGCCCGGCCGCCGAGCCGACCACGGGCACCCTCCCCCTCGCCGCACCGGCGGGCAGCGAGGATTTCACTCAGCCGCGCTGACCGACCGACGGGCACGATCCCTCTTCAAGAATCGGTTGGATCCGACCGATCCGGCGGACCTGGTTCACTACTGAACAGGTCCTGATAGCCGGGGTCGGGCGGCGGCTGGCCGAGCATGGCGAGCAGCGTGTTGGCGTTGTGCGGCGCCTGCGCGTTGACATGGTTATTGAAAAAGACAAAGGCGTTCTCGACCTGGCGCCGCATCCGCCGGATGGGCTCCAGCCACGCCGCCAGTTCCTCGTCCGGGTAATGATAGTCATAGCGGGCGCCGGGGTATTCGGCGCGCCACCATTGCCGCCGATTGCGGCCGTGAAAACGCAGGTAGCCGATCGGCCCGGTCAGCTCAAGCGACGCGGCGGGCAAACCGTTCAGCCGGGGCATGTCCATCAGGCACAGACTGACCCGGCGGCGGCGGAAGAAGTCGATTCCGGCCTCGCTCTGCCAACTGGCGTGGCGGATCTCGACGACGAGCGGCATGTCGGCGAACGCGTCGACGACCCGCTCCAGATAGTCCCGATTGCCGGGGGTATTGCGGAACCGGAAGGGAAACTGAACCAGGACGGCGCGCAGCAGGCCGGCCTCGGCGGCCGGCGCCATGGCCCGCGCGAAATCGCGCGCGAGTTCCGGCGTCAGCTCGCCCAGGTGCGTCACCGTTTCGGGCATCTTGACGGCGAAGACGACCCGGCCGGCGCCGCGCCGCACCAGCGACGCCATCATCCGCGGGCCGGCCATGCTGTAAAACGTCGAGTTGATTTCGACGGCGTTGAAGCGCTCGGCGTAGAAGTCGAACATCCGGCCGCGCGGCAGAGCGGGCGGATACCAACGCCCCTTCCAGTCGTCGTAGGAGAAGCCGCTGGTGCCGACGTAGAGCATGGGCGGCGCGTCAGGAGGCGCCGGCGGGTCCCCCGCCGCCGGGCGGTTCCGCGGCGGGGGGCGATTTCAGCCGCGGCGAGGTTTCATGGCGCGCCGCCAGTTCCTCTTCCTTCACGTCCGGCCCCGCCCGCCCTGTCGAACTCAGCCGGCTCTCCGACCACAGGGGCACCCCGAACACGTCGTGGATGAAATACGACGCCACCGGCACGCCCAGCAGCATCCCCCACAGCCCGAACGCGTGATGGCCGATGAACAGGATGATCAGCACCAGCACGGGGTTGATCTTGAGATGCTGACCGTAGATCAGCGGGTTGAGCAGATAGGCCTCGATCATGTGGATCACGATGATCAGCACGATGACCGCCAGCGCGGGCATCAGCCCGCCGGCGTTGATCGCCACCAGGACGATCGGCGTCGTCGAGATGAACACCCCCAGCACCGGGATGAAGCTGCAGACGAAGACGATCAGCGAGAGCATCGCCAGCGACGGGATGCCCAGCAGGAGCAGGCCGACGAGCGTCAGCGCGGTGTTGGCCATGGCGATCATCGCCTGGGCCTGGATCGCGCGGCCGACGACAAAGGCGAAGCGCACGACCGGCTGCGCGGCTTCTTCGTAAAAATCGTGCAGCTTCGAGTGGCGCAGGTTGCGGATCTCCTGGCCCAGCCGCGCGATGTCGAGCGTGATCAGGAAGCTGAACAGGAGCGCCAGCAGCAGCGTGATCGTGGCGCGGTAGAGCTGGATCGCCAGCCGGGGCAACTGGTCGCGCAGGCGGTCGCGCATCGAGCCGAGGAATTCGCGCACCAGCATGTTGCCGCGGATCTCCTCGCGCTGCGCGACGGCCAGGTTGTATTGGCGCAACTGGGCCGCGTCGCGGGGACTCAGCGTGCCGCGTTCGGGCAGGTCGCGCAGCCCCCCCGGCACCGCCAGCGAGGTCCCGACGACGACGCTGGTCGTGCCGCCGTCGTCGTCCTGGATCACCAGCGGCGGGGGAGCGGGCAGCGGGTAGGCCGCCTCCAGGTCGCGTTCGATCCGCGCGAGCTGATCCTCTTCCAGACTCGACGCGATATAGCCCATCAGGATCGGATCGAGCGACGGATACTTGCTGACCAGCGAGTCCTTGAGCTCGAGCAGCCGCTCCTCGGTCTGGCTCAGGTTGCCGATCAGGCGGTTGGTCTCGGCGATGACGCGCGGCGTGACGAACACGACGAACAGGACCACCGCCAGCAGGATGAAGGCGAAGACCGCGGTGATGGCCAGGCGCCGCGGGAGGCGGAAGCGCGTCGTCAGCAGGCGCGCCAGCGGCAAGGCGATGAACGCCAGGACGAACGTCATGAAGACCAGCCCGAAATAGCCGCGCAGCAACCAGAGCAGGCCGAACAGGATGATCCAGATCAGCGCGCGCCGGTTGAGGCGGTAAAACTGGTCGAGGCTGAACGCCATCGAAATCGCCCTTGCGCGGAATCGGCCCGGTCGGCGCGAGGCCGCCGTCGCCTCGTGTATAGCAGGCTTGGCCGGCGAAACGGAAGGAAAACGCGTGGGCCGGCCCCGGCGCCCGGGGAAATCGCGCCCCGCGCCGGCCGGCCCCCCGCCCCCTTCGGCGGGGAATAGAAGTTGACTTTCCCCCCCGGCAAAGCTAACAAGATCATGGTCCTATGGGGTCCAGGCCTGCCAATGGGCTCGGGAACAACCGCGCCGTTTTCTAAGGATGGAGGATTCTCCGGCATGAAGTCCCTGCTACATCGTTGTGCGCTGCTGCTGGTCGTCGGCGGAATGCTGCTGTCGATCACCGGCTGCCGATACGCGACCAATCGCTACTATGATTTCCGCGATACGTTCCGCGTCGGCGTCGGCGCCACGGTCGAAAACCCCGTGACCGGGCCCCTCCCTCCCAGCTTCGGCCTCTATCTGGAAGCCACCGACTGGCTCAACCTGGGCTGGATCACTCACAACGGCTACACCGCCGAGCTCGATCTGCGCGGGACATTCGTCGGCCCCGAATCGATGACCCGCGCCGGCCTGCTCTGGTGGCAGATGCTGCGCATCAACCAGGACTACGACAACGCCGAATACATCAACCCGTTCAAGGACCGCGACTTCCCCTGGAATCACCGGATGGCGTCGCCCGATTACAGCTTCCTCGGCCGGCCGGCCAAGCGGCTCTACTACGACCACTGGGCCAACTTCATGAACAAGGGGACCAGCCTGCTCCACCGCGGCTACCAGTACTGGGAATACACCGGCGTGGAACTGGCGATCTGCGAGCCGTTCATCACCCACTTCGGCGTGATGGCCCGGCTGGGCGTCGACCTCTCCGAGGTCTTCGATTTTGTTCTCGGCTTCGCCTATATCGACTTCAAGCGCGACGACCTGACGCCCGAGGAATACCGCCTGTTCCGCCAGTGGGGCGATCGCTCGCGCGACGCCACGTCCGTGAGCGACCAAACGGAGAGGGTTGATGGCGAGGCGGTCCCCGAAAGCGCGCCGATCGAAGGGCCGCGCCCCGGCGACCTGCTTCCGCTGCCCGAGATGAAGGTTATCTACTTCGACTACGACCGGTCCAACATCCGCTCCGATCAGGTGCCGCGCATGGACTTCAACCTGGATTACCTGCGCCAGAATCCCGATCTGCACGTGATGATCGAGGGGCACTGCGACGAGCGCGGGACGATCGAGTATAACTTCAACCTCGGTCTGCGCCGCGCCCGCGCGGTTCGCGATTACTTCATCAACGCCGGCATCGACCCCTCGCGGTTGCAGGTGGTCAGCAAGGGCGAGGAGGAGCCGGCCGTGCTGGGCACCGGCGAGAGCGTGTGGTCGCTCAACCGGCGCGCCGAGTTCAAACGGATCGTCACGATCCGCGCCGTTCGCCCCTGACCGGGCTGCCCGGTTTTCATGACGGCATCGCCCCGGCGGTCTCGGCGCCCCGGGGCGATTCTTCTAATGCGCCGCGCCCAGGGGCCGCGCCGGTATGGGGTTGCCCATTGAGAACCGGCGATCCCACACTGAAAGAAGATGGCATGGCGGGCGAGCTGACCCCCTTCAACCCCCGGCGCCTGGAAGACCTCAGCGGCGGCGACCGCGACTTCGAACATGAGCTGATCCGGACCTATCGCGCCAGCGCCCGCGACGCCCTGGCGACGCTGACCCAGGCGCTGCTCAGCCGCAACCGGGCGGAGATTCAGCAAGCCGCTCATAAATTGAAGGGGATGAACAGCAATCTCGGCGCGGAGGGCCTCGCGGGTCTCTACCAGCGCGTGCTCGATCTGCTCAGTCAGGATTCGGATTTCGACGCCATCGAAGCCTGCGTCGCCGAGATCGAGGGGCAACAGGCGGCGCTAGAGGACGCGCTGCACGCGCGCGCCAACGGCTAGGCCCCCGGCTTGGAGCGGCCCACGCTCGGAAATCTGTCTCCGATTCCTCCGGGATTGCTTCGATCGATTCTGCCGTCCCCACGGGACTCTGTTGGCAGGGGTGACCCGGTTCCCGCCATTGAAGTGGCGGGCTGAAGTCTGCCGTCCCTGACGGGACTGCCCTGCTGAAGGATCCGGCAAGGCGCGGGTCGTTCGAATCGGCCGTTTGCCCCCCCATTTTCATTCCTCGTTGTGAACGGCCGGTTCAAAAGCAACTCGTAGGAGGATTCGCTTTTCACCAGGGGGTATAAGGGGACAAAAGGGACAGAAGGGACATAGAGGACGCATGCAGGCCATTTTCATCCGTTCAGGATGATGCCGATGGCATCGTGAAAAGGTGAGCCTCTTTCGTGCCCTTGCGTGGCTTCGGTGATCCAACTGTCCGACCGCTTCGTGATCCCATCCCGAAGGTTATCGTTGACTCTCCCATCCCGACATGCAGATTAGAGTGCCGCACTCTGTCGTCCTGTTCCGGAGACCAGACGGATGGATACCCTGCAACTTAAAGGCCTCGCCTTCCATGGCTATCATGGAACGGAGCCGTGGGAACAGGAGGTCGGACGCCGGTTCGTCGTCGATGTCACGCTGCACGGCGACTGGACCAAAGCGGGCCGGAGCGACGACCTAAACGACGCGATCGACTACCGCATGATTTACGCGACCGCCCGCAAGGTGCTGGTCGACGAAAAGCACGCGCTGATCGAGCGGATCGCCTGGCGGCTGCTCGAGGAGCTGTTCGCCGGCTTCCCGGTCGAGCGCGTCACTGTCCGCGTGGCCAAACCCGAGGCGCCGCTGGGCGGACTGAACGAAGCCGCCGTGGTTGAGCTGACGCGCGACCGCAACGAGCTGCCCGGCCGCCAGCCGCTGGGCTTTCAGGTATGAGGACGCAGTCCGTGCGACGATCCGCAACCCCACCTCGCCCGCGCCGGGCGACTTGCTGAGGAGCCACCATGTCCGTCTCTTCTCCATCGCGCAGCTACCGCCAACTGCCGGCCGTCCCGCCCGATATTGAAGTCGCGCGCGCCGCGCGGCTCAAGCCGATCACCGAAGTGGCCGCCACGATCGGCATCCCCGAGGATGAGCTCGAGCTCTACGGCCGCTACAAGGGGAAGGTCAGCGAGCGAACCTTCCGCCGCGTCGCGAACCATCCCGACGGCAAACTCGTCCTCGTCACCGCGATGACCGCCACGCCGGCGGGCGAGGGCAAGACCGTTACCTGCATCGGTCTGGCGCAGGCGCTGGGCAAGCGCGGCGTCAAGCACATGCTGGTGCTGCGCGAGCCGTCGCTGGGGCCGACGTTCGGCATCAAGGGGGGCGCCGCCGGCGGCGGTCACGCCCAGGTGCTGCCGATGGAAGACATTAATATGCACTTCACCGGTGATCTGCACGCGATTACCTCGGCGCACAACCTGCTCGCCGCCGTCATGGACAACCATATCTACCAGGGCAACGAGCTGAACATCGACCCGGAGAAGGTCATCTGGCGCCGCGTGATGGATCTGTGCGATCGCCAGCTCCGGCACTGCGAAGTGGGCCTCGGCACCAAATTCGACGGCTTCCCCCACAAGTCGGGGTTCGACATCACCGCCTCCTCCGAAGTGATGGCGATCATGGCGCTGGCGAGCGACCTGAACGACCTGCGCGCCCGGCTGGAACGGATCGTCGTGGCCTACACCCACGACGATCAGCCGGTCTACGCCGGCCAGCTCGGCGTCGTCGGCTCGATGGTCGTCCTGCTCAAGGACGCGCTCCAGCCCAACCTGGTTCAGACCAGCGAGAACACCCCGGCGCTGATCCATTGCGGACCGTTCGCCAACATCGCGCATGGCTGCAACAGCCTGCGCGCGACCCAGCTGGGGCTCAAGCTGGCGGACGTCGTCGTCACCGAGGCGGGATTCGCCGCCGATCTGGGCGCCGAGAAATTCCTCGACATCAAGTGCCGGCTCGGCGGGCTCAAACCCGATGCGACCGTGCTGGTCGTCACCTGCCGCGCGCTCAAGATGCACGGCGGCGTCCCCAAGGAGGATATCAACAAGGAGAACGTCGCCGCCCTGCGCGAGGGGCTCGCCAATGTGCGCGTTCACCTGGAGAACCTGAAGAAATTCAACCTGCCGATCGTCGTCGCGATCAACCGCTTCCCCAGCGATACGCCGGCCGAGATGGACGCCGTCCATGCTTTCTGCGAGGAGATGGGGGCCACGGCGGCGCTTTCGGAGGTTGCGGCGCTTGGCGGCGAGGGGGGGCTGGAACTGGCCGACGCCGTGCTCAACGTCCTGCGCGAGAAGCCGGCCGGCATCGGCGAGTTCAAGTTCCTCTACGACGAGAACCTGCCGATCAAACAGAAGATTGAGACGATCGCCACGGAGATCTACCGCGCCGACGGCGTCGACTACGAACCGGCGGCCGAGGCGAGCATCGCCCGGCTCGAGAAGCTCGGCTTCGGCCAGAAACCGGTCTGCATGGCCAAAACGCAGCTGTCGATCAGCGACGACCCGAAGAAGATGGGGGCCCCCACCGGCTGGCGCCTCACCGTGCGCGATATCAAGGTCAGCAACGGCGCCGGCTTCCTCGTAGCGATCACCGGCAAGCTGATGCTGATGCCCGGCATGCCCAAGAAACCGGCCACGGAGAACATCGGCATCGACGAGAACGGCAACGTCTACGGGCTTTCCTGATGAGTCGTCCCTCGTTGTCGAGATCGGGCGTCTTCAGGGGGTAGCGGGAAAGAAGGCCCATCCTGTCCAGCGGAAAAAGCCGGATTCTTTGTTGAAGACCCTGCCAATATGGGACCTAGTGGTCCGCCGCCACTGAATGGATCCA
>ERZ795049.3700-NODE-3700-length-15911-cov-55.749432_pt1 | contig 15911 bp, 13 predicted proteins | sample MGYA00375133_ERZ795049 | MGnify/ENA primary metagenome ERZ795049 (study PRJEB30178, sample SAMN05720147) | activated sludge metagenome | isolation source: anaerobic digester from wastewater treatment plant | place: Japan | collected 2015-04-20 ...
ACAGCACGCTTGTCCCCTTCTGCGAAGCCGTCCTGGAATATTGGGCGGCGGGCCGAAAGGAAGGAATGAAGCCGTTCCTCCCGGCGGAGATCTACGACGCGCTCCAGCCCTCCGGGCCATTCTACGACGGCCTTCACCGGGTGATGGCCGGAGTGTCGCGGGAGGCCGGCGGCGATCTCCGGGAAACGCTCGCCTGGGACCAGATGAAAATCCTCAAAACCGTCCGGGAAATCCCGGACGTTCCCGAGCCGGACAAGGAGAAGGCGGCCCTGTTCCTCCGTCTCTATCAGCTCCTCCACCGCAAGTATTTCGTCCAGCATCAGGACGTCCTCAAGGATCTCGACGCCTCCTTCTTGTTCGATCGCCGGAAAATCGACATTTTGAAGCGGGCCTTGGCCCGGCAAACGCCCGGCCCGGCCCTGGCGGTTCTCCTGGAATTCCTCGAGATCCTGAAGGACCGCTTCCTCTCCCCCAAAAAGACCGAGGCGCTGGAGGATCTCTACGAAAAGCGGCACATCGCCGTCGGGATCCCGTCCGTCTACGGCACCTACCGCGAGGAGAAATTCGACGCCCTCCGTCTCTACCTCAAGCTCCAAAGCCTGGCCGACGTCCAGCTCGAGCACGCCCTCGCCCCGGTGAATCTCCGCTTCATCACCCGGAGCACGCTGGTCGAAATCCACCGCTTCCTCGTGATCTTTCTGAAGGTCCTCGCCTTGGAGGGGATCGCGACCGAGGGCCTGACGTCCAAGGTCCGTCTCCTCGAAGGAGCCCTCAAGGCTCCGCGGTTCAGCATGGCCCAATACACCGACATCTTCCAATTCATCTCCAAGGGCGTCCAAGACGTCATCCACGTTTATTTCATCGACGCCCACCGGGCCCGACTGCCGCTCGTCATCCGTCAGGTCCTGGCCGCTCTCCCCCAAGAGGAACGCCCCAGTCCGGACAAGGAAGAGGAGGAGATCTACATCCGGACCGAAAACTTCATCCGCTCGCTGATCGCCTCGTCCTTCGGCCTGCAGACGATCGACAATTTCGTCAGCACCATCCTCCGGACGCTCTGCGCCGAGGAGGAGAAATTCAAGGACCAAGCGCATCTCCGCAACGTCCTGATGAGCTACGATCCCGGGGCCGCCGTCGTCCCGATCGGGGAAAAAATGGGTCCCCGGGACGACCAAATCCTCCTCGGAAACAAGGGATATTTCCTGAAAAAATTGCACTCCTTCGGATTTCCCGTCCCCCCGGGATTCATCCTGACGACGGAAGTCTTCCGCTGCAAAGAAGCCATCCGGAGCGACCGGAACATCGGCCGGGACCTCGACCAGCGCATCGACCGGCAATTAAGAATTCTCGAACAGACCGCCCGCAAGAAGCTGGGGGATCCCCATAATCCTCTCCTTCTTTCGGTCCGGAGCGGATCGGCGATCTCCGCTCCCGGGATGATGACGTCGTTTCTCAATGTGGGCCTCAACGATCAAATCGCCGAGGCTCTGGCCGCCCGCCCCAGGTACGCCTGGGCCGCCTGGGACTGTTACCGCCGGTTTCTCCAGTTCTGGGGCATGTCGGAGGGCATGGACCGGGACTTCTTCGACGACACCATCGACCAGTTCAAGGCCGATCTCGGGATCGTCAAGAAATTCGATTTCACGCCGGAACAGATGCGGGACATCGCCTTCGCCTACCGGAAGGGTCTGAGCCAAAGCGGAATCACCCTCCCGGATAATCCCCGGGAGCAATTGGACAAGGCCTTTTTCAAGGTGATCGAATCCTGGGATTCTCCCCGGGCCGAGATCTACCGGGCGGAGATGAACATCTCCAGCGACTGGGGCACGGCCGTCATCGTCCAGGCCATGGTGTACGGCAACTTGAACAGCGATTCCGGGACGGGGGTCATCTTCACCCGGGAGCCCAAGGGGCTGACGAGCTCCGTTTCCCTGTTCGGCGACTTCACCCACGGCGCCCAAGGCGACGATATCGTCACCGGCTTGGTTGAAACCTACCCCATTTCCGAAACGCAGCGAATCAGCGAAGGACGGGACGAGCCGATCTCCCTGGAATCCCAGTTTCCGGCGGTCTACGGCGAGCTCAAACGCCTGGCCGAAACCCTGGTCTATGAAAAGGGATTCGAGCACCAGGAGATCGAATTCACCTTCGAAAGCGCGACGAAAGAGGGGCTCTACATCCTTCAGACGCGCGATCTGCCGCCGCCGGAACCCGCCCGGGTGAAGGTCTTCACCCGGACCGAAAAGCTCGAAAAATCCCGCCTCGGCAACGGAATCGGCATCAGCGGGGGGGCCTTGTGCGGCCGGGCCGTTTTCTCGGAGGCCGACATCGAGGAATTCAGCCGACAGGATCCAAACGTCCCCCTGATCTTGATCCGGCCGGACACGGTTCCCGACGACATCGGCCTGCTGCGGGGAGTCGAAGGCCTCCTGACGGCCAAAGGCGGCAGCACCTCGCACGCCGCGGTGATTATCCCCCAGCTCAAGAAAGTCGGCGTTGTCGGGCTCCGGAGCCTGAAGGTCGATGAAAAAAGCGGAACGGGGACGATCCACGACGCCGTCATCCGCCGCGGCGATTTCCTCAGCCTGGACGGCTGGAGCGGAGCCGTCTATCGCGGCCGCCACCGGATCGAACCGGAGCCGGCCGTTCCGGCCAAGGTCTGAAACGCGTTTCGGACGGAACCGGCCTTACTTCAATGACTGCTCGATGTGGACGGCCAGGTCGCCCATCCGGTTCGTGTAGCTCCCGTATTCATTGTCATACCAGCCGAAGACTTTGGCGTGGACGACCGGGATCTCCAGGCGCTTGACGGGAAAAGCGGCCCGGGTTTCCGGCGGTAGGGCGGAGATCTGCGACACGTCGATGTCGATGAAGGCGGTCCGGGTGTGATTGAACTGACCCTCGATGACGACCGAGGCGTCGACGCCGGCCACGTCGGCCGAGACGTTCTGCTCCTCGGAGAACACCAGGCGCCGTTCCGGGTCGCGGGCCGCGGCCTGCCGGTAGATCTCGTTGATCGCCCGGGCGTCGATCGCCGGGACGCCGGCGTCTCCGGGATTTTGAAACGTGACGTTCAGGATGATGATCGATTCCGTCTTCATCGGGATGCGGATGGAATCGGCCATGAAGCCGATGGCTTTCACCTCGGGAACGGCCAGGGCCAGGGCCTCGGCCGCGTTGGTCGACGTCAGGATGATGTTGTCGAGGACGGAGCGCGATTTTCTCAGGTCCTTCGCCCCGGCCTTGGGGACGTTGTCCAGGACGCTCTGCGAATTCGTGGCCGCGTGGACCGTTGAGGCCGAGGCGGTCAGGATCGCCCGAGTCTTTTCGTGGTCGACGAGGGGCTTGATCATATGGGCGAGGGCGGTCGTCGTGCAGGAGGCGGCCGAGACGAGGGAATGCCGGTCCGGATCGAAAGCCCGGTGATTGATGCCGTAGATCAGGGTCACGGCGTCCTCGGGCATGGGCAGGGCCCGGTTCTTGAGCTTGAAGGCCGCCGAGGCGAGGACGACCCGGGCGCCGCCCTGCAAATGGCCGCGGAGCGATCCCTTGGCCGCGTCCGGTTCCGCCGTCGGATCCAGGAACTGTCCGGTGCAATCGGCCACCACATCCACGCCGTAATCGCGCCATGGGATGTCCTTGGGATTCCGGTCCTTCCGCAGAACCGTCACCGGGATCCCGTCGATCAGAAGCTTGCCTTCCTTTTCATCGACGATCTGGATCCGGGGCTCGGCGTTGATCCCGTAAAGAAACGTATGCATGCGGCCGTAGGTTGAATCTTTTTCGATCGTCTGGACGACGGCGTCCATCCCGGCGCCGATTTCCCGGCCCTGGCTGACGACGATCTCCTTGAAATACTTCCGCCCGACATGATGCCACAGGGTGAGCTTGCCGATCCTCCCCAGGCTGTTGATGCCCAGAACCGGTTTTTTTTCCGAGAACAAAGCAGACGCCTTCATCGGAGACTCCTCGATTGTTTTTTTAAACGAAAGAAAACGAATTACTCCCTAATAACGAAACATCCCGCGGCCGGCGGACGCGCCGCCCGGCTGGAGGATGTTAGATGAAAACATATCATCGGGAGCGCCGGCTGTCAAGGCCATGAACTCGTCCAGGCCGTCCGGGCTCTATGACGAATATTGTGGCAGTCATGGGATCAAAACGGCCAGTACGGATATCGATATCGACATTGCGGAAGCCGAAGCTAACCCTTTATATCATCTTGATTTGAGTATGGACGTCTTCGGCGAAAGCCCGGAAATCTTCTCACCGGCGTCCGGATGTTCCGCCGACCGAGGCGACGATGAAATCCGCCAACCGCTCGAGATAAATCCGGCCTTTTTCCGCGGACGCCTTTCGGGGGTCGCCCAGAACACCGTCGGCGGAAAGCGCGGGCATGCCTTTTTCCAGCAGAAGCCTCATCTCGGCCCCGCCGAACGGCCCGCAATACCCGGGAGCAAACCGCTCGGACGCGACCAGCCCGCCCTCCAAAGCCATCATCATCGAGGTTTCGTTCTCGCCGGCGTGGTCTCCGGCCTCCGTTTTGGAGACGCCGTATTCGGCCGATAGGCGGCTGAGGAAGTCCGTCAAGCCGGGCAAGTCCAGGAACGCCGTGACGTCGATCCCGGGGTGAGCCTTCCGGGCCTCGGCTGCAAACCGCCCCACGGTTTCGAAATTTCCGCCATGCATCGGAATGAAGAGGATGCGCTTGAAGCCGTGGCGGACGAGACTGGCCGTATAATCTCGAAGGATCAGCCGCAGCGTCTCGGGCTTGAGGGTAATCGTCCCGGAGAAAGCGAGGTGATGATCCGACAGTCCGGTCTCGATCGTCCGTGCTTGAAGCGCGCCGCCCAGCTTGCGGGCGACGAGCTCGGCCAGGGCGTCGCTGATCCGCGCATCGGTCATGGTCGGCAGATGGGGTCCGTGCTGTTCGATCGAACCCACGCCGACGACCGCGGTCGTGCAGCCCGATTCGATCGCCTTCTTGATGTCCGGCCAATTCATCCGCTCCATGCGGACGGTTTCCGCGGCCCGGACGGCCGGGGAAAAGCACAAACAGAGAACCATCGGAACAACCCTCAAGCCTCGTTTCATGATCTTCCTCCTCCCGGATGCCGGTGCGGGCTTGAAACCCGGGATATCAACCCGGGCCGGGAGCGCGCGCCGGCCCGGAAACGCCCTTCGTCCCGCGGCGCGCGTCCCGTCTCTCACCCGTTCCTTGAGCGCCGGCAAGCTCCCGTCCTCCCCGCCCTTGCGGGACGGCGGCCGTCGTCCGGGCGGACACAGGATAAATCCGGCGGAAAAGCGATGTCAAGAAACCGCCTTGTCCGCCCCAGCGGGCGCTCAGCGCGAAAAAACGATCCGGCCCCGACTGATGACCGTCCGCACGACGGCCGTTTCCCGGAGGGGATCGGCGCTGAAAATCACCACGTCGGCGTCCTTGCCCGCCTCCAGCGAACCGATCCGGCCGTCGACGGAGAAGATCTCGGCCGCGTTGAGCGTCAGAGCCCGCCAGGCCTCCTCCTCGGGAAGGCCGTGGGCGACGGCCAGGCGGGCGATCTCCAGCAGCGCGTCCGGCCGGCGCCCGGAATTTCCCTGAAAGGCGATCTTGACGCCGGCCCGCTGAAGGCGGACGGCGCTTTCCAGCGAATCGGCCGCCGACTCCGGCGTGCTCCGAAAGTCGGCCAGCGGGCCGACCAGGACGGGGATCTTTCGTTCGGCCAGCTCGGAAGCCGCCCGAAAAGCCGCGGCGCCGTGATTGATGACGAGGCGGAGGCCGAACTCGTCCGCCAAGCGGACGGCCGTCAGGATGTCGTCCAAGCGGTTGGCCCGCACGACCAGGGGCATTTCCCCTTTCAGCACCGGCCCGAGCGATTCGACGGCCGCGGCCGCCGCCCGGTCCGGTCCGGTCTTGCTCTCCATGGCCTGCCGGGCGTCCAGGAGAGTCTGGCGCAGCAAGGCCATCGCGCCCATGCGGGTCGAGGGATACTGGTTGCGGCTTCCAAAACGGAGCTTGGCCGCTTCCCCCAGGTTGGCGTGGACCGCGGCCGGAAAGCGCAGCGTCTCGCCGCCCCCGGAGGAGTGTCCGGGAAGGCGGACCAAGGCGCTTTGGCCGCTCAGAAGCGCGCCCTCGCCGGGGGCCGAGAGGGCGGAGGTGACGCCTTCGGAGCACGCGGCCGGGAAGTCTTCATTTTCCCAGTCGATGGCGTCGATGACGCGCAATTGCGGGAGAACGGCCTTGGCCGACTCGTCATAGTCGCCGCCGCCGGCTTCCGGCCGTTCCATCCCCAGGTGAGTGAAAGCGTCGATCAAGCCGGGGGTGATGACCGCCCCGGCGGCCTCGATGACCTCGGCGCCGGGCGGAACAGCCACGTCCCGGCCGACGGCCTCGAGGCGTCCGCCGCGGATGAGCAGGACGCCGTTTTCGATCACGCCGCCGCTGACGGTGATGATCCGGCCGCCGCGGACGGCCAGAAGCGGATCGGCCTCCCCTCCGCCGGCCGGGCGAACGAACAGAAAGGCCAGGACCGCCGCCGCCCAAAGAACGGTATTTCTCTTTTTCATGGCCGCGTCCTCCCGGGGATCACCGCCGGTCCGGCTGAGCGCGGGCCTCCAGCCGGCCGTCGATGAAAACCGCCTCCGGGATGGCGCCGGTCAGGAACGGATGACCGCGCAGAATGACGATGTCGGCATCCTTTCCGGCCTCCAGGCTTCCGACCCGCTTGGCGAGGCCGGCGATGCGCGCCGGCTCGATGGTCACGGCCTTGAGCGCCTCCTCCTCGGTCAGGCCGCCGCGGTAGGCGAACGCGGCCAGCGTCAACGGTTCGCCGCCGGGCTGCCCGGCCGCGGGCGTCCGCCATGAACCCTCGTCCGGACGGAAGGCCACGGTCACGCCGGCCCGGATGAGGATGACGGCGTTGTCTTCGTTGAATCCCCGGTCCTCCACCTGGCCCAAGCCTCGGAACAGTCCCTCCAGAACGACAGGAATGCCGCGCTTCCGGATCTCGTCGACCACTTTGTAGGCGTCGGTGGCCCCGTCGAGGATGATCTTCAACTGAAATTCATCGGCCAGGCGCAGAGCCGCCAGGATGTCGTCGCGGCGCTCGGCGTGGATCATGACCGGCATCTCTCCGCGCAGCACCGGCTGCAGGGCGTCCAGGGCCAGGTCCGCGGCCGGAGTTTCATTCTTTTTATCCCGGGCGGCCCGGTCCCGCTTTTCGCCGTATTCCCTCGCCTTGACCAGCGTCTCGCGCAACAGGGCCATGATCCCCATGCGGGTCGTGGGCATCTCCCCCTCCCGCCGGGCGTTCGCCCCGAGGCCGAACATCATGACCGCCCGATCCTTGATGATCATCCGGTCGACGACCGCTCCACAGCTCTTGATCGCCGTCCCCTGCCCGCCGATGACGTTGAGGTTGCCGGGGGTCACGAGCAGCGAAGTGATGCCGTCCCCGCGGAGGAACGAGAAAAGCGGGGCCTGCGGCTCGATGGAATTTTTCACCTCCAGCTCGGGCACGACCGGCTGGGATGTTTCATTGACATAGCTCTGACGTTTCCAGTTGTCGGAGATTCCGGCGTGGGACCGCGGCGAGACCAGGCCGGGCATGACCACCCGGTCGCCGGCCTCGATCACCGGCCAGCCCTCCGGGACGGCGACGTCGCGGCCGATCTTTTCGATCCGCCCGTCTTTCACCAGGATGACGGCGTCGCGCAGCGGCTCCCCGGCCAGGGTGAAGACCGTTCCGGCCCGGATGGCGAACGCCCCGGCCGCGCCGATGTTCTCCGGCAGATCCAGGGGACGGGCGGCCAGAGGCGCCGCGGTCAACCCGGCCAGGGGTTTCAAGCTTTCGTTCCGGTATTCGACCCGGCCGTCGATGATCACCTGGGTGATGCGGGTGGTCAAGGCCAGCGGCTCGCCGTCGTAGAGCACGAGGTCGGCGTCCTTGCCGGGCTCGAGGCTGCCGATCCGCCCGTCCAGTCCGGCGGCCCGGGCGCCGTTCAGGGTGATCGCTTTCAGCGCATCCGCTTCCTTCATGCCGCGGCGGACGCACAGGACGGCCAGTTGGAGAAGATTCTGCTGGCCGCCGCCCAAGGCGTCGGTTTGGAGAGAGACGTCCAGCCCGGCCTCGGCCAGGATAGCCGCCGTGTTATGGAAGACATGGGGATTGTCAAAGTAGCCGAAGAGCATCGGCGGGCCGACGTTGAAGGCGACATCCTTGTATTCCTTGAGTTCGTCCACCACGAGATAAACCCAATAGCAATGGGCCAGGGTCAGTCTCAGGTTGAATTCCCGGGCCAGGCGGATGCAGCTCATGGCCTCCGCGGCCGTGGCGCAGTGCATGTGGACGGGGATCTCTCGCCGAAGGGCTTTCAGCAACGCTTCCTTGCCGAGCTCCCGCTTCGGAGCCGCGGCCGCCTTTCCCGCCTTCTTCTCCTTCTCGAACTTCTTCCAGGCGGCCTCGTATTCCCGCGCCTCGACGAACGCCTTGCGGGCTAAATGGTAAACGGCCATCAGCGTGGCGGGCATCTGTTTGCGCGGCCCGTAGACGCCGATGGGATTCCCTTCGATGGCCATTTTCAGGCAGTTGTCTTCCTGGAGGACCATGCGATCGGGCCGGTCGTCTTTCAGCTTCACCGAAACGCCGGTCCCGCCGATGACGTTGCCGCTTCCCGGGAGAGCCACGATCGTCGTCACCCCTCCGGCCCGGGCCACGGGAATGGCCGGATCCTCGAAGTTGAACGAATCCAGGGCCCGCACCTGCGGGGTGAGGGGATTGGTCATTTCATTTCCGTCGCTGTTCTCTTCCACCGAGGGCACGGAATAGACGCCGACGTGGGAATGAATATCCACCAGCCCCGGCGTGACCGCCCAGGCCTCGACGACGGGCGTTCCCGGAGGCGGGACGATCTCCGTTCCGACGGCGGCGATCTTTCCGTCCCGGATGAGGACGGCCCCGTTTTCCACGACGGCGCCGCTGATCGTGTGGATTTTCTTAGCTCGGATCATCAGGGTTTCCCCCGACGCTTGAACCGCGAAAAGACCGAGGACAACGGCCAGTAACAACCCGACGGTCGATTTACGCACGGACATCTCCTTTCTCAAGGTTTTCATTATTCAAATCGGACACCCCGTCGCGAGATATCCTAGATATGATATTTTAGCACGGGTTCTCTTGTTTCCGAACCGGACATGGTTTCGATTCTTCAGTCTCGTCAGCATTACGCCGGCGACAGGGCGCCTCCGGTCGTTCCGCGGAGCGGAGAACATCACCGATCGGACAGGCCCCCGCGGGAAAAGGGAAACGATCAACCGGGCCGGCCGCCGGATGTTATCTAGCGCCTCAACCCGGATGCGCGCGGCGAGTCGCGCCGACCCGGGTTGGAACTCCAGGAGCAAAAGCATCGACGGCCTTTGTCGTATCAGCGGTCCGCGGCCTCCATCACCTCGCCGGGCGCGAAGTCGGGGAGCCTCGGTCGTTTATCCCTCGCAGGAAGAGGACCGAGAAGATCAGCCCGACGCCGGAGAGGGCCAGCATGATCGGAACCGCGCCGGCCGACGCCGAGGGGTCGTGGAGACGCCCGAAAGCCTGATCGACGGCGATGCCGGCGGTCTCGATCGTCAACATGATCACCATCATTCCGGAGATCGGATAACCCCACGCGCGCCGGCGCCAGAGCCAAGCGGCGCCGACCGCCAGCATCGGGAAGGTGAAAGCGAAGTCCAATACGTAGATCGCATTCTGGGCAAGCCCGGCGCCCTCGAAACTCGCCGGCATGGTGTTGTGGATCATCGCCGGAACGATGTCCTGGAGCCAAACGAAGCCGAAGACGATCAGGCAAATCATCATATAGACCGCGATCGTCCGCCCGGGGACGCCTGAACCGGCCGCCTGGACCGCGGCGAGATCGAAGCTCGCCAGGAGAGTCAGCAGCGCCCAAAAGGACAGGCCGAGCAAGGCGGCGAAAAGAAGGAAAAACGAGTTGAAATGCACCATGAAGCAGAACAGCACGGCATTGTAGGCGATGTAGGCGAGGGATCCCAGCCAGACAAAGCGGGCGCGCAGCGAGCCGCGGGCCGTCAGGATCATCGAGACGATGAGAACGGGCCCCGCGAGGACCAGCATGGACAGGGCCGTCCCCCTCATGTTCCCAATGATGAAGGGCGCGTCCCGGCGGAAGACACCCCAGAAATAAAACGACGCCGACGAGGCGATGACGGCCGCGGCCGCTAAGACGGCGGACACGCGGTAGGGAGTCCGCGGATGGATTCCGAGATCGATCCGGTCGGCCATGTCAGATCCTTAATCCCGTTTTCGACGATCGCATGGACGCCTCCCTCCTCAGCTCGACGTCGGGGACGAGAACGGCTCAGGCTCCTCTTCGGCCGCGGATGATCTCGAGATCTTACGAATCGCGCAAGTCATGGAGCTAAGCGGCGGGCGTCGATTGTTTTGTCGATTCGATCTTTGAATGGACAATCCGGCCTCGCGGGAGCGACGATTTCAAACCCATTATCATATGGATTTTTCCCGCGGTGTCCAGGAGCGTGATCATGGGCAAGCAGACCGGATTCCGGATCTTGGATGATGCGGCCGCGTTCTTCCAGCGGCAAAAAAAAAGCCCGCCCCGCTTTGCGGCGGGGCGGGCGCGAATGGCTTGCCCGGGCCTACGCCTTGGCCGGCTTCTTGCCCTTCTCCTTGTCCTTTTTCTTCTTTTCCTTGGCCTTGAATTCTGAGCCGACCAGCTCGATCACGGCCATCTCCGCCCCGTCGCCCTTGCGCGGGCTGAGCTTGACGATCCGGGTGTAGCCCCCGGCCCGCTCGGAAAACCGCGGGGCGACCGTCTCAAACAGGCGGGTCACGGCGTCTTCCTTCATCAGGACGGCCAGCGCCCGGCGCCGGGCGGCCAGCGTGCCGGTCTTGCCCATGGTGATCAGCTTTTCGACGAAGGGCCGGAGCTCCTTGGCCTTGGCGACCGTCGTCCGGACGCGTTCCTTCTCGATCAGCGAGGTGGCCAGATTCCGCAGGAGCATCTCCCGATGGGCCGTGGTCCGGCCCAGTTTTCTTCCGCTCAAACGATGCCTCATTCCTCCGTCTCCTTCGCTTTTTCCTTCGTCTCGCCCTTGATCCGCTCCAGCAGCTTGGGATTCAGGTCGAGGTTCAAGCCGAGTCCGAGGGTGACCAGGGTTTCCTTGATCTCCCCCAGGGATTTGCGGCCGAAGTTCTTCGTCTTCAGCAGCTCCTCCTCGCTCTTCATCACGAGCTCGTAAATCTTTTCGATGCCCGCCGAGCGGAGACAGTTATTGGACCGGACGGAAAGCTCGAGATGCTCGATGGGCTTGGCCAGGAGCTCGGTCTGGCCGGCGTAGGGGATCTCCCGCTTGGCCGTCACGGGCTCGCTGTCGGCCCGCTCGTCGACGACATTGAGGAAGATGATCAGGTGATCCCGCATGATCTTGGCCGCCTGGGCCAGAGCTTCGACCGGCGCGACCGCGCCCGTCGTCCAGATTTCCAGGGTCAGCTTCTCGTAATCGATCCGCTTGCCCACGCGGGCCGGTTCGACCCGGTAGTTGACCTTGAGGATGGGCGAATGGGACGAGTCGAGGGGGATGGTATCGATGCTCCGCGTCTCGTCGAAATTCTGGTCGGCGGTGATGAACCCCCGGTTGTTCTCGACGATGAGCTCGGCGTCCAACAGGCCGTCCTTGTCGAGCGAGGCGATGGCGACGGTCTTGTCGAGGACCTCGACGTCGCCGTCGCCGGTCAGATCGGCCGATGTGGCCGTGACCGGCCCTTCCTTTCGGAGGGTCAGGACGCTCGGCCCGTCCCCCTTCAGCTTCAGGGGGATGGATTTCAAATTGAGGATGATGTCGGTGACGTCCTCAACCACTCCGGGGATGGTCGAAAACTCATGGAGCACGCCCTGGATCCGGACGGCGGTGATGGCCGCGCCCTTGATCGAGGACAGCAGGATCCGCCGCAAGGCGTTGCCCACGGTCGTCCCGTACCCGCGCTCGAACGGCTGGGCCGTGAACCGGCCGTACGTCGACGTCAAGGTCTCATAATCGCATTCCAACAGCTTCGGCCGCTGAAAACCAAATTCGGTCATGGGTCCTCCTTCCGGAAACCGTTATCGAGCCGGGCCCTACTTCGAGTAGAGCTCGACGACCATGTGCTCCTCGACCGGGAGGGTCACGTCGGCGCGCGTCGGCAGGGCCATGACGCGGGCGGTGAGATTTTCCCGGTTGACCTGGATCCAGCCGGGGACGGTCTTGCCGGCATACGCTTCGGCCACGGCCTTCAGGTCCTCGGATTTCACCGATTGGGACCGGAAGCCGATTTCATCGTTGGCCTTGACCATGAACGAGGGAATGGCGACCCGGCCGCTGTTGACTAGGACGTGCCCGTGGGTCACCAGCTGGCGGGCGTGAGCCCGGGAATGGGCGTAGCCGGCGATGTACAGAAGGTTGTCCAAGCGCCGCTCGAGCATCTGGAGGAGGATCTCGCCGGTGATGCCCTTGGTCCGTTCGGCCCGCTCGAAGAACAGGCGGAACTGCTTTTCGGACATCCCGTAGAACCGTTTCATCTTCTGCTTCTCGCGGAGCTGGAGGCCGTAGCCGAGGATGCGCCGGCGGCTTCGGCCGTGCTGGCCGGGGGCGTAGGCCCGGCGCTCGACCGGGCACTTATCGGTCAGGCACTTGTGCCCCTTGAGAAAGAGCTTCGTTTTTTCGACCCGGCAAAGCCGGCACAAGGGTTCGCGATATCGGGACATGAGGACTCTCCTTAGACTCTGCGGCGGCGGCGGACGCGGCAGCCGTTATGGGGAATCGGGGTGACGTCCTTGATCGAACGGATTTCAACCCCGCCGCTTTGCAGGGACCGGATGGCCGATTCGCGGCCGGCCCCCGGGCCGCTGACCCGGACATCCAGATAACGGACGCCGAATTCCCGGGCTTTCGTCGCGGCTTCCTTGCCGGCAAGCTGAGCCGCAAACGGCGTCCCCTTCCGGGCGCCCTTGAAGCCCACCGTCCCGGCGCTCGTCCAACACACCGCGTTTCCCGCGTGATCGGAGATCGTGATGATCGTGTTGTTGAACGTGGACTGGATGTGGGCCGTTCCGTAGCCGATGTCCTTGCGGACTTTTTTCTTGGTTCGTGTCTTCGCTTTCGTGGCCATGCGCTGCTTCCTTCCTTATGATTTGGCGGCCGGTTTCAATTTCTTGATCGTGTGTCCGCGCGGCCCTTTCCGGGTCCGGGCGTTCGTTTTCGTCCGCTGGCCGCGGACCGGGAGTTTCCTTTTATGCCGCTGGCCCCGGTAGCACCCGATATCGATCAGGCGCTTGATCGAAAGGCTGATGTCCTTGCGGAGGTCGCCCTCGATCTTCTCCCTCTTTTCGATGATCTGGCGGATCTTGTTGACTTCCTCCTCGCTCAGGGCCTTGACCTTCTTGTTCTTGTCGATCTTGGCTTCTTCGAGGATCTGGCTCGACTTGGACCGGCCGATCCCGAAAATATAGGTCAGCCCGATCTCGATCCGCTTGTCCGGAGGAAGCGTGATGCCTGCAATGCGTGCCATGGGTGCCGTCCTTATCCTTGACGTTGTTTATGCCGGGGATTCGTGCAGATGATCCGGACCAATCCCTTGCGCCGGATGACCTTGCAGTTGCGGCAGATTTTCTTGACGGAGGCTCGGACTTTCATGTCGTCTCCCCTTTATTTAAATCGGTACGTGATCCGTCCCTTGGTCAGGTCGTAGGGCGAAATCTCGACCAGGACCCGGTCCCCGGGCAGGATCCGGATGAAATGTTTTCTCATCTTGCCCGAAATATGGGCTAAAATGATGTGCTTGTTCTGCAGCTCCACGCGGAACATCGCGTTGGGAAGCGTTTCGCGAACCACGCCTTCGGCTTCGAAGACGTCTTCTTTAGGCATACGGCAACTCCTTCCGGGCCGGCTCCACGGCCTCCGCTCCGACTCGGCTGAGGACCTCGGCGCCCCGGTCGGTCAGGGCGACGGTCTCTTCGAAATGGGCCGCCAAGCTGCGGTCCCGGGTGACGGCCGTCCAGCCGTCGCTCAGGATCTCCACTTCCCAGCGGCCGGCGGCGATCATCGGCTCGACGGCCAGGACGAGGCCCTTGCGGATCCGGGGACCCCGGCCGGGAAAGCCGAAGTTCGGGAGCTGTGGATCCTCGTGGAGCTCCTGGCCGATACCGTGGCCGACAAACGAACGGATCACCGAGAAGCCGGCCGCCTCGACGGCCGACTGGATCGCGTGGGAGACATCCGAGAGATGGTTGCCCTCGACGAAGCGCAAAAGACCGCTCTCAAACGACTCCTCGGCGATCCGGATCAGACGCAGGGCGTCCGGCTCCACCCGCCCGACGGGAAACGTCCGGGCGGCATCGCCGTAGTATCCGTCGTAAAAAACGCCGAAATCCAGGCTGACGATGTCCCCCTCCCGGAGTCGCCGGGACGAGGGGAATCCGTGGATGATCTCCTCGTTGATCGAGACGCAAAGGGCGCCGGGAAAGCCCCGATATCCCTTGAAGGCGGGGCGGGCTCCCAACTCCCGGGACCTCCGGTCGGCGTGGGCGTCCAGATCCTGGGTCCGCACGCCGGGGGCGATCAGGGTCTCGAGTTCGGCCAGGATCAGCCCGGTGATCCGGGAGCTCTCCCGCATCCGGGCGATCTCGGCTTCGGTCTTGTAGACGATCACAGCCGGCATCCCTCCCCGGCCAGGACGCCGGCCGCCCGGGAATACACGTCCTCGGGAAAGCCGTCGCCGTCCACCGGCCGGTACGTCCCCTTGGCCCGGTACCGGGCCTGAAGCGGGGCCGTCGCCTCGCGGTAGACGCGCAGACGCTCCCGGACGGTCGCGGCCGCGTCGTCGGGCCGCTGGACGAGATCTCCGCCGCAGGCGTCGCAGACGCTCGGGGTTTTCGGAGGCTTATTGACGATATGATACACGTCTCCGCATGCTTCGCAAATCCGCCGCCCGTCCAGCCGGGCGACGATGACGTCCTCGCTCACGAGCAGGTCGAGGACGACTTCCGGCCGGGCCGGATCGATCGCCTCGACCGCCTCCGCCTGGGCGACGGTCCGGGGGAAACCGTCCAGAATATATCCCCCCAGACAGTCCGGGGCGGCGATCCGGTCGCGGACAAGCCCGGTGACGGTCGCGTCATCCACGAGCCCGCCGGCCTTCATGACTGCCTCGGCCTTGCGGCCCACCGGGGTTCCCGCCCGGACGGCCTTCCGGAGAAGGTCGCCGGTCGAGATGCGGGGAAATCCAGTCGCCCGGGAGATTCTCTCCCCCAGGGTTCCTTTCCCGCTTCCCGGCGCGCCGAGGAGAATCACTCTCATCCCCTTCTCCCCCGGATCCGGCCGCGGCGCATGAATCCGTCGTAGTGACGCATCACGAGCTGAGCTTCGACCTGCTGCAGGGTGTCCATGGCCACGCCGACCACGATCAGAATGGATGTCCCGCCGAAATAGAAGTTGACGCCCAAGCCGTTCATGATCCAGCTCGGCAGGCTTCGCTCAAGGAAACGGCCGACGAACGGCAGGTACTGGATCTTGAACCCGGTCGTCAGGAACTCCGGCAGGATGGCCAAGAGGGCCAGGTAGACCGCTCCGACGAGCGTGATCCGGGAGAGGATCTCGTCGATGTAATCCGACGTGTTCTTCCCCGGACGAATGCCCGGGATGAATCCGCCGTACTTGCGGAGGTTCTCGGCCACGTCATTCGGGTTGAAGATGATCGAAACGTAGAAATAGGTGAAGAAGATGATCGCCGCGACATACAGGAGGTTATAAAGCGGCATGCCGACGTTGAACCACCGGGCGAACGTCTGGAAGGCCGGGGTTTTGATCAAGGCGGCGATCGTCGCCGGGATGGTGATGATCGAGGCGG
>ERZ795049.3701-NODE-3701-length-15903-cov-6.006310_pt1 | contig 15903 bp, 18 predicted proteins | sample MGYA00375133_ERZ795049 | MGnify/ENA primary metagenome ERZ795049 (study PRJEB30178, sample SAMN05720147) | activated sludge metagenome | isolation source: anaerobic digester from wastewater treatment plant | place: Japan | collected 2015-04-20 ...
TATATCTCTGAAGGCACTAACACCACTGAATCGTTTCTCCATAGCATTTCTGATATACCCTACTCCAACACCAGACTTGCGACTCATAGTATTAGCAATAGCATCCTTAATAGGACCTCGTGGTGCGGTCATATACTGCATTGCCCTTCCAACACCACTAGCAGCCGAACTTACACCTGGACCCATAGGCCATCTGAATCCGGGAATCTTACTCGTAATAGCATTTAAAATCTGCCCAGCACCCGGTATTTTCCATGCGAGTTTAGTGATTTTTTGCCAGGTCTGAGATAATAACTGACTAACACCAGGAATTCTCCAGATTAAACTACTTATCTTCTGCCAGGTCTGAGATAATAACTGACTGGCAGATGGGATTCTCCAATTCAGTCTTGGTATTTTATTCTGAACTAATTCTATTACCTGACCAATACTCGGAATTCTCCAATTCAGTCTTGGTATAACGCTTTTAATCTTATCAGTGATGGTTTTAAGTATCTCACCAGGATTAGGCCATGAAAACTTAGGAATATCCATCTTGGGCATTAAATTGCCAAAATCAGGAAGTTTAAAATCTGGTAACTTGAAGTCAAGTATTCCGCCTTTACCGAATATTCCGCTGAAATCACCACTGGCAATCTTCTGTATAATATCCCAGAGGTCCTGTAATGGTTTGAGAACAGGGTCCACATAACTTTTAAGTGCCCTGAATACTCTGCCACTCCAATCCCATAACTCTTTCAAGGCCGGGATAAGGCCGGGACTACAACCAACTATCCAGCAATAGATTTTACGCAAAGCATCAATGAATCCGCCACCAATAGTAGTAGGGTCATTGAAATAGTTTACAAAGTCACCCCATGCATTACTAAGGCCACCGACAAGGTCATTCCATCCTCCTTGGAACCATTTTATTGTGTTATCATAAGCACCCTTCCACCAGTCTGTTGTATCCATCCACCAGGACTGGATAGATGCGTGCATCTCCATTAATCCGACATCAGCCTGGTTGAATGCCCTCTCCAAACCGAACCAGATAATACCTCCAATATCCTGATCCCTTATGGCGTCTTGGAAGTTTTGATTACTAACCACAAACTCATCATATTGGGTGGTGTACTCATCATAATACTTCTTGTTATCCTTCCAGAACTTAGTGTAATTGTCTTTACCCTCTTCTATCCGTTTAAGAGTACCCGCATACCTGAATTTAACACTATCTATCTTGTTATAATAATCCATCTCCAATTTAAGAGCCTGTTCCTCCTCTGGTGAGAAAACAGTTTCCACAGGTCTGCCAGTTGTTTCACTCTTATACTTAGCAATGCTTGTTTCCGCAGCACCACTACGCTGTTCATGAAGTTCCTGTATCCCCTTCTGAACTTGTCTTGCCTCTTTATACTTATTCTCAGCCTCAGTCGCACCCTCAGTCGTTAACCTTAAATTTTCCCTGGCATCAGCAATCTCTTTATCAATCTGTACAGTATCCTTACCCGCTGCAATATTCTCTCGTCTTTTCTTCTCTAATTCACCAATCCGGTTCTTGTAATAGTCAATATTCTTCGTGTAAGCAGTCATCTGCTGGTTATGCTCCGCTTCAACCTCTTTCCACTTGGCGGTGTGGCTCGAAGTCTGACCTATCAAATAGGCTACACCCGCCAGGGCTGCTGCCTCCGCTGCTAAACCTAACCCTACTTTTGCAACGCTTTTACCCAAACCTGACATGCTTATGGTGGCTTGTGTCCCAGCAGTGGTCATATCCAGGATTTTCTCAACAAGTTTAGAAGCCATGCCATAGGCTGATTTAAGTGGTGAATACAGGAGGGCGAATATACCACTTAATGAGGCTGCACCCGCAGCCACTAACATTATCGTTGAGGAAAGTCCGCCAGTGGATTCATCAATGGCGAGTATGGTTTCAAGGAATTGTGTTATACCTGGTAATAGTTTGCTTCCGAGTTCTGTCGCTGCTAACTGAAATTTGCCTTTAACCTCTTCAAGTTTACTGCTTGCTAACTCGGTTAATGGAATCTGCTTATAACCCTCAGCAGTCAAAGCCTCATTTATTGCAAGAATACGATCCTCTATGCTTTCCTTACCCTCTAATGTTTTTATCTGATTTTTGAGTAACCCATCCCTTTGCATTAAACCAGTATTTCCGGTTAAGATATAATCTTTTATTTCACGCTGATATTCCTGGACAAATCCACCCATAACCTCCTTGGATATAGTAGTGTAATATGCTGTAACCTGACCAAGAAGTTCTAATTCTTTGACTGTCAGGCTGGATTCTTTAGCCAATGCTCCGGTGAGGAGGGCATTCATGAAAGTGTCATCACCAGGGACCTCTGAAACAATCTTTGCGATTATCTCCTGATATTTCTTAGCCTCATTTGCAGTCATCACTGTCTGGAGATATACATTGTTAAACTGTCGCTGTGTTGCTCCGCCCCATGACATACTTGCTAATTCCATTAAGCCGAATCCACCAGCAACCATGCCGATAAGGCCTTCGAGGGTGTCCATTCCATCAAGCACACCGCCTATCTTGCTCCCGATACTGCTAATAGCACTTCCACCAGCACTGCCTAATCCTTTGAGGCTGCTCACCGCTGACCTTGCACCCTGGCTGATTCCATCCTTGATATTGTGTGCGGTTTCCCTGACTGATGCTTTAAGACCTGATAAGGAACTTACACCACTCTTACCCATACTCTTCAGGCTGTTTTCACCTTTCCTGGCACTGCTGGATACATCATTACCCATCTTACTGGCACTTTTACCTATATTGCTCAGGCTTGAATCGGCTGATCCTGCACCTTTTTTAATGGCGTCCATACCGGCCTTAACACTGTTGCCAGCATCACCCATCATCTTACTGAGGTTGCTTTTACCGTCGAGGATTAACTCTATCTTATATGTTCCCATGTGTACAGCCCTCTAAATATATTGTCATAGTTTTTTAACATTCTCCTGAAAATCAGGGTCATTGAAGCGTTGGATTGATTCACCCGGTGTCCATACAGGCTCATCAGGATCAGCATCCACCAGTACATCTGGCTGATCCTGTCCATCTTTAGGTTTTCCGAATATGGCACTCATTTTTATCTCGAAGGTTTTCCAGAAATGAAGCCACTCGTATTTCATTATCATACTGTGGTATTGGTCATCTTCTTCCTCGAACTCCTCCCGTGATAAGCCACGGAAGTGTTCAGCCTCCCAATACTCGTATCCTAATCCGTATTCTTCATCTGAAAATCCTCAGTATCCACATCCTCTTCGGTGTTTCCAAGCATCCTGGCTCTGGCTATGATCGCCTTTTTACCAGCCTGTTCAAGGGCATCAATATCTTCATCACTGTATCCTCTGGCCTTGTATTTCCGGCGTTCAATGGCATCCTGGATAACTTCAAGGTCCTGAACATCAAGATACTCTAATTCTTCCTTCTTTATTGGTTTTACAATCTGTTTAACCAGTTTACCGGCTTCTCGTATCCACTCCTCGCTTAATTTCTCGTACTCCTTGAAATCAACCATGTTGCTGTTCATGTAGGATTCCTTTTTCAGGAGATAGGTGATTTTATTACTTATCCGCTTAGTGGTTTTGGATAATTCACGGTCTTTTCCCAAGAAATGGATTACGGTCTTCCTGTTGTTGTCTAAAACTTTCATATCGTTCTGATTAGTCATGCTTAAATTCCCCTCTGACAATTTTATATAAAAATAGGGTAAAAAAAGAAAAGAAAAAAATTTCTGAACTGTTTCCAAAATGGAAACAGTTGGCTTAACTTATGCTTGCTAATTTACTGACTACTTCGCCGGTTAGGATGCAATTAGTACCCAATCCCTTATTCGTACCATCATAGTACCGTGCTGCGAAGTCAATGTCATAGAGTATTGTCTTATCACTGTTCTTATCCCTCGCACATTTACTCATGTTCACTAATGGCATTTTGAAGTCCATCAGATATTTATATGTGTCATGGATTGTTGATCCAGTGCAGATTAATTCTAACTCTTTCTTAGCAATCACAGTATCCAGGGTGGTTCCAGTTGAACTGCCTGACAGGTACTCCATCAAGTAGGCTTTAGTTTCGTATGGGAATTGTAATGATCCGGTTACAGCCCAATCCGTTGGTGTGATAATATTAGGTATTAATGCGGTTTTAGGATCACCACTCGCACCGGTTAGTTTATCCGTGCTCCTTTCAATCTTCAGGGCAGCCTTAGTAACATCAGTCTTTAAGGTTTGATCTATCTTACAAGTGAAGTTACCCCATGTGAAGATGGGTGCTGTGCTGTAAGTCCTTGTAGGTGCTGTTTTACTGGCATCATAACCGGCACACTCCCAGGTTGGTTTCAGGGTGATTGGTCCTGGTCCATCATAACCTATTTCTAATGATTTGAGAACCGCTCCTGTATAAGCCTCTACATCTGGTGCTGTTAAGCCAGGAGCCCAGTGTGTTAAACTTGCACTGCGAATTGAATCCCAATCCTGAGTAAATGTATGTTTATAACTTGGTCCTGTGCCGTTAATCGCTGATGTGGCGTCACCGAAGATTAGTTTAAGCAGTGGTTCGAGTCCTTCTTCTGGCCATGCAGGTAGATTCATATCTCCACCAACCTCAGCATCCTTACGATACATAAGTTTACTGCCAGGCACTCCATCACAAATATCCAAGTCCTCATCATTCGGTGTGACATCCACTCCAAAATCAGTGTACCTTATATAGGTGGTGGGGGCCTTGTAAGTGTTATAGGTGTCCTCAATAGCCATACCCAGGGCATAACTCTTCTTACTCCTTCTAACCATTATCCTTTCCCTCCTTTAACTCGTTTATATAATCCTCGCTCTAACTCCTTAGCCTTCGATTCAGGCACTTCAAATTCACCATTCACTGGCACTTCCCCTACTCCTGGAATATGCTGAGGACTGGGTGCTATGCTCTTCATACGAATCAAGCCTGAATCCTTCTTAACTTCTCGTTTCTCCTTTTTAGGCAATATTATCACCTCTGAATTGTTATTTTTCTTATTTTAGTCATGGGTTGTCATGAAAATAATCCGTGCACCGCTAATCATTCGGCTGGTTGTCTTCATCACCTCATCATAAATCACTGATGGCTTAGCCCAGGAAGCCTCTATGCAGGAATTGTTGAAAGTCATGTCCTTAATTATCTCATCCTTGAGGAGTGGAACTATCCTGTAAACTTCAATGGTGGCTTTGCTGATAGGGCCACTGACATAGAGTGTTAAATGCCAGGGTACTGTGAAAGGAGTGTCTGGAGGGTTAGGCCCGGCGTAGTCAAGATGGCCCTCCTCAGTCACGGCTCTTATGCTTAACACCTTTCCAGGTGGCATCTGATCCGTGTCATAATCACCAATCACCACCAAGTCAAGGACCTTTTCTGTTATATCCTTTCCTTTATCATCCTGGCCAGTGATTTCAGTCAATGCTTCCAATCTTGATTTAATATTCTCTGCGGTTGTTTTAACAGTCATGTATATCACAATTCTTCAAGCCATTTACCCATTTCCATAGCCTGTCTTTGCACTTTGGGTTCTGCTGTTCGGACTCCCTTATTCATAGTGTCACGGCCACTGAATGGTCCTGCACTCTTCCTGAATATGTGCTTACCCTTCACGCAGAAATGTAGAGCCTTGGCTTTCTTAACATGGACACTGCCACGGCCTTTTTCAAACCATTTGAACCAGGGTGCGGTGTGTGTGTCAGCATAAACCTCACCACCCTGACTGGTGGGTCGTTTGCGGATGGCTGACTTGGTTGTTCCACCCTTACCTTCTCCAGGGCAATGCTGACCCCTGGGGATATGGAACTGCCATTCAGTCTGAATAGTTCCAAGCATTTTGTCAGTTCTTTTAATGAACTCCGTTGGCATCTTAGAGGCTTTTTGGATCAGTCTATCCGGTAATCCTCCATCACCGACTGTAATGAATAACTCCGTTGACATTATACCATCACCATCTCCTGGTCCTCCTCACAAGGTCATAATACTTTTTACTCCCACGGAATGGTCGGTATTTACTACTATTCCGTCGGTTGTATCCTCCTTTGGGAATTCCGGCTTTATTTTCATTAAGCCATCCATTGATAATCTTGTAAGCCTTCGCCTCCCAAGCCACTGCCGTGGGGCTTCTGTCACTGCCGTGTGGTGTGATCCCATCCAGGTATTCAGCCTGAGCCAGGAGTGTCGCTGCCTTTTTAATACTATCTGGAGTGGTTGAGGGTATTGTGGCTTCGACTAACTCAGCATCCACTAACGCATCCGCTGTGGTGATAGCATCATTCAATAAATCCGAGTCGATAGTGGTGACAACATCCAATTTCTCTATCTTCCGTGTAACCTCACCAGAATCAGCATAACTCACTTTTAACTCCTCCAAAAAAAAATTATGTGAATATCCCATAAAAAAAAAGGGAAATATGGGATAATAATTCAAATGTATATTTCACCTTTATGCTTGAAGGACCACTGCGGTAACGGTTGCTGGAACTCCTGCGGGTTGTGCTGACATTAATTGTACTGTTATTGCCCCTGTATTTGTGGTGAAACTAACATTCTTTATAGGGGTGTCACAATCGGCAGAGGGTATAACTCCAATTACCACTCCATCTATATCTTCAGCATTGGTTACACTGCCACTGGCAGCTCCGCCATCGATTGTAATGTTCCTTTCCACTATTTTTAGTTCAGCCACACCAATGCTGTCATCAGACATATTGGCCTGTTCCACACTGTTATCTGAAAGACTGACTGCCCCTGTATTGCTTATACTGGCATCACCAGTCATTTGAACGTATGCCGGGGCTTTATCCCCATCAGTTACAATGATCATTCCACTGCCACTGGCATCTTCCAAGTTTTCAATTGGAATTTCACCAGCACCATCCACTGCGGATATTCGGCTGTCCAAACCTGCTAACTCTTCATGTACCATTTTGGCCAGAGTAGGACTCCATCGACTGTGATCCATTAATTGACGGGTTGTATAATTGAGTGTCATAAACTTATCATTCCTCCTCTAAAAAAATAGTAAAAGATGGAAATATGGGGAAATCGAATCCCCCCACCCATCCATCTAATACATCCTTTTCTTTTTTATAATCCTGTCTGTGCCATTAAGGCATTAGGTTCGAGCACGGCTATGGTGTATTTGGCAGCCATGAATATCTTAGTTATGTCAGGAATCTCATCAGCTACCCTCTTAACCTTAACATTGATAATAGGAGCATATCCTTCCATTCCCTTAGTCACTTTAGGATTATATGCTCCTTCCTCAATACCGTAGGCTACAACTGCTGGTGGATTGGTAATGTCGAATCCTATTGCAGTTCCATGAGTGGCCATACTGCCTGAATAGGCATGGGTGATTCCAAGCCAATTAAATGAATCCTCCATGTATCCACTGGCACTTCCTTCCTGATTCCTGATGAATTTCTGGAGTTCGGTGTGGTTAGTGCTGTCATAGAATAAACCGGTCAGGGTGTCAGGAAGACTTTCATCCCTAAAGGCAGCCTTCATGTCGATCAGGTCCATGTCAACCTCGGCACTTTCATCCCAAGTATTGTCAATTGTGGCTGTATCTGCACTGGCCTTAGCAATGCACTTAGCATGAGCATCATATTCCAATGCCCGGCCTATACCATAAGCCATTCTTTTAAGGAAGTATTCCACACTGTAAGGTCGTTTCTTAATCTTGTTGGTTTCCACTTCATAAGTGTACCCACTCATCAGGAGTGGCTGTGCATTGGGTGTCATTCCTGACATCCTGACAATGTCAAGTTTACCACCCAATGCTCTGGGCACGGGAGTGGACATAATCTTAGATGCTATGTCCTCCTCCGCTGTTTTGTCAATGGTGTCGAAGATGAACTCCTCAGCATCACCACTATTGTGCATATCAAGGTATGGTACTAATCTCAGGTTTTTAACCACATGTTCGGTTACAAGTCCCTGGACATCATTCCTGTTGAATAATGAAAAGTTATCTGGTGAATCTACCATTCTTAATCACTCTCCTATTTTTTTATTATTTTTTTTATGCTCCTGCATCGTTTTCGACTACGGGTCTGCCCACTACAAAGGCAAGTATACTCCCACCACTGGAAGCATCTGCACTTTCAAGGGCAATGACATTGGTTGGCTGTGATGCAGCGTCTTCTTCTTTATCAAATCCGTTCTTATTAGTGGTGTCAATTGCAAGGTAGGTTCCAGGAGTTATAGCCTGATTGGCTGCGTCCAATTTAACTTTATGGACATTACCTCCCATGAGGACAATGTTACCCCTGGCCCTGGTGTAATTTCCACTGGTTGCACTGGCAGCGGGGTTCTCATAGATCGGTTCGCCATCCACATATCCGATGGTAATTCCGGTTGCGGATTTCTGAACAGTTCTATCTGCACTGGTGTATATCTGGACCAGGTCACCATTATTTACCTGTGCAGCGTAACTACCACCACGGGTAATGCCGTTATCTCCTCTGAAATTATCATTACGGGTGAAGTTACCCTCTTCAATGAACATAGTGAATCCTTCACCTTCCCTGGCAACTAAGTGCATGTATTCTGACATAAAATATCACCTCATCATTTTCATATTATTATTTTTATGCGGTTTTGTATCCGGCTTCTCTCCTCTTCTTGTAGGTTTCATAGGTGTAGGTGTCATCCTGTTCAGGAGTATGGGCTGACTTCTGCTCTGGCTCCCATAACTTAACCTTATAACTGGCTAACAGTTTTTTGAACCCATCCTCCTGCATGGATAAACCTGCTTCGAGGAGGCCGTCTTTCATTGCAGGGGTGACTACTCCTGCCTTGATCTTGGCATCGATCATACTCCCTACTTTGGCCTTACTTGCCTCTAATTTGAGTTTGTCCACTTCTTTGAGTTTCTCCTTATACTCATCAGGGAGTTTGGCCTCAATTTTACCTTCAACAAGACCGGTTACGGTGTCAGTGAGAGTTCCCACTGTTTCGGTTAAACTAGCCACTTGATTCTGTAAAACCTGTACTGGGTCCTCTTCTAGGCCTTCATTTCCTCCTTCTCCTTCATGACCATCCTCTCCCTGGTTGATCAATCCATCTTCTCCTTCTTTTTGGGATTGTACTTCTCCTTCATGTTTTCCATTAATATCTTCTTCTGTCAAGGTATCTACCTCCATAAATTTTGCATTTATCCGCTCATAACCCTCAGGCACTCCACCACCCTCAACGAGGCAGGTTTCACAGCCACCCTTACCAACAAGGTCCACTCTTTCAATGTCACTGAAATAATCAGCCACCACATCAGCCTTATCTGTTGGACACTCCGCTGCTTTAACATCCTGAACAACACTCCAGGATTCAAGTTCACCCTGGTTGAATAACTCCTGAACTATGGGATTGGTGAACTCAGCATCCTTGATCCTGATGGATTCCCCATCCGTTACCACATCAACGATTCGGCCAACATCATAGGGGTCTAATTCTTGTTTTTCTAAGAGTTTCTTTAGGACCTGATTAGCATTCAGGGCCTGTTCAGGGATATGGTCAATACCAATAGGGATATGGCCCTCTTCCCTGATTTTACGCTTCATAAGGTTATAATTTTGAAGTAAACTATATTGTGGTGCTGCCAATCTGACCGGCTGACCGGCAAGGCTGACCTTGTGGATTCCTGTCTTCCAGATAGCACCTCCAGGTTTATTGCTATCGCTCATGGTCTTATCTCACCTCAAATCATTTTTTTTCAATAACAAAAAAAATTTAATCTTCGTCTTCTTTTTTGGGTTTCTTAGCCACTTTTTTAATAATCTTGGTCTGCTCATCACCTGTTAAGTTAATTCCTGTACCATCCTTAGGTATCTTGTAACCCTGCCGTTTCATCTCCTTGATTTCAAGTTCATTCCTTTTCATCACTCTATCCAAGTAGTCTTTGGCATCTGCCTTATCATCAAAGAATATAGGTACACAAGCACAGTTAGGATGATAGGGTGGAACATACCGGGTTTCATCAATGCTGAATACACCCTTACTGGCTATCTGTTTACAATAAATACAGGCTGCTCCTCTATGATCCACTATGAAATATTTCTGACCGTTGGCTTTGGCCTGACTCCAATTAGCAATATTAGATGATCGCATTGTTTCAGTCCTGGCGATCATTCCGGCTCTTCCTTGAGTTATACCCACCCTCTCTGACATCTGTTTAACAATGTCAGTGGGAAATACTTTATTTTTATAGCCATCAGCCATTATCTGGCCTAATTGCATTTTAAGATCAGAATCAAGTTTAGTGATGTAATTCACGGCACTGTTTACCATTGTTTCCTGAATGATTGACATCACCGCAGGATTGGCTGGAGTGGGTCCCTGAAATAAACCTATCTCGAAGGCACTGCCTACATTGCTTTTGAATCGGGTAATATCTTCACTGTGGGTGTCAGTAGTGATGAATCCACGGTTGATCAATGCCCTTAATATCTGCTCTAATTGTTGTGGATTCTTATAGGTCTTTGCAACGGCTTCTAATTCCATCCGGCTGGTGTTCAGTATCTTGGTGAGGATTTTTTCATTATCTGCGATCAGGTTATGTAGTCGTGGTGGAATGGCCTTGGCTTGTGCTGCCTGATCCCATGCACTGGCCCTGAGTATTGCCGTGGTCATAATCCTAATAACTCCCTATTCCGTTCCTTCCTCTCGTGGATTTGTTTCTTTATACAGTCAGGGCAGTTATTATACACCCTGCTTGATGGTGTGAATGGTTTGCCACAGGTCATGCACTCTTTGGGTTTCATAAATCTCAGTTTATTCTGGTGTGGTGGGATTCATAATCTCACCAATGCCTATTAACATCTCCTCATTCCGTTCCGCTAACTCCTCACCCTCCTCTTCAATGAATTCTTCCTCCTCCTCTGTTGGGAAGGCCTGATTTCCAGGCATTATCTCATCACTTACCTCAATATCAGCATATTCTTCCATGATCCGTTTCAACAATTGATGGAACCATTCACTGGATGGGTCGATCATGAATTTATCTGCCAATGGCTGTAAAGCCGATAAAAGGCCGAGAAGGTCCTTTTTGGTGAAGAGTTCAAACTTGAATTTAGGATACCTGTCAGTGATGAAGTTCAAATCTACAAGTGTTCTAATCATCTCCTGGATACTGCTTGTCAGGTCCATGTGAACTCCATCCAGGAAAATGTTCAATGTATCGGCATGGGTCTGGCTCTGTGCATAACTCCCACCCTTGGCCTCTGACTGGCCTAATAGAAGAGAACCTATCATAAAGGCCCTGAATATCATTGTATCATGATAGTTGATGAACTGCATAAAGGCCTCTCCCCTATGCTGTGATTCCAATATCTCATATTTTTCCCCAGCCTTTCCAACGAATCCGGCTGTGCCCTCATGGATGCTGTCAATATTGCTTTGCATCTCATCAGCATTACTCGCACTAACCTCACTTTCATAACCTACTATTGTGGGTCCTTCATGCTTCTCCAGGAATACTGCTGCCCAGATGAGGATTTGATGTTTCATAAAATGGTTATCATAACAGGATTGCAGTATACTCTTCCCGTACTTATTTCCGAAGGTTTCATCAAAGGCGAAGATAATACATTTTTCGGCAGGTATAGGGATAACTTCCGTTCCAATGTCCTGATTTACTTGGATCACATCCCCATTATCATCATAATCAAAACAGTCGTGGAATATGGTGGATATATGGATGGACCTTATAGTGTCAATTGTTATCCTGCCCTGATCTTCATTATACTTGTAATTCACTTCACTGACACTGAATCCATAAGGGATGGCACTGTAAAGGTCCTTCCTAACCTGTCGGAAGGGTGTCCTGAGGTTAGTGAGATTCTCCCGTACAAAGTCCGCTATTTCCACATCCTCTGGGTCTTCACTGGCCGGTGTTACATTGAATTTCCTTGATAGGAGGCTGTAAATTATCAGTCGTTCAGCAGTCTTTATCTGTGGGTCCTTGAGCATCTCATCATAATCAGTGTAATCCAGGTCATCTGGATTGTAACTTCCCTGGAACATATCCCTGATCCAATGATAGGAAGGTACTCTCTTACTCCTCTGACTTCCCATGAGGTCCTTGATATTCTTAATATCCTCCCTTTTAGCCTCCAGCCTCATGGGAACACCCAGATGAAAATAGTCATTCCAATCCATGCTTCATACTCCTTTTAACTTTTTTACCACTGAATTTGTAGGTCTTCTTACTCCTCCGATAATCAGAACTCTTGCCACGACTAATCCAATACCTTGCACTGCCAGTCATAGTGTCCACAATGTTATCCTCCTCACCCTCAGTACCTGTGAATTGGATTAATTCATTCACGGCCTTTTTAATCTCATCAATAGTCATAGTGGCCTTGTTAAACCTGATCCGGCCTGTTTCTGCAAGGACCTCCAGGTCGAAACTGCGGTCCAGTTTACCTGTGCTGACCTTATCCGCAATGATATTGTAACCTTCCAGTCGTGGGTCCTGCCTGAATCTCTGGATTAAAAGTTTAGTACCACTCCCACTTTCCTGTTCTACTATGCTGATTACTCTTTTGGTGTCCTTCCGGGTTGTGGAAACATATTTATTCAGCATTTCATCTGCTGTGAACTTGCCATGCACTAATCCATTGAAAATTAGAATGTCATCAAGATAGGTGGATTTAATACCGGCAGCCGCATCTCCTTCCTCACCACTCGCTGCGAAGTCCCAATACCGGACCTGATTATACTCTGATGGTAAGAATTGGCGGTCAGTTAATATTCGTGGTAATGGCTCTCCCTTCTCATCCAGGAACCATTCCCGCTTAAAGGTATAACCCTCCATTTCCTGAGGATTACCCTGATAAATAGCATTGAAAAGGAAACTGCCCATTGCCTTTTTTTCGGCCATGAGCCAGTCATAATCTCTCTGCTCCTTCCATAACACTTGGCCTTTCTGTCTTCCCAGGAGGTCCTCCTGAGGATCTTCACAGATGGCCGGGAAATTCACATCCACCCATACATCTGGTGGTATTGTTCCTCCTCCTCTGAGGATCATCAGGGCTTCCTTAGCACTGATATAGGGTTCGTTTTGTTTGATTATTCCATGCAGGTCATTGATGTTCAGTCGCTGTGCTGTCACCAGCATAATGGGTGGTAGGCCGTTGTCCCGTGTTTCAAGGCTGGTCTTCGCTGTTCCCATTATCCATTCCTTTAGATTCTTTTGGGTTGTTGGACTCCTGGCCTCTTTACTGTTCTTGATTGGGTCGTCAATTACGAATAATCCTGCACCCCATCCAACAATTCCACCACTTGCACCAACGGCTAACATTCGGCCTGTGTAGGGTCTTTCAAGGTGGAATTTGTTATTGGCCTTACTATCTGTACTCAGTTTAACATTATAAGGGCTGAGTTTTCCATGCTCCTCTAGGATGTATTTGACTGCTCGGCCAAAGTCACTGGCCAGATATTGATTGTAACTTGAGAGTATGACATCATCATAAGGATAATGGGCCATGAAGTAACTGACAAAATTCTTACTGATCAAGACGGACTTACCATGCCGTCTGGGAAGGCTGAATAAAAGTTTGGACACTCGGCCAAGGAGGGCATACTGCAATAATTCTATGATGAGTATGTCGAAGTCCCTGAGATACCATCCACCATTATTCACATAAATGGACCATCTGACCAGGCCCAATTGTCCATGATCCTGATTGGGGTCCACACTATCCCTGACCTCCCCTTCGTCTTTCTAATAACTCCTTGGCAAATTCAAGTTCCCTCTTCATGAATGCTTCATCATTAAAGTGGTGTTTGACCTCATGATCCATCTGACCAGTGACATTCACCTTGATCTCATCACGGTCCTCCATGTCTTTCAGTTCATCCATGCAGTACCGCCAGAGGTTGAATGCCTCTGTTGGATTTGTCGGAATATATTCACCTTTTTCCAACAATTCCTGTTTTTTCTCATCAGGTAGGTAGTATCTGTCTGCCTTTCCCAACATCTGTATAATTTTTATTCGACGATTGCTAACACTCTTCGTGATGGCAGTCCTAATCTTTTCTTCCTGAGTCTGCTCTTTAAGCCGGTCCTCTTCACTTTCTTTTTCCGCAGCCTCCAAGAATCCGGCCCTGACACCTTTAATCCATAACTTCTCCCATTCACCCTTTTTAGCCCATTCTGCTATTGTGCTGTGATGGACCTTTATGTTGAAGTCTTGTTGGATTTTGTCGGAAACTTGTCGTGTGCTGTACTTCCTGTCAGTGCCATCTTCATTAGGAAGTAGGTACATATCCTTGGCGTAGGATTTTATTTCTGGACTGTAAGCCATAAGTATTACCTCTCGTGTTGTTTGTTATTATGATTTTTGGTTTAATTTCTCAGTGCATAATTCAAGAATCTTATCAGCCGGGTTGTCCTTGAGGACTGCCTTTACTATGTCAGCCTCTTCCGCATGGAATATGAGGGTGATCCTGTAAACACTTTTCATTTCTTTTTTGGCCTGTTCCCGGTCCTCCCGGTTTTTGGCTTGTTGAATTTTATTTTAATAGGAAAAAGTCCTTAATCACTATATATGCAACATAGAATATTATTGCACTCGTGGTCGCTCCCATGAACCATTTGGTAACTCCCATACTACCTTCCATGTTACTCAGCCTTTTATTGAACTCTATCAATTCCGCAGTCATTGTAGTGATTACCGACTCTAATTTATCAAGGTCCTTATCCTGCTTTCCATTAACAATTTCACGGTTACTTATACTCTTCTTTAATTCATTGATTTCTGCTTTCAAGCCCTCAAAACCCTCCTGGATTCTCTTATTACCGCTCTTCATGTCACTCTGAATTCTTTCCAGGGTTTCCTTCTGACCACACTCATAGTAACCCAGGCTCTGCTTATCCCTGATCACCTTGAGGATATTCTTCACATTCCGTTCGAGTTTGGTTACTCTGTCTTCCAATGATGAGTCACTGATAATATCCCTCTCCTCTACTTCCATAATGGGTGGTTTAAGGTTTATCGGTTTCATGAACTCCCTTATCTCTCATACTCTTTTTAGGCAACTTCCTGTTCAGGGATGTTTTGACCATATTCTTTAACTACTTCCCTAACACCCAGGAATACGAGGAAAAGAACGATTCTGAGGACTTCCTGATATATTTGGGGTACAAAGGGTAATATGGCAGTTATTATCTGGTCCTGTATCATAACTGCTCCCACGGCCATTGCCAATAGGAATGTACTCACTATTCGATATTTTTTATCCATAAACTAAATCCTCCTAATACACTTTTTTTTTATTGAATGAATAAGATGATTAAAACAAGGAGTAACACAATGCATATACAGGTTAAACTGAAAATATCATCACTTTCCAATTTCAATTTTATACACCTCCACAAAAAAGAAATAAAGAAATGGGTGGTAGTGAATATTAATTCTAACGGTCTTTTTTTTTTGTAGGTGATTAAATGACATCCTGAAAAACCCATTTTTTGCTCCAGGGGAAAAATCTTATCCACTACCACCGAGGGGGTTCTCATAGATAAAATACTATGAGGTTGATGTAGTGATTAACTGGATGGTGTTCATATTCATCATTTCATTAAACATATCCAGTATCCTCTCTTCTCTGGTGGGTTCTTTTGGTGATTCTGCTGAGTCGTATTCAGGTGTGGGTTCTGGTTCTGGTATTGTTGTAGGTATAAGCCAATATCCTTCACCTGAATGGATCTTCCCACACTTGGCACAGTAATCACGATCGCAAAAATTACAAGCCCATAATCCTTCCGGTGAAGTATAAGCAGGGCCAGAATAAGGGCCTTGCTCGAAGTATAGGCAGTTATAATGACCGCATCCAGGACAATAGTCTATGAAAGTTCCTGTACCGTA
>ERZ795049.3705-NODE-3705-length-15880-cov-7.109321_pt1 | contig 15880 bp, 13 predicted proteins | sample MGYA00375133_ERZ795049 | MGnify/ENA primary metagenome ERZ795049 (study PRJEB30178, sample SAMN05720147) | activated sludge metagenome | isolation source: anaerobic digester from wastewater treatment plant | place: Japan | collected 2015-04-20 ...
CGGGGCGAAGCGCCTCTCGATCCTCGTCCCCTACCTGGCCGTCGGCGGCGCCGAGCGATCGATGCTCAAGCTGGCCGGCGGCATCGCGGACCGTGGGTTCGCCGTGGACCTGGTGTTGGCCCACGCGACCGGGCCCCTGCTGGGGGAAGTGCCGGCCACGGTTCACCTTGTGGACCTTGGGGCGCGCCGCGTGCTCGCCAGCCTGCCGGGCCTGGTTTCCTACCTGCGCCGCGAGCGGCCGGCGGCGCTTCTCTCGGTCTTGCACGCCAACATGGTCGCCCTGTGGGCGCGACGCCTGGCCGGGGTGCCCACGCGCATCGCCGTGAGCGAGCGCAACACGCTCTCTCGCGAGGCCGGCCACTATGCGTCGGACTTGCGCCTGCGCCTGATGCCGCGACTGGCCAGGCGCTGCTACCCCTGGGCCGACGCGATCGTCGCCGTCTCACAGGGCGTGGCCGACGACCTGGCACAGGCCGCCCGGCTCCCGCGCGAGTGCATCCGGGTCATCTATAACCCCATCGTCACCCCCCAGTTCGTGGCCAAGCTGCACGAGCCTCTCGAGCATCCTTGGTTCGATATGGGCGAGCCGCCTGTGATCGTGGCGGTTGGGCGCCTGACCGCCCAGAAGGACTGGCCGCTGCTCATCCGCTGCTTCGCCCGCTTGCGTTGGGGCCGGGCGGTGCGGCTGCTCATCCTCGGCGAGGGGGAGGAGCGGCCGGGCCTCGAAGCCCTGGTGCGGCAGCTCGGCGTGGCGCACGACGTCGCCATGCCCGGTTTTGTCGCCAACCCCTACCCCTACATGGCGCGCGCCGCAACCTTTGTGCTTTCCTCCCGGTGGGAGGGCCTGCCCGGCGTCCTCATCGAAGCCCTGTGCTGCGGCGTGCCCCTGGTGGCCACCGACTGCCCGAGCGGCCCGCGCGAGATCCTGGAGGGCGGCCGCCATGGCCGGCTGGTGCCGGTGGGCGATGAGGAGGAGCTGACCCTGGCGATGGCAGCGGCGCTCGACGGCGACGTGCCACCCCCCGCGGAGGGCAGTTGGCGCCGCTTCGAGCTGGAGACGGTAGTGGACCAATACCTGCACGTCCTCCTGGAAAGCCCCGGTCAGCTCCCACGGCATCTGCTCACGAGAGACTGCGCGAGGGAATATGCCAGGCAAGACCACTGAGGCAGGCACCAGGCCCCGCGTGCTCCTTTCCGGCCCTGTGCCCCCGCCTGTGGGAGGCATCGCGGCATTCTGCCAGGCCCTCCTGGAATCATCGCTGCCGGAGCGGGTGGAGATGCGCTTTGTGCGCACCAGCCCGGCGGGGCGGGCCTTGCTCCGCAGCGGCAGGCTCTGCGCGGGCAACCTGATATCCGCTGCTGCCGATTGCGGACGCTTCGCCGCGGCTGCCGCGCGTTTTCGGCCGCAGGTCGCCCATATCGCCACGGCCTTTGGCCTGTCGTTCGTCAAGCACAGCGTCTGTGTGCTCGCCGCCCGGCTGGTGGGGAGCCGGGTATTGCTGCATCCACACTGCAGCGTGGCGGCGCTCTACAGCGACCGCCCGAGATGGTGGCGGTGGTTCTTTCGCCGCATAGCCGGCCTCAGCGACGGCATTGTCGCCCTCTCCAGCGAATGGGCACAGATAGGCCTTGTGGTGCCGGGCTGCCCGGTGTACTACCTGCCCAACGCCATGAACCTGGCGCCGTACCAGGCCATTGCCCGGCAGCGCCTGGAACGGGGAAAGACTGGGCCCTTCAGGGTGCTCTATCTGGGGTACTTGGGGAGGGCCAAGGGCACCTTCGATCTGCTCGCTGCGGCGCGGCTCGTCTGCTCAGGGGGGCTCGACGTGGCGTTTGAGCTGGTGGGAGACGAGCTGGCCCAGGGCGACCGCCGGCGGCTGGACGCCGAGATCAAGAGCGCCGGCCTCACCGGGTGCGTGAGGCTGTGCCCCGCTGCTTCTGGCGCCGAGAAGGAGGCCTTCTTTGCCAGGGCCGATGCCTTTGTCTACCCCTCCTACCATGAAGGCATGCCGATGGCCGTCATCGAGGCCATGGCCTGCGCGCTGCCGGTTGTGGCCACCAGGGTGGGCGGGCTGCCCGACCTGGTAGCTGACGGGGTCAATGGTGTGTTGGTAGAGCCTGCTTGCCCGGAGCAACTCGCCCATGCCCTCCGTACGCTCGCCATCGACCAACAGCTATGCGACTCGATGGGACGCGCCGGCCGCCGGATGGCTGCGGAGCAGTACGACATTGAGCAGTGCGTAGCACAGCTCGTCGGCATCTACCAGGCTACGCTCGATCGCGGGCAGGGTCGGCGCACAGCACAAGCCAAAGGCGGTGGAGGCGAGGCGACGAGCGCCGCCTCGAGATGATGAGATGCGCGATATCCGCACGGTGCTCGACACTCCGTGGAAGGCGCGGAACGCATTGCACTGCGCGCTTGTGTACTCGCCCGCCCGCCTGCTGTTCGCGCTCAACGGCATTCGCTGGCAGCCGGGCTGGCGCCTCTTTGGAGTCCCCATCATCCAGAAGCACCGGCACAGCCGCATCTCCTTTGGCCCGGGCCTGTGCCTGCGCTCGTCGCCGGGCGCCAACCCCTTGGGGGTCAACCACGCTGTCATCATCGCCACCTGGCAGCCCAGCGCGATCCTCGAGGCCGGCGCCAACTTTTGCATGACCGGCGGCGCGCTCTGCGCGGCGACGAGGATTGCCATCGGCAACAACGTGGCGGTGGGCGTCAATACAATCATCACCGACACCGATTTCCATCCCCTGGACCCCGAATATCGCAAGCTCAAGCCTGCGGATGGACGGGCCGCCCCCGTCGAGATTGCCGACGATGTCTTTATCGGCATGCAGTGCCTGATCCTGAAGGGGGTCACCATTGGCCGCGGCAGCGTGATCGGGGCCGGCAGTGTGGTCACTCGCGACGTGCCGCCCCACGTCGTCGCCGCCGGAAACCCCGCCCGCGTGGTGCGAACTCTGTAGAGGAGGTACGTGAGTTGACACAGCCACGAGTGCTCGTCACCGGTGCCGGTGGCTTCATCGGCCACCACCTGGTCAGCTACCTCAAGCAGCAGGGCTACTGGGTGCGGGGCATCGATATCAAGCGCCCCGAATTCAGTGACAGCGACGCCGACGAGTTCGAGCTGCTCGACCTGCGTCGCTGGGACAACTGCCTGCAGGCCACCCGTGCCGTCGACGAGGTGTATGCCCTCGCCGCGGATATGGGCGGCATGGGCTTTATCTCGGCGCACCACGCCGAGATCTTGCGCAACAATGCGCTGATCAACATCCACACCCTCGAGGCGGCGCGCGCCAACGGCGTGGGGCGCTACTTTTACACCTCGTCGGCCTGCGTCTACCCCGAGTACCGGCAGACCGAGGCCAACGTCATCCCGCTCAAAGAAGAGGATGCCTACCCGGCCCAGCCCCAGGATGCCTATGGCTGGGAGAAGCTGGTCATCGAGCGGCTCTGCCTGCACTACCGCGAGGATTATGGCCTGGAGACGCGCATCGTGCGCTTTCACAACATCTTTGGCCCCCAAGGCACCTGGGAGGGCGGCCGCGAAAAGGCCCCGGCGGCCATGTGCCGCAAAGTGGCCATGGCCAAGTTCACCGGCAACCCCGAGATCGAGGTCTGGGGCGACGGCGAGCAGACCCGCTCGTTCTGCTACATCGACGACTGCGTGACCGGCATCTACAAGCTGATGCGCTCCGACTATGCTGAGCCGCTCAACCTGGGGCAGGACCGCCTGGTGACGATCAACGAGCTGGCCGACATGGTCGCGAGCATTGCCGGGGTGCGCATCGAGAAGCGGCACGTGCCCGGACCGCAGGGGGTGCGCGGCCGCAATTCCGACAACTCGCGGCTGCGCCAGGTGCTGGGCTGGGAGCCACAGATTACACTGGAGGAGGGCCTGGCGCGCACCTACGCCTGGATCGAGGCCCAGGTGCGCGGCCGGTTGGAGCTGGGGGCGCAGCCGATGCCGGTGCAATTCCCCATCCTTCGAACTTGTCCGTAGTGGTCCGCTATCCGGGTCTCACGCTTCGCCCATGACCGGAGCCGAACCCTTTTGGGGGGAATTCTCGGCGGGTTGGCTGGTCCGTGGCCGCCCGCGGGCGGCCACGGACCAGCCACCCCGCCGAGAATTCCCCGACAAGAAAGAGACCGGAGGCCGTGCCATGCGCATCCTGGTCGTCACCCTGTACTACAGCCCCGACGGCGGGCCGGCCGCGCCGCTTTACGCCATGCTCTGTGAGGAGCTGGCGCGCCGTGGGCACCAGGTGACCGTGCTCACCTCCGTGCCGCACTATCCCACAGGCCGGGTGCGGCCGGAGTACCGCCGGCACACACTGCAGCGCTCGCTGGAGCGCGGCGTGCAGGTGATCCGCGTGCCCGTGCCCTCGGTGCAGCGCGCCAGGTTGCCGCAGCGGCTCTTGCAGTTCGCCTGCTATCAACTGGGCGCGGCCTGGGCCGGCCTAAGCGAGCGCTATGACGCCGTGCTCCTGGGCAACCCGGCGTTGGCCGTCGGCCTTCCCTTTGCCTTGCTCGCCACGCTCCGGCGCAAGCCGGCCATCTACTCGGTGCACGACGTGTACCCCGATGTGGGCGTGGCCCTGGGGGTCTTCCGCCATCGGGCGGTGATCACGGCGGTCGGGGCGCTGGAGCGCTTTTGTCTGCGGCGCGCGGCGTGGGTGCGGGTGCTCTCCGAGTCCTTCAGGCCGGGCGTCGCCGCGCAGGGTGTGCCCGCTTCCAAGATGGCGCTGGTGTACGACTGGGTCGACACCGACCTGATCCGGCCGCTGCCACGCGATAACGACTATGCCCGCGAGAACGGGCTGGACGGCTGCTTTGTGGCCCTCTATGCGGGCAACATCGGCCTCTCGCAGGGCCTGGAGCACGTGCTGAGCGCGGCGGCGCAGCTCGCCGGCCACGAAGACATGCGCTTTGTGTTCGTAGGCGACGGCACGGGCCGGGCGAGCCTGCAGGCCGAGGCGCAGTCGCGCCGGCTGGCCAACGTGCGTTTCCTGCCCTTCCAGCCCCGCGCCCGCCTGCCCGAGGTCTTGGCGACGGCCGACGTCTCGCTCGTGCCGCTGCAGAAGGGCGTGGCGCTGCGCTCGCTGCCCTCCAAGATCTTTTCCATCCTGGCCAGCGGCCGGCCGCTGCTGGCCAGCCTCGACGAGGGCAGCGACGCCTGGCAGTTGGTGCAGCGCGCCCAAGCGGGACTGTGCGTGCCGCCCGAGTCGCCGGAGGAGCTCGCCGGCGCCATCCTCGCCTTGCGGTCGGACCCTGACCTGTGTGCGCGCCTGGGGCGCAACGGGCGCGACTACGCCCTGCGCCACCACTCGCCCCAGTCGGCCGCCGAGCAGTTCGAGCAGCTCTTTGCCAGCGCGATCCCTGGCCAAGCTTCGCCTCATGCCGATGAGGATACTCACCGCAGAGGCGCAGAGGACGCAGAGGGGAGCAGCAGAGCCTCTGCGCCCTCTGCGCCTCTGCGGTGAGACCTTGCCTCAATGGTGGAGCATCTGGTCCATGAAGGTGCCCAGACGAAGATGGAGGAGACCGATGAAACTTGGCGTACTGATGGCTTGTCAGATCCCCTGTTTGCGGCGGGTGGCCACAGGCGCGGCCGCGGCGCCGCCGGCGTCGCTCGCCAGGCGCCTGAAGCTGATGCTGCGCCGGCACCTCAGCCCCAGCCAGGAACGGACGCTCAAGGCGCGCACCAACGACCTCTTGAACCGGCTGGCCGGCGTCACTGGCCGCGGCGTCAGGCCGGCGGCGCTGGCGGCGGTTGCCGTCACGCACCTGCAGGCCGGCGACCTGGTGCGCGTGCGGCCCAAGGAAGAGATCGAGGCCACGCTCAACCACTGGCGCCAGCTCAGGGGCTGCGCCTTTATGCCCGAGATGGCCCAGTACTGCGGCAGCACGCAGCGCATCCTCAAGACGATGGAGCGCTTTGTCGACGAGCGCGACCTGCGCGTCAAGCGCTCGCGGGGCATCGTGCTCCTCGAGGGAGTCATCTGCCAGGGCACCGCCGACTTTGGCCGCTGCGACCGCGCCTGCCACCTCTTCTGGCGCGAGGAGTGGCTGGAAAAGATCGACTGATGGCCACGATGCACGACGATGGCACCTCGGCTGCAGCGGTGTTCGCCGAGTGGTTCCGGCGACAGGGCTACCGTGTGCTGCGCACCGCGTCGAGCTACTGGTACGAGGCCGGCCCGCGCGTGTACCAGGCCATTCCCTACCACTGGACCATCGAGCCCGCGAAGGCGGAGCTCAGAAGCCTGCTGCTTGCCCATGGGGCCATGGCGCTGCGCTACTCGGCGCCGCTGCGCGCGCCGCTGGGCAAGGTGAGCTACCACATCGTCTGCGAAGACCCGGCGTACGACCTCTCTTCGCTCTCGCGGCAGGCGCGCCAGAACGTGTGCCGCGGGCTCGACTATGCCCGCGTCGAGCCTATCCCCCTCAGCCGCCTGGCCGAGGAGGGCTGGGCGCTGCGGGCCGACAGCTTGGAGCGCCAGGGCCGGGCCGGCGCCGAGGATGCGGCCTGGTGGCGCCGGCTCTGCGAGAGCGCACAGGGCCTGCCGGGCTTTGAGGCCTGGGGCGCGCTGCACGACGGGCAGCTCCTGGCGTCGTTCCTGGCCTTCTCGTGCGCCGGCTGCTACACCCTGCCCTACGAACAGAGCGCCTCGGCCGGCCTGCAGCACCGGGCGAACAATGCCATCTTTTTCGCCGTGACCCAGGCGGCCCTCGAGCGCCCCGGCATGGCCTCGGTCTTTTTCTGCCTGCAATCGCTCGATGCGCCGCCCAGCATGGACCAGTTCAAGCTGCGCATGGGCCTCACGGCCAAGGCGGTGCGGCAGCGGGTCGTCTTCCACCCCTGGCTGGCGCCCCTGTGCACGCGCGCCGGCCATGCGCTGCTGCGCCGTCTGCTGGCCTCGAGGCCGGGCCAGCACACATTGGCCAAGGCCGAAGGGATGCTGCGCTTCTACCTGGAAGGCCGCCGCCCGGTGCAGGAGCAGGACCTGCCCGAGCCGCTGCGCGACCAGTTCGCTGGGCCGGCGGCGGTGCCAGGCAGCGAAGGGGCGCACCGGCGCGCGCGACGCGGCGCCGGGCTGGCGGGGTGAGGCCATGGCCGTCAAGCGCGCCATCGATGCGGTTGCCGCCCTGCTTGGGCTGGTGCTCCTGTCGCCGCTGTTGGCGCTGATCGCCATCGCCGTCAGGCTCGATTCGCCCGGCCCGGCCTTGTACAGGGCCAGGCGCATCGGCAAGGACGGCCGCCCCTTTGCCATGTACAAGTTCCGCACGATGGTGGCCGGCGCCGACCGCCAGGGCCCGGCCGTCACCGCCGGCGGCGACCGCCGCGTCACCCGTATCGGCCGCTGGCTGCGGCGCAGTAAGCTCGACGAGCTGCCCCAGCTCCTCAACGTGCTCCGCGGCGATATGAGCCTGGTGGGCCCGCGGCCCGAAGACCTCAAGTACGTGGCCCTCTACACCCCCGCCCAGCGCGAGGTGCTCTGCGTGCGCCCTGGCATCACCGGCCTGGCCACGGTCAAGTACCGCCACGAGGAGCAACTCCTGGCCGCGGCAGGCGACCTGGAGGCAACCTATCGTCAGGTCATGCAAGAAAAGCTCGCCTTCGACCTGGAGTACGTCCGCCGGCGCTCTCTCTGGCTCGACCTCAGAATCATCCTGGCGACGCTGATGGAGATTGCACGATGATACAGACACGGGAGCAGTTCCTGCCGTTCTCCCTGCCCCTCATCGGTGAGGAGGAAATCGCCGAGGTTGTCGACTCGCTCCGTTCGGGCTGGATCACTACCGGCCCCAAGGTCCGGCGCTTTGAAGAAGACTTTGCCCGCTACATCGGTGCCCGCCATGCCATCGCCGTCAACTCGTGCACGGCGGGCCTGCACATCGCCCTGGCGGCGCTCGGCGTCGCTCCCGGCGACGAGGTCATTGTGCCCACGCTGACCTTCTGCTCCACGGCCAACGTCGTGGTGCACCTGGGCGCGCGGCCGGTGCTCGTCGATGCCGGCGAGGACCTGAACGTGGCGCCCGAGGCCATAGCCGCGGCGATCACGCCGCGTACCAAGGCCATCGTGCCCGTGCACTATGGCGGCCAGCCCTGCGACCTCGAGGTCATCTATGCGCTCGCGGCGCAGCATGGCCTGCCGGTGGTCGAAGATGCCGCCCACGCCGTCGGCGCCGGCTACCATGGCCTGAAGATCGGCTGCGACGCGCTCACAGCGGGCCAGGCGGTGACGAGGATCACGGCGTTCTCCTTCTACCCAACCAAGAACATGACCACCGGCGAGGGCGGCATGGTCACCACCAGTGACGACGCCCTGGCCGAGCGCATGCGCCTGCTGACGCTGCACGGCATGAGCCGCGACGCCTGGAAGCGCTACACGAGCGCCGGCTCCTGGTACTATGAGGTCGTGGCGGCCGGCTTCAAGTACAACATGACCGACATCCAGGCAGCGCTGGGCATCCACCAACTGCGCCGGCTGGATGGCTTTGTCGCCGTCCGCCAACGCTACGCTCGCCTCTACGACGAGGCCCTGGCAGCACTGCCGCAGGTGGAGACGCCCATCGTCCATGGCGATCGCAGCCACATCTACCACCTCTACCCCATCCGCCTGGTTCCCGAGCGGCTGGCGATCGACCGGGCGCGCTTCATCGAGGAGCTCAGGGCGTTGAACATCGGCTCGAGCGTCCACTTTATCCCCGTGCACCTGCACCCCTTCTACCGCGATACGTTCGGCTACAAGCGCGGCGACCTGCCCGTGGCCGAGCGCATCTACGAACGGATCATCTCCCTGCCCCTGTTCCCCAAGATGGTCGAGCAGGACGTGCGCGACGTCATCGCCGCGGTCGCGGACGTGGCGCACACGTACCGCCGGAGCGACGAGCAGGCAGGGCTCTGCGCTCCTACCAGGAGTGAGGTCCTGGCATGACGTAACGACATGACCCAATGCAACTGAATACGTGGAGGTGGCCATGGGCCTTCGTTCGCGGCAGAGACCAACCCCGGTCCGGGGGCCGCGAGCCCCGCGGGCATTTGCCCGCCGCTATCTCCTGGAGACCGGCGAGCGCATGTTTGCCGATGCTGTGGCCATCAACGTGGCCCTGCTGGTGGCGCTCATGGCACGCTTGCTGTGGCTCCTGGCGATCGGGGCCGGGGAGGCAGGCGCCACAGCAGCCTTTTACCAACAGAGCCTCGTCGAGGCGCTGCAGACCTACCGCAACACGGCCCCGCTGCTGACGGCGGTTGCCCTGCCCATCTTTTACCTGAGCGGTTTCTACACCCACAGCCGCGCCTACCGTAGCCGCTACAAGGCGCTGCTCATCTTCCAGGCGGTCACCCTGGTCTATCTCCTGCTGGCGACCGTGGCCTATCTCATCCGTGGCGGCATGTGGCCTCCGCGCAGCGCCTGGCTGGGCGCCTGGCTGCTGTCGCTCTTGCTGGTGGGGGGGCTGCGCCTCTGGGCGGCGCTGTGGCGCTCCACCGTCTGGGCCGAGGCCAGGATCTGGGGCCGGCCGCAGCGGCGAGCCGTGCACAGTGTGCTGGTGATCGGCGGCGCCGGCTACATCGGCTCGATCCTGGTGCGCAAGCTGCTCGCCCGCGGTTACCACGTCACCGTGCTCGACGCCCTGCTCTACGGCGACGAGAGCGTGCGTGAGCTCTACGGCCAGGAGGGGTTCGAGCTTATCCACGGCGACCTGCGCAACATCGAGGCGGTGACGCGGGCCATGCAGTATGCCGATGCCGTGGTGCACCTCGGCGCCCTGGTCGGCGACCCGGCCTGTGCCCTCGACGAGAAGCTGACCCTCGAGATCAACCTGGCCGCCACGCGGATGATCGCCGAGGCGGCGCGCGGCTTTGGCATCGAGCGCTTTATCTTTGCCTCGACGTGCAGCGTCTACGGCGCAAGCGACGAGCTCCTCGACGAGCGCTCGGCCCTGAACCCGGTCTCGCTCTACGCGCGCACCAAGATCGAGGCCGAGCGCTTGCTTCTGGCCATGAACGGCGAGGGTTTTGCACCGACGGTCCTGCGCTTCGCTACCATCTATGGCCTGTCGCCCCGCCTGCGCTTCGACCTGGTGGTCAACCTCCTGGCCGCCCGGGCCACCTGCGACAAGAGCATCACCATCCAGGGTGGCGAGCAGTGGCGCCCCTTCGTCCATGTGGATGACGTCGCTGCCTGCCTGCTGCGCTGCCTCGAGGCGCCGCCGGCGACGGTCAAGGGCCAGACCTTCAATGTGGGCTCCGACGAGCAGAACTATCGCATCACGGAGATTGGCGACCTGGTAGAGAAGCTGATCCCGGGGACTGTGGTTGTGCGTAGCGGCCACGATGCCGACCGCCGCAACTATCACGTGTCATTCGCCAGGATCCGCCGCGAGCTCGGTTTTCGGCCCCGCCTGACGGTGGCCGACGGCATTCAGGAGATCAGGGCAGCCGTTGAGGAGGGCCGCATCGCCGACTATCGCCTGGCTATATACAGCAACTACATGACGCTCTCGGAGGCGAACGACCACTTGATCCACTACACCGAGATGACCCCCCTGTATGCAGGTGGGCTGGAGGCGGTGCGGGACATGCCGGTGCGGGGGGCGCAGCCCGTTGCAGCGCAGTGACCTGCCGGGCAGGGGCCAGACGCAGGCGCTCGAGCCGTGCGCGGCTCGGCAGCGCCGGCCTGCCCGCTGGAGCGAGCGAACGCTGTTCGCCCTGGCGGCGCTGGCACTGATCGCCGGCGCCGCGCTTGCCCTGGGGGCGTTCTCGCGGCGGGCGCCGCCGGCAGCCGGGCTCACCCCGGCGGCCACGTTGGCGCCCGCTGCGACGCCCCCTGCCGCGGAAACCTCTATCACGAGAGTGACGCCGATGGCCGTGCGGCCGGCGGCGGGCGACCTGAACGTGCTGCTGCTGGGCTGCGACCGCGCCCTCCCGTCGTGGCGCACCGACGCCATCATCGTCGTCGCTGTGCGGCCGCAGGCGGGCTTTGTGGCCATGCTCAGCATCCCCCGTGACCTTTGGGTGGCCATACCCGGCTGGGGCGAGGAGCGCATCAACGCTGCCGACTATCATGGCGAGATCGTCAACGGTGCGGGCCGTGGCCCCGCGCTTGTGGCGGCAACGCTGCAGGAGAACCTGGGCATAGGCGTCGACGTCCACGTGCGCATCCGTTTCGACGGCCTGGTGCGCGTGATCGACGCCCTGGGCGGCGTCGACGTCACCGCCGATCGCGCCTACCCCGACATCGGTGTGCCTGCCGGGCCGCAGCACATGGATGGGGAGCTGGCCCTGGCCTACGCCCGCGACCGTACCTACACCAGCGACTTGGACCGCGGCCGGCGCCAGCAGCAGCTCCTGCTGGCCATGCGCCAGGCAGCCCTGCGCCCTGCCACGCTCGCGCGGTTGCCTGGGCTGCTCGCGGCACTGCCCGACGTGGCCGAGACCGATCTGTCGCCCGGGCAGACTGTGTCACTGGCCGGCCTGGCGCTGCGGCTCAAGCCCGAGCGGTACCGCACGCGCACGCTCGATGAGTCTCTGGTGCGGGGCTGGACCACCCCGCAGGGGGCCATGGTCCTCCTGCCCGACCGCGCCCGCATCGCACAGGCCTGGGCCGAGCTGATCTCCCCCTGACAGCCGGCATTCTGCTACGCTGCCATCCGGCCCCAACCAGGAGGGAGTCAGGGCGAGTTGGTTGGCGCTGCCCGCTGCCCCTGACAGCCGGCGCTCTGCTCCGCTGCCATCCGACCCCCACCAGGAGGGAGTCAGGGCGAGTTGGTTGGCGCTTCCCGCTGCCCCTGACAGCCGGCGCTCTGCTCCGCTGCCATCCGGCCCCCACCAGGAGGGGGTTTGGGCGAGTTGGTTGGCGCTGCCCGCTGCCCCTGGCGCGCCCGCAGGCGCGCCAGGGGCAGCGGGCAGCGCCAACCAACTCGCCCAAACCCCCTCAGGGCTCCAAACCGGGCTCGTGCGCAGCGCCGAACCCGGTCGCCGTCCTCTCGACAGATCGCGAGGCCACACGGCTTCTCAGATACGTCAAGAGGACACGACATAACGCAAAGAGGGATCGTGATGGACGACATGCAACCCGAATCCGTCGATATCAAGCAATACGTGGCCTTGGTCTGGCGCTGGCTGTGGCTCATCGTCCTGGGCACAGCCCTGGCCGCCGCTGCCGCCCTCATCGTCAGCCGGTACATCACGCCGGTCTATGAAGGGGTCACCATCATCCGCGTCAGCGAGGGCCAGAAGGCGACCGGCCTCGACTACAATGGTCTGCTGATGAGCGAGCGCCTCGCCAAGACCTATGCGCTGATGCTCAAGAGCAGACCGGTGCTGGCCGAGGCGGGGCAGCGCCTGGGGCTCGCGCTGCGCGCCGACGACATCACCGTCGAGCCGGTGCGCGACACGCAATTGGTCTGCCTCAAGGCGCGCCATGCCGAGCCTGCTGTGGCCGCTGCCATCGCCGACACGGTGCCGCAGGTGTTCATCGAACAGACGGCCAGGGCGCGCGAGGCGCGGGTGGCGAACGCCTCGCGAGACCTGAACGGCCAGATGGCGGCGCTGCAAGGCGAGATCAACGCGGCTCAGACGAGCCTCGCCGCCGAGCGCGCCAAGGCGCAGCCCGACGCCGCCGAGGTCGCGCGGCTGGAGGCGCTCGTGGCGCAGCACCGCTCGACCCTCAGCGGCCTCCTCGACAGTCTGCAGGGCATCCGCCTGGCCGAGATGCAGGGTGCCGACTCGCTCGAGGTGATCGAAGAGGCGGCGCTGCCCAGCGCACCCGTCCTGCCACGCACGATGACGAATACGCTGCTGGCTGGGGCCGTCGGCGCGCTGCTGGCGGCGGGCGCCGCCTTTCTGATCGAGTACCTCGACGATACGATCAAGCGACCCGAGGATGTGGAGCGCACCACGCGTCTGCCGGTCTTTGCCAGCGTCGCTCGCTTCGAGGCGACGCCCGATGGCATGGCGCCGCTCGTCGCCAAAGAACCGCAGATAGCGGTCGTCGAAGGCTATCGCATTCTGCGCACCAACCTGCAGTTCTCGACCCTCGGCCTGGGGCACTCGGCGGTGGTGCTGCTGGTGACCGGCTCGCAGCCGGGCGAAGGCAAGACGACGACATTGGCCAACCTCGGCGTGAGCCTGGCCCAGGCCGGCAAGCGGGTGCTGCTCGTCGACACCGACCTGCGCCGCCCAGCGCTGCACAAGCAGTTTGGGCTGCAGAACAAGGTTGGCCTGACCTCTCTGCTCCTCGATGGCGGGGCTAGACCCGAGTACGTGATCCAGGGCACGAGTGTGCCGGGCCTCGGCGTGCTCACCTCTGGGCCGACGCCGGCCAACCCTGCCGAGCTGCTGGACCTACCGCAGATGGGGGCGACGCTCGACTGGCTCAGGAAACTGGTCGACTATGTGCTGCTCGATACCCCGCCGGTGCTCAGCGTGGCCGATGCCAGCATCCTGGCGCAGAAGGTCGACGGCGTGCTGATGGTGGCCGAGATGGGCCGTGTGCGCAGCGAGACTTTTCGGCAGGCGGTGACCACCCTGCAGCGGGTGCAGGCCAGGGTGTTGGGCGTGGCCCTCAACAAAGTGCCTGGGCACGGCGGCAGTCACTACTACCACTACTACTACGGCAAGCCAGGTGAAGAGCCGCAGCGCAGACGCAAGAAGCAGCCCGCACCCGCCGCGCAGAGCCACGGGTAGCCCACCAGTCTGCTGTTCAGAGGCATCACCATCCTGTGTATCCTGTCCAGCCCTGTTCGCCCCTTCCCCCCTGCCCACCCCCGCCCAGAACGGACCCAAACCATCGCCCGCCCACCACCGCCAACGCACCCGGCTCAAACCCAAAGCCGAGGCGACACCTGTCAGGTGTCGCCCCGGCTCGCTTTCCGGCATCATTTGCGCCGAGCGCGCCCTTGCTGTAGACTGGCCACCTATCCATGATCTATGGAGGGGGAGATGGTCGCGGATCCGCAACAGGCGGCCCGGATGCTGCAGGCGGCCCTACAGCCGTTCGATGATGCCCTGCGCAGCCCGGCGCAGGCGCAGGAGGCGTTGCTGCATCGCTTGCTGCAAGGGTATGCGCAGACCGGCTACGGCGCGCGGCACGGCGCGGCGCAGATCGACACCCTGGCCGACTATCGCCGTGCCTTCCCCGTGGCCACCTACGAGGATTATGAGCCGAGTATCAGGCAGGTGATGGCCGGCGACGAGGACCTGCTGCTCACCGAGGAGCCGGTGGGCTGGGCGATCACTCGCGGCAGCACCGGCCCCGATTCCAAGTTCATCCCCATGACCCGCACCGACCTCGCCATGCGCGTCTCGGCCGGCCGCGCCGTGATGAACTATGTGCGCAGCACGCGCCGTTACGACGTCTTTGCCGGGGTCAACCTGAACCTGAACTTTCCTTCCGTCGTCGGCACGGTGCATGCAGGCGGGCGCGAGCTGGAGTATGGCTACAGCTCGGGCATTTACACACGCCGCGTCTCGGCTGCCACGCCGGTGCGCTCGCTGCCCACGCAGGATGAGATCGATGCCCTCGGCGGCGGCAAGACCGCACGCGACTGGGAGGCGCGCTTCGAGCTCGCCTACGAGCGCTGCCGCGGCCAGAACGTCACCCTCGTGGGCGGCGTTGCGCCCACTGCGCTGCGCTTTGCCCGCTACCTGCGCCGCGCACACGACGTCTATCCCAAGAGCCTCTGGCGCACGCAGGTGATGACCCTCGGCAGCGTGGCGGGCATCAACACCCGCTACCAACCGGCGCTCACGGCCCTCTACGGCCCTGCCGCCATCCGCGAGATCTATGGCGCCACCGAGGGCATGTTCGGCCAGCAGATGGACGAGCGCCGCGCCTGGGTGCCCAACTATGACCTCTACTTCTTTGAGGTCGAGACCCGCGCCGGCATCAAGATGTTGCACGAGATGCGCCCCGGCGAGCTTGGCAGTCTCGTCGTCTCCACGCTCATCCTGCCGCGCTACAAGATTGGCGACCTCATCCTCGCCCTGCAGCCACCCTACCATCGCTGCATCGGCCGCGACCGTTGGTGGACGCCGCTGAGCTACGCCTGGGGCGAGCTCGCGAGCCTGAACCTGGGGCGGCTCTAGCGTGGGCACTTTCATAGATCAGATTCTCAACGATTGAGGCAAGATCTCACCGCAGAGGCGCAGAGGGCGCAGAGGCGGTAGAGGCGAGATCACCCCAGCGGGCCGATGTTCCGTGCGAGCATGGAGGGCGCAGGCCTCGCCCCTACCGCCTCTGCGCCTCTGCGGTGAATGTCCTCGTCGGTTTGAGGCCAAGTTCGTTGGCCAGCGGCTAGCGGCGCCGTGCAAAGCTGCGCAGCAGCAGTACCAAGCCGAGGCCCACCAGGATCAGCGGCCCCACAACGTTATAGCCCGTCACGCTGCCCAGCCCGACGCCGATGAGCACCGCGCCCAGGATGAAGGCCCCCACCACCGGCTGCCGGTGGGAGGGCACGAGCAGCCGGAAGGCGGCGCCCAGGATCACGATCAGCCCCGCGCCGGCGAGGATGATCGGCCACGCCTGCAACCCCCAGAGCGGCCCCAGCGCGCCCAGGAACCCCAGCGACTCGGCCAAGAGCACCACCCCGGCCCACACCAGGATCCCCGCCCAGACCGCCGCGCTCACCGGGTCGCGCTGCCATTTCTCGCGGCCCTTCTCCTCTTGCTTCTCGTCGTGCTTCTCTTCCTCTTTCTCCTCCTGCTTCTCCTCTTGCCTGCGACGCTCCTCGAATGACATAGCCTTCCTCCCTGCACTCACACGCTGCTGCCTGCATTGTAGCACCTGGGCGCACCTTACGCAACAGCCCTCCGACGGGTGTAGTTCAGTTTTGGGGCAAGTTGTAGACAGTCTCCCAGACACCGTCGAA
>ERZ795049.3712-NODE-3712-length-15870-cov-5.285425_pt1 | contig 15870 bp, 16 predicted proteins | sample MGYA00375133_ERZ795049 | MGnify/ENA primary metagenome ERZ795049 (study PRJEB30178, sample SAMN05720147) | activated sludge metagenome | isolation source: anaerobic digester from wastewater treatment plant | place: Japan | collected 2015-04-20 ...
CTCCAGAGTATATTTTCTCAAAGTGTAGACCTGAGTATGATATAATTGCAAGCAATTTATTTTTTTATAAATTACTATCTATGAGGCCATTAAATATATATTGTAACTACTCAGCTAAAATATTTCACGTAGAAAAAAATTTTGCTATTAATCGTAGAGGCATGGTATAGATTATGTTTCATGAAATGAGAAGAAGCTGAAAAGATATAGGTACCGAGAAAACATGCAGTTGGTGATTGTATTCTTCAATTAGTTGACAGGATAGGAAGACTTGAAAGTCAACTCAATAAGAACAGTCATAACAGCAGCAAACCGCCATCAAGTGATGGATTGAAGAAAAAGGCAAGGAAGTGGAGTCAAAGGAAGCGAACGGGGAAAAAACCAGCGGGCAGTCTGAGGCATCTGATGCGATAGGCATAGTACCATCTTACCAACATTGAAAGGAGCATCTGCACTCCGCAAAAGTATTGGAGTTATAATGTTGCTATTCCATTTGGTAACAATCTTTCGGAAAGAGATATCCGTATGGTTAAAGTACAACAGAAAATTTCAGGACTATTCAGAACGTTTAGTAATGCTGAACAATTTTGTATTATTTCGAAGTTACATCCCGACAGTAAAAAAAGCAGTGTTTTAGTGTTATTGATGCACTCGAACGCATACTTAATGGTAAGCAGGTTTATCGTGAGTTTGTTTCTTAATAGCTGAGTAGTTAAAATTAATGTTTATGGATGCTCCATTGTAATGAATAAAAAATTGCTTTAAAGAAAACTCTATGGTTATATATAGTTCCAGTTACATGCTTTTTTATAAATGATAATAACTATCACAATAGCATTAAGGCTTTTGTATGATACCGTGTTTCTGCTTGTATAACATTTTCAAGGCACGTTGTAACCGGACTAATTTCGGGCTTTTCTTTTTCTGATGCTTCCTTCAATGCCATTGCAAAGGCAGTCCATGCTGCAGCAGTTTGTTGCATATAGTAAGGTAATTGCAATGATTCTATGTCTGGCAAATAAGCGGTAGCTTCTTTAAGAAAATCGGCATATATCAGTCGGAAACCTCCGCCACCTGTTCCACGCCTTTCAATGACCTGGTATGCAAAGCGAAATGCCCACTTCCAGTCTTCAAATTGAGTCCATAGTTCAAGCTCGTTATAAAAGGTTGTAAGCCCCTGAATACCCTGTGTGGATATTGATGTATCAAGTATAACACGGCTATTGTAGATAATTGCATTACGGATAGTGTCTTGCATATTTACTGGAGCTTTCATCATGGCAGGTGCTATGCAATTGCCATGGATTTTAAAAAAATTGTCTTCGCAGAAACGTGCCTGTGCAAGGTCGCTATATGCAACTTCAATTAATGCAGGGCGTTCAGTATCGGTGATGTAAAACACCTTTTTATCATCATCATAGCCCCAGACAGTAATGACATGCCCGGGGAAATGAGTGGATGACTTATAGTAAGGAAGATAGTATAAATCGGTTTGTACTATTGCAGGTAAACCAGCGTCAAGTTTTTTAATAAGTTCACGATGACTTTGCTGTTGTGTTTCATATGTTTCCCATGTAACAGGCATGCCAATATGCAAAAAAAACCGTTCTTCAATATCTGCTGAACGTACATGAATCATGCGCGGGGGATTATTGCTTTTTATATACCATATTCCCAAACCTGCACCAATGCCAAAACAGAAAGCCTCACTCCACCCCAATCCATGAAATGCAGCAAGGTTTCGTAATCCTGTACTGGCACAGTGTCTGCCGGGTGTATGAAGATTTTTAAGTAATACGCGCATAAATAATTCAGTCATTATAGTTTGTCATGGTTCTTGTACCTATATTATTCTGTTTAAAGAATAATGTCAACTGTAATATAGCAGGTAAAAGCTATAGTTGACATAACACCATGCATGGTGTTTAATTATTGTGTTTAATATGAAGAATAAAATAAATAGGAGAGATAGTTATTTGATTAATTATTTTCTTTATATTAATGTTTTTTATAGTTTGTGAAAAGGAGGAGTTATTATGCAATCAAAAAAAATGGTAATTACAGTTCCTGAAAAAGCCAGAGCATATTTTAAAAAAGGATCAGATAATCTGGGTATTTTGCTCCTTCACGGATTTACCGGTACCCCTGCTGAGATGCGATACATCGCAGAGAAGCTTCACAATGCAGGTGTAACAGTCTATGTACCACGGTATCCTGGTCATGGCACCAGTTTGGTTGAGATGGCAAATACCAGCGTTCACCATTGGTTTACAGCAGCACGTGAAGCATTGTTTGAATTAAAGTCACATTGTCGGGAGGTCTACGTCGCAGGGCTTTCTATGGGTGGTATTTTTGCAATTTTGCTGGCAGAAGAATTTGATATTAAAAAAATTGCTCTTATGTCGGTACCCTGCACACTTAAAGAAAAAACTATTTACATAACGCCATTGGTTGGACGTTTTAAAAAGATTATATGGATTCCCAACAAAACTAAAGGTGTGTGCGATGAACGGGCACGCAAAGAACATATCTGTTATGATGATGGTATCCCGGTCATCCAATCGTGGCAGCTTTTTAAAACCATAAAAAAAGCTATGCAGGTACTGCCTGATGTTGCTGCACAATCGCTCATTATACAATCAAAAAATGATAAAGTTATCCCCAAACATTCGGCTGAGTATATCTATCAACATCTGGGGTCAGAGCACAAACATCTGATATGGCTTACAAAGAGTGATCATGCAATAACTGTTGATTATGAAAAGGATGAAGTTACACATCACTGCATCAATTTTTTTTTAAAGCAGTGACCTGTTCATGTGATTTCTTTGTGTACATCAATGCGCAGGCTTTGGGTTATATTTTTTTATGAGCATGAATAATCTTTTTGACAAATATGGGAGATAGTTATTCATTAACAAGCAACATCTGTTAACCCTGACACCGGTAAGCTCGTGAGTAAAGGGTAACCTCTGTATTCGCCAGGAGAGCTGTTTCGTAATGATGCGCAAGTGTCAGGTCCTTATGTGTGAGGAGGGTACAATGTCAGAGAACAATATTATCCTTGAACGAAAGGGTTCAATTTCAATAGTAACGATCGACAGGCCAAAGCGCCTCCATGCTTTTAACGATGTGATGTTCGACATGCTTGAGAACGTTGCCGCCAGGCTTGGCGAATCATTGCCGCGATGCATCATACTAACGGGAAGCGGAGACCGCTCTTTCAGCGCAGGATTTGACGTACAACCTGACAATCCCATGGTGAAAAGAATTGTGGATGCGGTTAGCACAAAGGACATAGCGCCCGCTCGGGAAACAATAACCCGTATAAGAAGGGCAGTCGATGCGTTTGTTGCCCTGCCGGTTCCCATTATCGCGGCATTGAACGGCGATGCTTTCGGAGGAGGGGCAGAGCTTGCCATCAGGTGCGATCTGAGGGTAATGGCGCGGCACGCCGTTATCTGTTTTTCGGAAACAAAGCTTGGCCTCATGTCCGATTGGGGAGGAGGTGCAGCCCTGGCAAGGCTTATTGGTGCTTCAAGAGCGGCAGATTTGCTTCTGACTGCACGGAAGGTGCTATCCGATGAAGCACTTTCAATGGGATTGGTTAACCGTGTCGTCGATACCGGTACTGCGCTTGATGAGGCTATCAAAATCGCCAATCTTATCGCCGAGAATGGCCCCCATGCGGTACGTCATGTGCTGGCGCTTGTCCGAAACAGCAGAAATATCTCATACGAAAGCTCTCTGGAAGAGGAAGCCGAACGGGCAATTGCTCTCATTGCCTCTGGTGAATGCTTCCATGGTGTCTCAGCTTTCCTGGAAAAGCGGAAGCCGGAATTTCCCGATGTGTGATGAGATGAAATAGGGACAATAATAAATAATAGAAGTGTAATAATTCTTTGTATCAAATCACATTCAAAAACTTCTCTGGTAGTATCTTTAAAGGAGTGAGAAGCGTGATGCTCATGATGATGAAAAGCATGCTGTTTTTCAGTTCTTCAATGTGTATGCAAGATACGCCGATAAAGCAAGCGTTCTGTGTTTATACATCTGATATATTGATATTGTGCACTCTATAGCCGGTCGTTTTTTGACATTTCTTTCTGTATTTCCTATGGTTGCATTGTGCATGTTACCTATCCCACAAATGTTCTTGTGTGATTGTGCACAAATACATTATAATATTCATTTTTGCTTTACATAATAATGCCTATTTTATACTATCAACATTGATGCATTTTTATATTGTATGCCACATGAGGAGGTAGCTATGGAATTACAGCAAGCTATTGTTGAACGCAGGAGCATCAGGCGTTTTACTGATTATTATGTTACTGATGAAGAAATTGTGCAGATTCTGGAAGCTGCACGCATGGCACCTTCGTGGGCTAATGTACAGCCATGGGAATTTATTGTTGTTCGGGATAAGTCATTAATTGAAAAGATTGTTGAAACATATTCGGCAACCAATCCTGCCCGGAAATGTTCGTTAGCGGCTTCAGCGCTCATTGTGGCATGTGCTAAAACAAATATTTCGGGTTGTAAAGATGGCAGGGATGTGACTGCTCTGGCAAACTGGTATATGTTTGATTTAGGTATGGCAGTTCAAAATATCTGCTTAAAAGCTTATGAGCTGGGATTGGGTACGGTAGTGGTGGGTTATTTCGATCATCAACAATGTAACAAGCTGTTACAGGTGCCACAGGATACCACCGTTGTTGTAACGATACCTGTTGGGAAACCAGAAGTAAGTGGTAAGCAAGGTCCTCCTCGAAAAGAGTTGATGGATTGTGTTTATGTAAATACCTATGGAAATAAATTTTTTAAATAAGTGAAATGATATGGATATAAAAGACAAATGGATATATTTTGCTGCACCGCTTTTCACAGCGGCCGAGCGACAGTTTAATGAAACACTGGCATTATACATTGAGCAGGCTGGTTTTGCGGTGTACCTTCCTCAAAAAGAATGTGCTAAAATCAGCAAATCTGAGGAGATATATAAGCAATGCTTAAAAGGGCTTGATAATGCATGGTGTGTTGTTGCAATAGTTGATGGATGTGATACGGATTCCGGTACAAGCTTTGAGATAGGGTATGCATATGCAAAAGGGATACCCGTTATTGGCGTCAGAACTGATTTCAGGCAAAAGGCTGATGACGGGCACCTTAATCTGATGCTGTCGCAAAGCATTGCTATGTTGTGTTTTGTCAACAGCCTTGAGGATGCATCAATTGATACCGTTGCACGATGTGTTAAAGAAAAGATTAATGCTCTGCTCATCAAGGTGTTAAAATAAAAATGGGATGAGGGTGGTTTGCCATGAAAAGAGTATTATCGTGTATTGCATGGTTTACGGGGGGAATACTTGCTGCAATTGTTGTACTGCTTATCTATGGATTGGCGAGCACTCAGAATGCTATCATACAGGACACTCACAAACAATACTATCATGCCACAAGGCTTGTCATATATGGCGATGTTGTTATGGGATTTATAAGCGATAGTTCATCGCAAAATAAAAATTTAGAAACATTACCCCATTCATTCAAGGTGATGCTTGCCGGAACTATCGCCCAGATTACGTTCCGTCCTTTTGAAAGCGTTTATGTGCCACCACTCTATTTAGGCACATACCATATCAACGCTTCAGGGCACGATGGGATATTGGTGTTGCAGGTTAAGGATGGAGTGCTCTATGGGGCGGTGCGCTTCCCTCATTGGGCAAATGGCGTATGGGAGCCATTAAAAGGTGTTGTAATAAAAAACAATACACTCTATTTTACACGTTCAGTGACAAATGAAAAAGAAAGGTTAAAAACGGGCGCACGAGAATATTTCACACAATACTATGTGGGTACATATAAAGAAAATGGTAAAAAGATAGTGGGCTTTTATAAATCACGTGGTGCAAAATATCTTTTTGAGGCTTACAGAAAAAAGTAATATTACGAAGCAATAACCACACAGTTTCTGCCACGCTCTTTTGCCATGTAGAGCGCTTCATCTGCTTTTGTACGTATGATGTCTTTACCAATATTCGGGAATGCTGCAATTCCCATGCTGATGGAAAGCGTAAAGTTGGGCATTCCCAATTCATGGCAATTTATATGATGAACACGTACTCTGGCTTGTTCAGCAAAATTAAATGCTTCATCGATATTGTTGCCATTGACAATGATAGCAAATTCATCACCTCCGTAGCGGCATATTGCATCAGATTCTCTGAAGGTGTTTTTAAGTACATTTACTATAGCAAGTATTGCGCGGTCGCCAACGTGATGATCAAACTGTTCATTGATCTTTCTGAAATAATCCAGATCAACCATAATGAGGCAGAATGGTTTTTCCTGTGTTATCAAAAGTGCGATAGTATCTTCAAAATAGCTGCGATTGTAAACACCGGTAAACTCATCAATAATTGAACGCTTACGTGCTGCCTCGCCCCATTGAATCATTTCGGTTAAAAATGATCCAGTTTTTAAAAGTCGTTGTGAGATTACCGTAAGCATATCGTACATGATCTTAATAGCAATGGGTGGATGATTGTTCATTATGGCAAAGAAGTCATCTGCGGTAAGCGAAAGCAGGGTGCAGCTGGTTTGTGCAATGCAGGTTGCTGAGCGTACATCGTTTTCAAAGATTGCCATGTCGCCAAAAAAATCACCCTTGCTGAAACGGGCAACCTCACGCAGAGAATTATTGGACAGCTTTATAAATGCAGCAATGACACCATCAGCTACAATGAAAAGCTCATTGCCATATGTCCCTTCATGAAAGATGACATCATCCTTGCCAATATTTTTTTTGGTAAAATAGGGTGCCAGTTGAGATAACTCTTCATTGCTGAGCCTTTGAAAAATAGTTACCTGTGACAGTAAAGTATCCAGCCTGTTCACTTTGTACCTTCCATTGCTATTGAATTGCCACCGTTGTTATATGCTGACCACATTATTGCATACGTATTTTCAATAGCCTGTTGAGTAATGCTATTTTTACTTATTCCAATACTTGCCGTAATTGCATTGATAGCTCCATCTGTTATTGCATGTATATCGATGGCTTTGATGGCTTCTGCAATTGCTGCAGCGGTTTTTTTTATGTCAGCATCACCTGCTATCACAATAATAAACTCATCGCTCCTGTAGCGAATGTGTGTGGCAAATGGTAAAGCCTTGCGGATTGATTGAGCTATCGCTACAAGCGTGGCATCACCTGCTTTATGTCCGCAGGTGTCATTTATCATTTTAAATTTATCAGGTTTTACGATGGCAATGACATATTCTTTGTTTTCCCTGAATAGCTCTTCGCAGTACTGACGGTTATAAAGACCGGTAAGCCTGTCAGTGTAGATAGCCTTTCGCAATTCACTTACCCAGCCGTAATTTTGTGAAATAAGTTTATTGGTTTCGCGTATCCTGTATGATATGTTCGATAGTAACTTATAAATGATCTTTGCGCCAATATCAGTATGATCGGTTACAAATGATACAAACGTGCCAGTTGCCGGGAACAGAAGCACACCTGCATCATCAAGGGCAATGGCCTCAACATTTCCTAGCGATATGCCGCATAGATTAAGTTCGCCGAAACTTTCATTGGGTATATACCGGGCAATTAACCTGTTTTGTGCTCCGTTTGAATAAATGCCTATGCTTCCTGAAGTAACGATGCACAACAGGTTGAATGTTTCATCAAATGAAAAAAGTTTTTCCTGCCTGAACAATTCTTTATATGCACAATATTTTTCAATAATCTGGATTTCGCTGTCGTCAAGCGATGAAAATAGCGGCACACTTTTTACTATTGCTTTTGTATCCATTATACCTTCTGTCGACTTCTTCTGTATTGTAATGAACACTTTTTCACCATGTACCTTTGAATGCAATAAAAAAATAATCAGTAACTATCGCCAAAAGCATATAAAAATTATACTGCGCCATTGCAACGTTACATTTTTCAAAAGGCATATACTGGGTATAGAGTATGATTTATTTTCAGTCAGATACAAGGTCAAAAATACATGATGCATCTATTGCTATGAGCCTGCTATTGCTATTTATTGATGGTCTTCTTTATATATTTTTCAGCTTCTAACCAATCAGATAGCTGATCGCCTGGTAAGTTGTTCATAATACGATGTAAATAATTATAATATGCCTGTATTCGTATGGCTTCATGAATACGGTTACTTTCAATCGGAATCGGATTGGTTTTTGATTTTTTTTCAGTGTTTTGACGCTTTGTGGTTTTAATGGTGGTTGTATTGCTTGCTTTTTTCCCGGCCATAGGGATACCTCCTTCCCAAATTGTATAGTGAATGTATATAGTAAGGGAATAAATAGTATAAAAAAATAATATTGTCAATCAATTTTATAGAAAATAAACAAAACTGCATTGCCATAATTTCATTGACATAATCTGGTTAACCGGTGTAGTAATAACTCATCATAAGTACATGAACGAGGGGCTTCCGATAACTATTGTGCGGATATCCACAAATGATGAAAATTATAACGGTATATAACTGGATTCCGTAACAGCTCCAGAATGACAAAGGTGACACAGCAGATTACGGGTCTAACCAGTAATGACAATGAGGCGGCATGATGCTATTTTTTACTTTCAAGGCAGCTAATAACTAAATATTCTAATATTCTTACAAAGCAGATAGTGATAAAGGAAAACAATGAAAAAAATTGCTATAAATTTACACCCCCAGGATAAGGAATCACTGAAGCTTGTTGCAGCATTCATTAAAATTTCACATGCAAAAGGTTTCAATGTTGTTATACCTGATTATGCGTTGTTGCATGATGATTTTGCTGACTATATTGCAAACAATGAAGATTATATCAACGCTGATGTAGCAATAGCCATTGGTGGCGATGGTACCTTTATACGGACGGCTCGCATGTTTGCTGCTGGAAGCGTTCCTATCCTGGGAGTCAATAGAGGACGATTGGGATTTTTAACCGAATTTCTTCCTCAGGAAGCATTGGATTTCTTTAATGAATTAGCGAGCAATACCTATACTGTTTCGCAAAGAAAAATGCTGAAGGCTAATATCATCCGCAATCAGCATCAGTTTGCCGCAATAGATTTTTTAAATGATGCAGTTATCACAAAAGGTTCCTTTTCACGACCAATCAGGATACGGCTGGAGCTCAACAATGAGTTTGTTAACTGCTATGCCGGTGATGGTCTTATCATAGCTACTGCAACGGGTTCAACGGCATATTCGCTTTCGGCTGGCGGGCCGATAGTTCTTCCTGATGATGAATCCGTATTTGTTGTCAATCCCGTATGCCCGCATACTCTTGCCATACGTCCCATGGTTGTTCCTGATTCAATGGTACTATCTGCCAGGGTGGTTACCAGCATTGAAAATTTATTATTGACAATAGATGGTCAGGAAGCTATTGCTTTGCAGGATACCGATGTGATTCATTTTTCACGGTCGGTACATGTGATACAGGTGATCAACCACCCATCAAGGCGTTATTTTGATGTATTGCGTCAAAAGTTAGGATGGGGTGCTAATAATGAAGTAGAGTGAACTATGCTGGTAGAATTACGAATTAAAAATTTTATTTTGATCGATGAGCTATCAATCAGTTTTGGAAAGGGATTAAACATCTTAACCGGTGAAACGGGTGCTGGTAAATCCATCCTTATTGATGCGCTCTCAGGAGTGCTGGGCGAAAAGATGTCAACCGATATGATACGCTCAGGATACGATAGGGCAGTGCTGGAGGGTGTTTTTGAGATAGGTTCACTGCCGCAGGTAAAACAATTGCTGGAACTATCGGGCATAGATAATGACGATGATACATTGATTTTACGCCGTGAGATATATGCCAATGGCAAGGGAAGATGTTTTGCCAATGGTGTACAGATCCCGCTTGCAAAATTAAAAGAGATAGCTGACTATTTAGTAGATATTCATGGCCAGAACGAGCATCAAAATATTGTTCAGGTGGTAAAACACAGGGAGCTTCTGGATAATTTTGGAGGGTTGCAGTCACTGGTGCAGCAGATGCATGATTTGCACAAAACATTAACTGAAATTAAAGAAAAAATTGAATCGTTTAAGATAGATGAACGCGAAAAGGCACGACGCATTGATTATCTTTCACATGCCATAGGTGAAGTTGAACAGGCAAATCTACAGCCAAACGAAGAGGAACTGCTCAAAAATGAATCAAGCCTTTTGAGCAATGCGGAGAAGCTTTTTCATGAACTTACCACGGTTCAGGAATTGATGCAGGATGACAGGGGGGTTATACAAAATTTAAAGAAGATTGAAATGAGTTTGGGCCATATGGCAAATTATGACCCTAATTTGTCACCGCTGCTTGAATCGGTGCGTGATGCCTATTTTTCACTTGAGGATACTCATACTACATTGCGTGATTATGCCCGTTCTATTGATTTTTCACCTGAACGCATCAACCAGGTTGAAGAACGTCTTGCGCTCATCGCAAGCTTAAAGAAAAAATATGGTGATACCATTGAGGATATATTGGCATACGCACAAAACGCAAAGAGGGAACTTGCAACAATAACATCTACCGAGGAAGCGCTTGATAAATTGCAGCAGGAGTATGATAGCACATTAACAAAGGCTCGCGAGGTAGCGCTGTTGATTTCGGATAGGCGTCTTGAAGCTGCTAAAAAATTAGAAGGGATGGTAACATCTGAGCTGGCTGATCTGGGAATGCAGGGCACTGTCTTCAGGGTTTCCATTAAGCGCGAGATAAGTCCTGATGGGCAGATAGAATCAAACAATAAACGGTATATTTTATATCCGCATGGTCTTGACAGGGTAGAGTTTTTGCTGTCGGCAAATGAAGGCGAGGATTTGCGTCAACTGAGGAAAGCAGCCAGCGGTGGTGAGATGTCGCGCATCATGCTGGCGCTGAAAAAATGTATCCTTGATGCTGATATTGTTGACTCGCTGGTGTTTGATGAGGTTGATGCAGGTATTGGAGGCAAAACAGCAGAGGTTGTTGGGAAAAAGTTAAAAACATTAGCTAAGCAGAGGCAGGTGCTTGTTATAACGCATCTCCCTCAGATAGCAGCAATGTCCGATAATCACTATATGGTGCAGAAGAAGAAGATCAATGCACGAACAACAACACTGGTAGAAAAGCTTTCTGACGATAAAAAAGTTCATGAGGTTGCCCGCATGTTAGCTGGTGAGGTAGTTACAGAACTATCGGTTAAACATGCAAAAGAATTAATTGAACTGGCATCACAGCAGTGATATGAAAAGCGATAGTTCTATCAACCTTTCTGATTTTATGACATGTCTGCTGGGTGATATCATACAATCAACGCCTACGTACCAGCATATTGACATGAATCGTATTCTTGTTTGCAGCGCTTACAATAGAAACAGCAGGGGCGGCGCAATATTTGCCAAGGTTGTCCCCCTGCGATTTGAAGATGGTATGCCGTTAAAAAAATTTAAGAATCACTGGTACGCTTTTCCAAAGATTATGAATAATGACCATGAAATTTTGTATTTACTTTATTTTTATGTCCCGCGCTATTTTGATTTGCCTGTGTATGAAAAGCTCAATGTTGCTTTTCATGAATTATATCATATCAATCCTGAATTCAATGGCGATGTGCGTCGCATGGGTGGGTATAAATTTTCGCATGGATATTCAAAGGAACATTTCAACAACCATTTTAAGGATGAGGTCGATGTATATTACGACAGGATAAAAAACACCTCGCTTGCTACCATGTTAAGTATGAATTTTAGCGATATTACAAAGTACTTTGAAACGGTGTATGCGCGTACCATGAAAGTGCCCAAACCGCAAAAAATACAGGAAGACAATTAAGCTAAAAGCGATAGTCACCGCGAATGGTTCCATGATAGTCGGATATATCCACCGTGCTGATTGATCCATAAAAACGGATGTCGTAAGGATTTGTTTTCAGTGTCTGTATAAATGCTTCAAGCCTTGTGTTATCATCAGTATCCAATAGAACCTCAACAGTCCCATCAGGCAGATTGCTGGCACTTCCATGGAGCCCCAAACGTTTAGCTGTTTCGCTGCAGTAATAACGACAGAATACTCCCTGAACAACACCGTGAAGTATTAACCGCTTTGCCATAGTACCATTCTCCTGAAATAGGATTATAAGCCATTGTTATATTAATAGCACGATGCACTCTTTGTCATTCTGAAAGGTGTAACCGTGAATAATCTCTTCTTTTAACAACAAGTAACATAACAACAAGCTTCTTTATTTCGACTTCGGCTCAGCACAGGAAGTCTGTATGATTGAAAAACTTAGGTAGCACTTCATGGTACAACTTCATGAGTCTTGCTATAGACTATTTTTGCCAGGTTGTCAAGGATAAAATAATGGACATATTAATGTTACAGTAACTATCGCCATAAAAAATATTTTCGTTAGAGCAATAAGCACATCACGAAAATGAAATATCAGAAATTTTCATAAACATTGGAGGTTGATTACACGATATGATAAAGCTCCCCTTTAGTTTTTCATCCTGCTGGGGATAGTTGATGTTGTAATGTAAACCGCGGCTTTCTTTGCGCAACAATGCGCTTTCCACAACAAGCTTTGCTGTTGTAACCAGATTGCGAAGTTCTATTAACCGTGAGGTTACGGTACTTCGTTTGTAATAGTCCTGAATCTCATCTTCTAACAAGGCAATACGCCGCTCAGCACGCTCCAATCTAAGATTTGAACGCATTATCCCTACATAATCCCACATAATCCGCTTAACATCTTCCACATTATGTTGAATTAATATCCACTCTTCCAGATCAAAAGTTCCTTTTTTATCCCACTGAGGAAATTCAGGTATGGTGGCTTTAAGCTCTGGATTAAAAGTTTCCTGTATATGACAGTATGCGCGATGCGAAAAAACTATCCCCTCCAAAAGCGAATTGCTGGCAAGCCTGTTAGCTCCGTGAATACCGGTACAGGCCGATTCGCCTGAAACATAACAGTTTTCAATGGACGTCTTCCCGTTTAAATCTGAAACAATACCACCGCACAGGTAATGAGCAGCCGGAACCACGGGTATAGGTTCTTTCGTCATATCGATGCCAGCTTCCATGCAATAGCGGTAGATTGTTGGAAATCGTGAAATAAGAAAATCTCTATCCTTAAATGAGATATCAAGGAATACGCAATGGTCGCCAAGCCGTTTTAATTCCATGTCAATGGTTCTTGCCACGATATCGCGGGGCGCCAGTTCTTTCAGAGGGTGCACCGTATCCATGAAACGTTCACCACGGCTGTTCACAAGGATGCCACCCTCACCGCGAACAGCTTCGCTGATTAAAAAAGAACGTTCCTTATTGCCGGGTTGATAAAAAGCTGTGGGATGAAATTGAATAAACTCCATATCGGCAATTAAAGCCCCTGCTCGGTATGCCATTGCTATGCCGTCACCAGTTGCTATGTCAGGATTTGTGGTGTGAAGGTAAATCTGACCAATCCCACCAGTAGCAAGCAATGTATACGCCGCATTAAAAATATGAACAACGCCGCTAGTATTATCAAGGATATAAGCACCATAGCATGTTATATCACTAACACTATTGTTAGGATGCCTGCCTGCTAATTTTAATTGATGTTGTGTCAGCAGATCAACAGCGGTATGATTTTCAAATATTGTAATGTTCTTTATCTTTGCAATTGCATCTAAAAGAGCGCGTTCCACTTCCTGTCCGGTGAGATCCTTTGCGTGGACTATTCTGTTATGTGAATGTCCACCCTCTCTTCCTAAATCAAGTGTTACACTACCATTTTGATTTGTTTGTGTGCTGAAATGTGCGCCCCAATCCATAAGCTCTTGAACCCGTTTTGGTCCACTTTCGGCTAATATACGCACCGCTTGTTCATTGCATAAGCCGGCACCCGAAATTAATGTATCCTGTATATGTGATTCAATGGAGTCGTGAGGATCAAATACCGATGCAATTCCGCCCTGTGCATAGTTGGTGTTGGAGTCAAAATCCTTTTTTTTGGTAACAATATGTACTGTTCCCAACTGTGATGCCTTCATTGCAAAGGATAAACCAGCAATGCCACTTCCGATGATAAGAAAATCTGATGTATAAACTTCAATTGCCATGATACTATCAATTATTAAGCTTTAGCACATTTGAAAAGTTCTGAGCGATATTGTCAATACAATTTGATAAAGAAATTTTTCGTAATAAGGCAATATAGTTATAGGTATACTGTACAAGCCCGGGATGATTGGGTTTTCCTCTGAAGGGAACAGGTGTTAAAAAGGGCGCATCAGTTTCAAGAAGCATCGTATCCATAGGGATATATGAAGCCGCCTGTTGCAGATTGGTGGCACTTTTATAGGTGACATTGCCAGCAAATGATATAAAAAATCCAAGGTCAATAAATTTCCTTGCGTCAATATGATTGCCGGAAAAACAATGAATAATTCCGCGCATTGGTGCATACTCTTTTACTATTGAGTATGTATCATCCATGGCATCCCGCGAATGAATAATAACCGGGAGATTATGCTCCTTTGCAAGCTGTATCTGGAACTGGAATGACTCAATTTGCATTGATTTAGGCTGGCGCATTCTATAATAATCAAGCCCAGTTTCACCAATGCCAAATATTTTATGGGGTATGGTTTTTTTACTATGGGCGATAGTTACTGATAATTGATGCAATGCTTCAGAATCAGCTAACGATGATGGATGTATTCCCATTGCAATGTAGATATTTTTATCGGCATGCCTGTTAATAAAATCCAGTCCCCACTGTATCCCTGTTGTGTCTATGACAATATGGACAGCAGTTGTTACATTATTATCTTCCATTAAGGAAATAATTGTTTCAGCCGAAGTTTTATGATCTTCAGCACAAAGATCAAAGTGAGCATGAGAGTCAATGAACATATATAACCTCGTAAAAATAAAATTGAGATACATTGTAATGTAATTGATTTCAGGTGCAATATAATTTTTAATAAAAGCATACTATGAGTGTGCACTATTTAATGCCAACGGTAAAATATAATTGACATTAAAAGCATAGGTACCTTGTATTAAGAGTAGCAATATTTGAATTATACAGTATTAATTTAGTGAGGGCGAGGTTAATAATTTTATTTTTAGGAGCGTTGAATAATGGGTTATATACTTTCATCAAAAACACAAATTTTTGGGAAATGTGTTTTTATACTATTTTTCTTATTTGTACTTTTTACATCGTTTATACAATGTTCCAGTTTTATGTCAAAAGATACTCAAGCAGATTTAAAAAAGTATGAAGGTGAATATATCATCTTAACTGATGCTTCCCGTGGTGACTATACTATACCAAAAGGGGAAAGGGTAAGGATAAAAATTATTGCAACAGAGGATTATATAAAAATCTATGCCATGTCGGCTAAAACTGATTTTGTTAAAGGCGAGTGGATACTTATTTTGTATCTTTTCCCTGATGATTTTGAAAAAGAAAAATTTAATCAAAAAGTTTTTGAAGATAAACTTTACCAGGTACTAAAGCCCGTAAAATAATGTTGTATAGTTTGTGTACATTGTTTTCTAATCCAGCAAGCTTAATATTGAAGAATCTAGTTTATAACTACTGGTAGGTTTTTTTAGTGTTAAAAAATAACATTGGTTGGATTAAAAATTGTAACAGTGGATGAGGCAAAGAGATGGATATTAGTTTTATCACTATCATGATTATAATTGGTGCAATCACCGGGATTGTAACCGGTGTAACCGGTGCTTCAGGAGTAATGATATTTGTACCGCTGGTGACTATGGTGCTTAAATTTTCAATCCATGAAGCTATAGGAACAAGTTTAATGGTAAATGTCA
>ERZ795049.3715-NODE-3715-length-15858-cov-5.671202_pt1 | contig 15858 bp, 5 predicted proteins | sample MGYA00375133_ERZ795049 | MGnify/ENA primary metagenome ERZ795049 (study PRJEB30178, sample SAMN05720147) | activated sludge metagenome | isolation source: anaerobic digester from wastewater treatment plant | place: Japan | collected 2015-04-20 ...
CTGTAGGAGAGTTTCGTGTTGTCCGCCAGGAGGTTCTGGGCGCCCGATTTGAAAGCGACGTAGCGGCCGTCGGGGGAGATCACGGCGTAGTGACTGCTGTTGTCTCCCGGGACCCCTTCGGCGTTCTTCGTGATCAGGGTAAGGGAGCCGGCGGCGACATCGTAGAGATAGACCTGATCCTTCGTGTTTCCCGTCATGCCGCTCACCAGATTGGTTGCATAGGTATGGAAAACGACGTACCCCCCGTCCCGGGAGATGCCCGGGTAGGAACAGCCCTGGTTGCTCACGGCCCCCGCGGGGCTCTTGGACACCAGGGTCGTCTGCCCCGTCTGGCGGTCGTGCAGGAGGATCAGGTTGTAAGCGGAGTCGAGGGCGGGCGAGGTCAGGTTCTTGGCCGAGGAAACGAAGGCGATGTAACGGCCGTCGCCCGAGATGACGGGGTTGGTGCTGCTGCCGTCGCCGGGCGTCCCGTCCGCCGTCTTGGTGATCAGGGTGGTCTGGCCGTTCCGGCGGTCGTAGAGGTAGATCTGGTTCGTCGCGGTGGTCACGCCGCCGGCGAGGTTCGTGGCGTTGGACGAATAGGCGATGTAGTTGCCGTCGGCGGAGAAGACGGGCACATCATTGAGGGAAGACGTGTTGTTGCCCGGTGCGCCGTCGTTGCTGCGGCTGATCATGGTGGTCGTCCCCGCCACGGTGTCCCGCAGGTAGACCTGATATTTGCCGTTGGCGTCGGCGGCGAGCTGGGCGGAGGGGGAGCTGAAGGCCGCGTAACGGCCGTCGGGGGAGATGCTGCCTTGATACGTGTCCTTGTCGGTCACCTCCGCGCCGGATGAGGAGACATTGACCCGCACCGTCGTCCCCTTTTTGCGGTCCCTGAGGAAGAGGTCGTACTTGCCGTTCGTGTCGCCCTCGACCAGGTTGGTTCCCTTGGAGGAAAACAGGACGTAGCGCCCGTCCGGGGTCATGGCGGGGTATTGAGAGGTGGGGTAGGAACCAGAGGGTCCCGAGGTCTCCCGGCCGTCGTTTGTCAGGCTCACCCGCTCGACGAGCCAGGCGTGGGCGACAGGGCCGGCAATCAGGAAAAATAGATTGATCAGACAGAACAAAACCGGGATCAGGGGCTTTTTCATACGGGATCTCCAAATACGGTAAAGATCGTTTTTTGGTTGGCGCGGTGGCGAGTAGGAGCGAAACGAGGATGTAGGGCCGCAATTCCGGACTGAAAAAAATTCTAAATCCCCAGTTTTCGCTTGTCAAGGGGAATATGCGCGCCGGTGTGACCCAGTTCACACCTTACAGCGATTTTTTTATTTTTAGAAAAAACCGGGGAGAATTTCATCTTGACATTTCAAAAAATGGGTCTACAAGTAGTCCAAGAAGGTTCGTTACGTGGCTGATTTACTGTCGAAAAAAGCATATCGGAAACGACGCAAACAGTCTTCCTCCTGAACATCCGGACCTTTCCCGTAAACTTTTCGCCACCTCTCAACGTATAAGTTAAGAAGCGCCTATGAATGCTTTCCCGACACAGTTGAAAAAACGGCATTTCCCATCCATAGGCGTAGGCGCCGCTGTGACTGAAGTTGCACGGTGCGATGCAAACAAGTCTTTCAAAGTCAAATAGTTACTCAATCATTGCCAAGCATTGCCGGTCAAGGAGGTCGAGATGGGAATCATAAACAGGTTCTGCAAGGCTTTTCTCCTGTTGGTGGTGTTTTTATTCTGCAACCTTTTAACTGTTCCCGCGATAGCGCAGCAGATCCTCACGAGGATCACGATCCCTCAGAACGGCGCGGCGGACATTGCCTACAACCCGGCCCTGAACAAGATATATGTCAGCGGCGGCGCCTCCGGCGGTCAGGTGACGGCGGCTGTGGACGGGGCCACCTACACAGTGACCCAGATCGGTACCGGATCGGGGGCCGCCGTGGATATCGCCGGCAACCGGGTTTGGACGGCCGGGGTGTATGACGCCTCCATCCATGTTTACGACGGCGTCACCAATGCCTTGCTGACAACGGTGAACCTGGGCAACTGCCCCATCTACACCGCCGTGGATTCCTCCCGCCGGCGGGTTTGGGTGAGCGGCCAGTGCGGCGGCGGCAACGATCCGGTCTGGGTCGTGAATGCCGACACCTATGCGGTACTGCAGGGGCCGATCGGCAGCGGCGGCATCCTGGGTAAGGTAGTCGTCAACGGCGCCACCGGCCATACCTATATCAATCCCGGCAACACCCCCAAACGTATCAATGCCGCCTCCTTTGCCGTGACGACCACCGCCTTCCGGGCCGTGCTGGCCGCCAACGCCGCCACCAACAAACTTTACGCCCTGGACGGGACAAAGCTTCAGGTTATCGACGGCGCCACGGAGCCGGAGACGCTCGTGAGTTCCATCCCCCTGTCCTTTTCGCCCGGGGCCTCGTCAATGGCCGTCAATGAGGATCTCAACAGGATCTACATCATCAATCCCGCAGGAAACAGCGTGGAGGTCCTGGACGGTGCCGCCAACTCCTTTTTGGGGACCATCGCGCTGGGAAGCGGGGTAAGCCCTTACGGCGTGGCCGTCGATCCGACCGGCGGACGCATCTTTGTCCTCGCCGGCGAGGCGGGGGTCAACTACCTGTACGTCGTTCCGGATCTCCCCGATGCCCGGGCCGATATACAGGCCACGCTTGCCGCGGCCCTGACGGCTTACAATAACAAGGATCTCGATCTTTTGATGTCCTATTTCTCGCCGTCCTATCTGGACAACGGCAAGACATACGACATGCAGCGTCTCGATTTCATGTCTCAATTTACCGGGCCGATTTCCCCGCTGCCCACCCTCGCGGAGCGGATCGTCGTCAACGGCAACAGTGCCACGGCCTTCGTGCCGGGAGGGCCGGGGACGATGTATCTCATCAAGACGGGCGATAATTGGCTGATTTACGGCAATCAGCAGAAATACGGGGTGAAGGCCTTTTCTGGTTACGAGGCCGTCTCTTCGAACCCCAACAGCTTCTTCGTGGAACTGGAGGTCCAAGATCCGACGGACGCGATCCTGGGCGTATCCGTAACCGGGAACGGTCTGGATTCGCCGCGGTCCCTGAATCATGACCCGGTCACTCATCGCTGGGTATCCTGGGGACCGGGAGAGCAATGGAACATCCCCTTCGGAAACACCATGCCGACGGGACTCCCCTTCACCTATACCTTTGTGATAACTGACGGAACGGGCCAAATCACCCAAACCGCTCAGGTCAAGCGGTTTCTGACCGTTTATCCGGAGACGACGACGCCGGCGGCCAATACGATCCTCACGGCGCCCCCCGTGTTTTCGTGGTCGCCGGTGAGCGGTCCCTATACCTATGGCGTGGAGCTTAACGATGCTGCCTACAACCAGATATGGAACAGATTCCAAATTACCGGGACCTCCGTCGCCTACGACGGCCCCCCCCTGGCCGACGGCAAATATTACTACAACGTCATGGTGAGGGATGAAGACGGCAATTTCTCCATGGTCACCGTCAACTTCACCTACGAAGGGGCGTACGTTCCCTGGAGCACCAAGGCGTCGATGCCGGCGGCACGAAGTCAGGCTTTGGGGGCTGTGATCGATGGCCTCCTGTATCTCGCCGGCGGGTGGGACGGTCATGACACCCCTGCGCTCCAGGCTTACAACCCTGCCGCCAACACCTGGAGTACCCTTGCCTCCATGCCGGGGGGACGTTATGGTAGCAGCGGGGCTGCCGTCATGGCTGGCAAACTCTACGTGCCCGGCGGCTGGACCACGAGCCCGGGACTGCCTAACGGCAACCTTTACGTTTACGACCCCCAAACCAACGCCTGGACCGAGAAGGCGCCCCTTCCCAATTCCCGCCTTACCGCCTGCGGCGCCGCGGGCGTCATCAACGGCAAGATGTACATGACGACGGCCTGCAACGGCTACAACGGGTATCGCAACTTTCTGGATGTTTACGATCCGGCGACTAACGGTTGGACAAGCCTTGCCGCTTCCCAGGTTGCCCACGGCTATCCCGCCTGGGGTGTCATCGACAACAAGCTCTACGTAGCGGGAGGACACACCGACAACGGGAGCATGGGCAATACCCTTGAAGTTTACGATCCCGCCACGAACACCTGGACGACCAAGGCCCCCCTGCCCGTCGCGGGTGTCGGCTTCGCCTCCGGCGTCGTTAACGGCAAGCTCTACGTCACGGGTGGGACAGACGCGCAAAGCAACATCCTACCGGACCTCTACATCTACGATCCCGCTACAGACATCTGGACAAAGAAAGAGGCGGCCGCTTTGCCGACACCGCGTGTGCATGCCGCCTCCGGTGTCGTCAACGGCACATTTTACGTCGCCGGCGGTCAGAATCCTGCTATTTCCCCGTCCCCCCTGGACGTTGTCGAAGCCTATACGCCTCCGGCGGCGGAAAGCGGCCTTGTCGCCTATTATCCCTTCAACGGCAGCGCCGACGACGAGAGTGGCAACGGCCACCACGGTGTCATCAATAACGCCGTCTTGACGGCGGACCGTTTCGGGAACGCCGGCCGGGCCTATCTTTTCGGAGCGACGGATGCCTACATCGTCATTCCGAACAGCCGGAACCTGAAATTCAATACCTATTCCCTGCTGGCATGGGTCAAGATCCTGCCAGATTCCATGAACGATGAGATGATGATCGTCGGGCAGCATATATGCGGATATGGGAACGGCTATTTCCTTGGTTTGTATTACGGCCACAGAATTAGATTTTACCCTTACTTGATTACTTCGGAAAGCTATGGAGACAACAAGTGGCATTTGCTTGCCGCCGTTGCGGACGGCGCTAGAATGAATATGTACGTTGACGGGCTATTGGTAAATTCCGCACCGGGAAGCGTCGGCGGCGGAGACCAATACGACGCCGATTTGACGATCGGGCGGTTCTTCAACGCCGGCACGTCTTTCAAAGGGGTCATTGACGACGTGCGGCTTTTCAACCGCGCCCTTTCTCCGGTGGAGATTCAGTCCCTCTACAGAGAAGGGGGATGGCAGGGTGAGCAGACGAACTACAACCTTTCCGCGGCCGTATCCGGTACGGGGTCGGGGTCCGTTACAACGGACAAGGGTGTACTCACCTGGACGGGCAACATGGGGACGGCATCTTACGTTGAAGGCGCGTTGGTCACGTTGACGGCTGCCCCGGCGGCCGATGCGACGTTCGGCGGGTGGACGGGTTGCGATACGGTGAACGGCAATCAGTGTGCGGTGACGATGAACGCGGACCGGCAGGTGGGGGTTGTCTTCAACGACCGCTACGGTGTTGCGGCCACGACGGGTCATTTCCCCGGCGATTACACGGTGGCTCTGAGCGTGACCGATCCCGGCGAGGCGGAGAGCATGGCGGCCTCGGTATCGGTGACGGGTCCGGGGATTGGGGACGCCCTGGCCCTTGACTATGATGTTTTTTCCCGGAGTTGGGTGGTTCCGGGGGACCGGAAGGTTCATCTTGGCGCCGGTGTTCCCGTTACCCCTTTGAGCTATGCCTTCACGATAACCCGTAAGGCGGGCGGTGTGGTGGCGAAGCAGTTGCAGGTAGCGGATTTTGTTCAGGGGTTTATTGCCGATCCCTTGCCGGCGGAGGCCCAGAAGGTGACGGGGGCCTTGACGTTTTCCTGGACGGGGATTGCCGGGAGCGGTTACGACTATGGTGTGGAGCTGTACCAAGCCGCCGGGGGGCGGATCTGGAGTAAGTACGGCCTGGCGACCGTGTCGGTGGCCTACGATGGCGTCCAGCTTGACAAGGGAGGTTATTACTACAACGTCGTTGCCCGGGATGCTCAGGGCAATTTCTCCATGGTCACCGTCAACTTCACCTACGAAGGGGCGACGGCGGGCTTGAAAGGGGACATCAACGGCGACGGCAGGGTCGATATGGCGGATGCGCTCCTCATCCTCAAGGCAGTGGTGGGAATGGAGGCGCCGGGCATCCGGGCGGATTACACGACCTCCGGGGCCGATGTGAACGGCGACGGGAAAGCCGGCTTCGAAGAGTTGCTATATATTCTCCAAACGTTGGCGGGACGGCGGGAATCCTCTGCAACGCCTTCCTACAAATGGAAATATTTCGGCATCGGCGATTGTTTCGGTCGGGACGTAAAGACGACGACGTCGGGGACCATCCCCGCCGGCGAAGCCTGCAGCGCCACGTTTACAGGGATGACCGCCGTCTGCTGGGACGGCGTCAACTACAAGAACTTCGGGTCGTCAAACCAGTTTTGCACGTATAAGGACCTGCCGCCGTCAACCTGCACCGGCGGCAGCAATCCCGGTTATATGTACGAATGTGTTTATGAGTGATCCGCTTGCCTGCTAAGGGCGGAAGTATGTCCCCATGAGTTCGCACCGGCCAAGGATCTTGCCGGCCATGGCGGCCTCGATATTGTCTTTGGTGGCCTCGCCCGCGGGCGAGATCGTAGCCTCCGAAAGGGCGTAAAGGCGGAAATAGAACCGGTGGGGGCCCGTGGACTGCGTCGGCTCGAGACCGCGATAGAAGGTGTTGTTCTTTTCCCAGTTGGTCTTCCCGTGCTTTGCCCCCGACGGGAGTTTCTTTCCATTCTCGGCCCCGGCACCTTCGGCAAGGGATGCCACGACGCCGGGGATGTCGTAAACAATCCAGTAGCCCCGGATGAGTTCCAGGTTGGGAATTTCGTCCGGGTCTTCCAGCAGAAGAACGAAACTCTTCGTCCCCGCCGGCGCCCCGCTCCACGTCAGCGGCGGGGACAATCCATCCTCGAGGTACCGCAGGGGGATCGACGCCCCGTTTTTAAAGGCACTGCTTTTCAGGACAAATCCGCCGCCGGTCCGCAGGCCCGCCGCGTGCTGCAGGGCAAAGAGAGACTCCGCCGGACCGATCTTCTCATCGCCGTTCACGTCCGTACCGGAATCCCGGTAATCCGTTCTCAGAGAAGAAGTTTCCCCGCCTCCGGTGACCTGGAGGGAGAGGACGGAATCAGCGAGCTCCACGGTGCCGTTCCCGTTGATATCACCTTTCTCGGCGGCGGTGAGATTGATCGTCCTTTTGAACAACCGCCCGCTTCCCTCGTCGCCGAAATAGACGGTATTGGCGTAGCTGTTCGGTCCCAGGAGATGGGCCGCACTCTTCAAGGTCGCCTTGACGGTTGCGGACTCCCCGGCGGGGATGGTGCCGCTCGCCGGGGTGAGGGCGAGCCAGGATGCGTCGAGGCCGGTGGTCCATTTAACCTCCCCGTCAGTGATGTTTTGCAGGGTGAAATCCACCGACGCGGGCAGGAACGGCCCACCCCATTTTCCCCGGAAGGAGTGTCCTTCGGCCGGGCTGATATAAAAGGGTCCGGGTGTCGTTTCCGCAGCTACGGTGAGGGGGACGCTCCGGGACGCATCTCCTCTCCGGTTCGTCTTGTTCATGAAGAAGATGCTGTTTGTGTAGGCTCCCGGCAGGACGCTATTCGTGATCATGTTGGGGGTTACGGTCACAACCGCGCTTGCCCCGGGGGCCAGCGTCCCCTCGAAGGGGATAACGTTGATCCAGCTCCTCTCCGTGTAGATCACCCAGTCGATGCTCTCCCCACCGGTGTTCTTCAACGTGTATTGCTTGCTGGCCGGCGTGAAGGGCCCGTTCCGGTTTCCTGAGAGGGCATAAGCCTCGTCGGGTGTCACGGACAGAACGCCCGGCCCCGAACGGACGGACAACTGGAGGGTGCGGGTCGTTGTGCCGGCGTTGTTCGTCGTATTGGTGAAGGTAATGGTCTCGCTGTAAGTCCCGACGGCAAGACCGGCGGCGTTGATGGCGACGGCGACGGTGACTGCCGCCCCCGGCGCCAGGGTTCCGCCCGTTGCGGAAAGACTTACCCAATCCCTGGTCTTGGCGGCTGTCCAGTTCAGGACGTTGTTGCCGACGTTGCGAAGGGTATAGTTTTTACTGGCAGGTACGAAGGGTCCCCCGGAATACCCTGCGGCGTTCCATGCCTGCGGCGGGTCGACATCGAGAGCCCCCTCCTCCTCTTGCGTAACGACGGTTATGGTTGCGGCGCGTACGGCCATAGGGACATAAGTTGCCGGATTTGTGGATTTGTTTTCGATTTGAAAGGTGAGGGTGTCGGTGTAGACACCGGCGGTCAGGTTCTTACAGTCATCCTTCAGGGAGGCCGTCACGGCGGTTTCATCTCCCGGGTCCAGGGTCCCGTTGGCCGGCGTCACGGTAAGACGGTTCTGCTCCGCCACCACCGACCAGTTGACGGTCGCCGTGCCGTTGTTCATGATACGGTAGGTCTTGGCGGTGGGGTAAAAAGGGCCGCCTGCGAAACCCCGGCTTTGGAAATCATCGGGGTCGGACACGAGCAGGCCGGCGTCGATGTTTTTGCCGACGAGGAGGTAAACCGTCCGGGTCGTCGTGCCGACGCCGTTGGTGTCGTTGTTGAAGGTAAGCGTATCCAGGTACTGATCCTGGGCGAGGTTCTCGGCACCCGTGACAGAGACCGTCACGACGATTTGCTCACCGGCGGGCAGGGTTCCTCCGGCGGGAGCGACGTTCACCCAGGACTGCGTCTTGGCGGTCGACCAGTTGACGGTCGCCGTGCCGGTGTTCCGGAGGGTGTATTCTTTCGACAGACTGGTAAAAGGCCCCTTTTCCTCGCCGCTGACAAAGAGGCCCGTCATCGGCGTTACGGAAATGTTCCCGGCGGCAGCGGTGCCGGAGATGGTAAAGTCACCGTCGTTTATGGCAAAAAAGGCGTTATCTGCCGCCTTGATCATGATCCGCCCCCGGGTGGTGCGGACATCGGGCAGGGTTACCTGGGCGGCGCCCGTGTTGGGGACCCCGGTTTTGAGGGGATTCGTGAAATCGAAGGTCTTTCCGCCGTCCGTGGACAGGAAGATATCGACGGCGGTGGCGTTCACAGGCGGCTGATCGGTGCCGGCCTTGTCCCATTTCACCTCGACGGCGCCGTTTAATTCGAGCCCCGCCGTCGGGTAGGTTGCCCGAAAGGGACCGGCGATGCCGTCCACGGTAACCTTTGTGGTCCCGTAGGCCACCCCGCCCCGGCCGTTACGGACGACAAGGCGGAAGTTCATCGTCCGGCCGATTTGGGGCAGGCGTTCACCGGGATCGCTGATTCCCGCCAGGATCGTCTCCAGACGGGGAAAGATCCGGGTCCCCGTCAGGGTGGGCCGGTAGGTGCGAAACAGGGGGGATTCCCCGTCATCGTGGGCATTCAGGGCCGCCTGCCTGCCGCTCCGGCTATGTTCCTCCCAGAGGTAGGTCAGGACATTGCCTCCCGGATCGGCGCCGGAGCCGGTGAGCATGAAGGGTGTCCCGCGGGGGATCGTGTAGGCCGCCGGCACCTGGACCGTGGGGATGGTATTGCTCCCTTCCAGGGTATGGCAGGTCCCCTTCTGGGATACATAGGCCTGGATCTGATCGAAGTTGACGGAGTGAAAGATGTTGTCCCCGTAGCTCTGGGTGTTATCCTCCGCGCACTGTCCCGCATAGGCCATGATCGTCGTTCCCGAACCGGGTTCATAGGCCGCATGGAGGGCGTACTGGTCGGCGGAGCAGTTACCGCCCCGGCCGTTGTAGGTATGATCGGCATTGAACTGGTGCCCCATTTCATGACAGACATAGTCCACATCGAAGGCATCCCCCTTCGGGTCTCTGGTACCCGTGAGGGCCCCCGCCTTCTTCCCGGTCTGGCAGGGTACCCCCAGCGCCCCGAGCCCTCCGCCGCCGAGGCTGAAGACATGGCCGATGTCGTAATTGGCATCCCCGATCGTCTTGTCCACTTCCGTCTGGTTTTGTTCGATGAGCCGGTTCGAATTGTTGTTGGTGAAGGGGGAGGTGGCGGGATCGATATAGATGAGCCGGTCGTTGTCGGCAACGAGGGTGAAATCGATGGCCAGCTCCCGGTTGTAGATCTGCCGTACCCGCTGGATGGTCGTCGCGATGGCGGCCATGGGTTTGGTCTTGTCGGTGCAGACGCCGTCGCAATGGTACTGGGCGTATTCCGGCGTGCAGGAGACGGCGAGGCGGTACTTCCGCAACTTGTCGCCCCCGGCGGCGGGGGCGGTCAGGGGCAGGCGGCCCGGTGAGGACTTCCCAGCGGAGGGCAGCCGGGCCGGATGATCCGTAAAGGCCTTGTCCGGCCGGTAATCCCTTTTGAAATAACTGGCATAGGAGACACCGATCCGGTAGGGATCTACATACCAGGCCCCCTCCGGTGCGAGGACCTGGGCGTGGAATCCCGCAGGTGTCCAGTCGAAGGCCACGGTTACGGTGGGGTCTTCCGCCAGATAGCCCATGAAGGTCCGGATGTCGGGAAACTTGGCTGCCAACTCCGGCGCCATTACGGGGGAATCCTCGAACACGACGGTCCGGTAGCTTCCATCCGGAGACGGTATGGTTATCCGCGCCTGTACCTGGGGCGCTCTGGCCGCGGTTGCCGCCTCCCGGCGCGGCGCCTGGTCGAGAAGGGATGCGAGAGCCGATGCATTCAGACGGAATTCCCGAAAGACGTCAGGCTTTACCCAGGGCTCCCGCCCGTCCGGCTCCGTGGACAGCGGGGACCGGGTGTTCAGCTCCTCCCATATCCCGTCCGGCGATGCGGCGGCCAGGGCGAGAGCGGGCAGGAGGGTAAATAACACGAACAGCAGGGTAAGAAGGATAATCATCGCCTTCCCTGCTCTTCTGATCGGGTGACCCTTTTCTGTGGCCTTTAGCGGGGAGCGTCGTAATAATTTACTGCCTGGCCGGTCTTCTTTTTTTTCCCCCCTGCTGCGGCGCATAAACGTCTCTCTGTTCATTTTTCCCTGGAGGTCTTCTCTATTTTTGTCGCTTCCGGTTGATTGTCTCCGGTATCGGGAGAATTTTCTCCCCATGCCGGTTCCACCGCCCTTATCATGCAGGTGGGGGCGTTATCCGTCCGCCCTCTCCGCCGGATTCGGCAAATTCGCCCTCCTTGCAGTTCATGTTACCACTTTTATTCATGAATAGGCAATCCATATAATCGATTCCGCAGCGGAGGACGGCTTTGCCGCCTCACCGGTCCTAACAGAGGATTGTAACTTCTTTGGTCGATTAGTTTCCGGGCATCTTTTCCGGATCGTCGTTGCCTGCCATGGCGAGACCGGCGGGTACCGACGCGGCACGGTGAGGTTCAGGATCCGGCCGGGGGTGGATTCCCATCTTCATCCTGCCGGCGGTCAAGTTCTTCCTCTTCCTCCTCCTCCCATTGTCTCAGTATCGCCGCCGCCCGGCGGCGTTTCCGTAAATAGCCGTAGAGGAAGATCAACGTGATGACGAACCAGAGGGTGACGGCACTGGTAATTATGGGAATCCACGAGACACGCAGATAGATGTAATCCCGCCATTCATCCTCCAGGACGAGCAGATGTTTCCCCGACATGCGTTGCAGTGCTCCCACCATACTCCCGCTGCTGCTGTAATCCTTTACGAAGCTCTGGAATGATTCCGCGCCGTAGGTGTTGATCAGAAAAGAAACAAACATGAAACTCTCCGCATAGGCCAGCTCCGCCTCCTCAGGGGGGGAGGGAAAATGTTCCATCAGTGACGTCAGGGGGATCATTCGGTTGGTGATTGCCGCCCGGGTAAGAACGGCCATGCGGGAAAAGTGCCACTCCGCCGCTTCGTACATGGCGATGCCTTCGGCCAGGAAGGTCGGAACCGGTCGCGGTGCGAGGGCGCGGCCCAGGACAATGTGGGTGAATTCGTGGGCCAGGACTTGGTGGTAATCGAGACGACCGTCTTTAATCGCCCGGGGTGAACGGATGATGATGAGGTTCAGCTCCGGATAGGCGACCGCCGCCGCCCAGAGAGGCATTTTTTTCGCTCCGGGCTGGAGACGCTGGAATTCTTCCAGGGAAGGGGCAAGAAAGATAAGTGTTTCCCCCCGCGGGTCATAGCCGACGTGGGTGATGATTTTCTCCCGGATCTCTTCGGCGGCGGCGGCGATGCGCCGGGCGAGTCGGTCATCCTGTCCCTTGTAACGGATGCGGAAATGCTCCGTAGCGACTGATTGGTAAGCAATATCTCCGGTCGCCGCCCCCGCCGGCCCCGGCGCCGCTGCCGCCTCTGCCGGTCCCGTCAAAGCCGCCGTCGCGACCACTGAAAGCCCTGACGCCGCTTCCGGTATCGTTGCCGCCCCCGTTGCCAGGACCGTCATGAACAGCAGGAAAACAGCGATGTCGATTAGAATTCTTTGCATGCGCTGTCCTGCCTTTTACAGCATTCAGGCCGTTTCCCCGGTGGCGATATTGAAATAGAGCTCGCCGGTTTCGAGATCGATGAGCATCAGGGAACTTGCTTCCGAGTCTAAAAGCTGCTTTGCCCCGCTCATGACGAGGGCGAGGGTTTCGTTTAGATCGACGCTTGTATTGATCCGTTTGGCAATCTCCATGAAAACATTGAACTTATTCATTTGTATGCTTCATGACTTCCAAGTAAATAATGAAATTACGCCACGGACAATTAAATATTTACAGCCCTTTCACCCGGGGGCCCCCCAATGACTGCATTATATAAAGCACCTCCGCCATGCCGATCCGATTGTCGCCGTTGACGTCGGCGCCGGAGGCGGCGTAGTCGTTGCGGATGCCCGCCGGGGACTGCCCCGCCACAGCCTGGAGGGCCAAAATCAGGTCAACCATGGTGATGCCGCCGGTGCCGTCGATGTCTCCCATTATTGGGGAAGCTGTCATCATGATGCTCAAATCCGTCTTTCCGTCAGACGTTACCGTTATTTGTGGTATGATCTTATCCTGAAAATTATCGGCCGCTATCCTGACATCCCATGTCCCCGCTTCCACAGGCAGGGTGAAAACATTGTTCTGAACCAGCGCCGTACCTATTCCTGCTTGCACAATAGCCGCGTTGATCAGGCTGTAGTTGACGTCGCTGTAAACGAGGCCGCGAATGATGCCGATATCGGGCGCTGTCGGTCGATAAACCTTGAGATCGTAGCCCGTGTCCTCTCCGAAGACAGCGGGATCTGCGTTTTTCACTTTCAGGTAATAGATCCCCGTTGCCGGCGCCTTCCAGGTGACTATTTCTTCTTCTCCGGACATACCCAGATCACCGAGACCGGCGATGAGGTCCGTCTTTTTGTCGCCGGCTCGATAAAGCTCCATTGCCACGTCGCTGCGATTCCCCAGGTTATAGGCCTTCAGTTCGTAATTCTGATTTGCAATGGCGTAGAATTTTACCCAGTCCAAATCCCAGGCGGCATGGAAGCTGTGTCTCTGGGGAAACTCGTCATTGATTGTGATGATGGAAGCCGTCTCTTCCGTGTTGTCGTCCTCGTAGGCGTCGGGACCTGCTGACTGAAAAACGCTGGTTTTCAGAGGCGCGGAGATATTGCCTTCCGTGTCCATGGCATAAACCGCCACGTCGTAGCTGCCGAAGCGGGTAAAGACGTTCGCTGTGCCTTCATATCTACCGGTTGCCCCGTTGTAGGCCAGATCCACCCGGGGTAGGTTTGTCACCGGCCGGCTTTCCATTTCCGGCCCGCCCGCCGGCGGGTTGATCAATGCCCATACCTTTTCGATCGTCCCCGTTGTAGTTACCCCCGAAGCCCAGATCAGAGCCGATGTCGCGCCGCCGCCCAATGTCTGGGGGCGGAGACGGAACCAATGAGAGGATTGTTTCCCGCCAGCATGATTCCCCAACCGATATAGAAATTCATGGCCGCCAGGCCGTCGGTCTTTTCGTTGGGGATGCCGTTGCCGTTGTCGTCCAGTTGCGCGTCCTGATTCATGCCGGAGAGAAAAGAAATCGACCGCTTTGCATACAGATGGGCATCCCGCACATTTCCCCCGCCGGCCACGCGGCTCCAGAAGAACCAGGAATAACAGACGTAACCGTCATTGAGGAGATGGGACCTCTGGTTGTGTCCGGCACTGGCCAGAAGGATACGGCCCTTCCCCTCGGGCGTTTTGAGGTATGGGAAAAAACTAGCCGACATCGGGGCGTCGTAGATGAAGACGAGCTTTCCGGGAAGACGTTCCTGCAAGGCGTCCAGCCATGCGTTTAAAGATCTTGCCGGGAGTATCTCATTTTCGTTCAGTCGGAAGGCGCCGGGCATTCCTTCTCCCATGAAGTAAATGACCAGATCCTGCGTATTGACGGCGGCCCACTCATTCAATGCCTCCTGAACGCCGGCCAGGGTGGACTGGCCATTGACCATGTCCGTCGCGAAGTTCACCGTACTCAGGAATCTTATATCCTCCCGTTTATATCCCTGAAAGATGAAGGCATGATATGCCAGGGCCGCGTTTCTCTGGATCGATGCCCACAGGGGGGTTCCCGCCTCGCCGGCGGCAACTATCATGGCCTTCCGGGACCGCGGGTTCTTTACCGATATGGATGTCAGCCTGGGGGCGGATGTGTTGCCTAAACCATCGATTGCATAAATGGCGAGCCGGTAGGTTCCCGGGGTATTGAATTCCGTGTATGTCCCTTCGAAACGGTTGTTTCCCACCGGCAACAGATCGAGTGTTGGTAACTCCGTGATCGGATTGCCGGCGTCTCCCTGCCGGAAGTCCGGGGGCCTGATCACCGCCCAGACCCGGGCAATACCGTCGGTATCGGTAACATCGGCTGCATATATAAGATGTGAGGTCTGATTGTCGATCGTCTCTTCCGGGGAGATGCTTCCGATCGTCGGTGCGCTTCCCGAGATCTGTGTGCCGCTGCCGATGTGAAGGTTCAGGGATAGCACACCGTCTTCCAAGTCGTTGGCAATGCCGTTGCCGTTGTCATCCAGTTGAGATTGCTGATAGGGTAACATTGTCTCCCCGGCTAAATCGAAGGCGTCCTTGATGGTCGAACCGTTGAAGATATGGGCCCAGAAAATGCTGGAGAAGGAGATCGATCCCTGGGTAATGAAGTTGGCTTCCTCATCTGCCGTGGCGCTTGTGATCACAATGCGCTGCTTTCCCGCCGGCGGTTTCAAGGTGGCGACGAAGCTTCCCGAATGGCAGGCGTCATAGATTACCGTTACTGGGATGTTCCTGCCTTCTTGCAGGCCGTTTAGCCATACGGACAGATCCTCCGCTTTCAGGATCTCCGTGTCGCTCATCCAGAATGTCCCGTTTCCTCCGTGATCCACCAGATATATTACCAGACTCTCCGCATCTGCTGCCCAGGTCGTTATCGCCTCCTGAAGATTAAGGTTTGTGGCTTCTCCCGTGACGCCGGGTGACCCGCTGCCGCTCAGGTCAATCTCGGCATCGGCGGATAGGTAGCGGATCGACTCTCGAATATAACCTTGGGACTGCAGGGCCCGGTAGGCGAAGCTTGCGGACATCCGGGTGGCGTTCCATAAAAAATCATTTGAGGATAACCTGTTATTGCCTTTACCGGCCACAATGATGGCCTTGGCATTGGTGGGGTTGTCCACCTTGCGGTAGGTCTGGATGCGGTTGTTGTTACGGTCGACTACATAGACGCTGCCATCGGAATGTACGGCCAGGGATGAAGGCCAGTCCAAAAGGCCGGCTCCGGAACCACCCCCACCCCACTTGGCGATGAATGTTCCTCCGGAAGAAAACTTCTGGATGCGGTTGTTCAATGTGTCCGCCACATAGACATTACCGCTCCCGTCTACGGCAATGCCATGGGGATAGATGAACTGACCGTCGTCGACGCCTATTTCCCCCCACTGCGAAAGGTACTGGCCGGAGGAAGAAAACTTCTGGACGCGGCTGTTCAATGTGTCCGCCACATAGACATTGCCGCTCCCGTCTACGGCAATGCCACGGGGAGAGAAAAACTGACCGGTGCCACTTCCTGCGCTACCCCATTGCGTCAGATACTGTCCGGAGGAAGAAAATTTCTGGAT